>Ga0209221_1000193_pt1 | contig 33558 bp, 31 predicted proteins | sample BlaSpr_A8_Ref_O2_FD_187989 | JGI IMG/M metagenome (GOLD analysis project Ga0209221, IMG submission 187989) | Forest soil microbial communities from Thunder Bay, Ontario, Canada - Black Spruce, Ontario site 2_A8_Ref_O2 (SPAdes) (version 2) | ecosystem: Environmental > Terrestrial > Soil > Boreal...
TTTTCTTCGGTCAAGCGCAAGCTCCCGCCCCGTGCACCAGCTCGTTCCCTGCGTACGCAGAAGCGGCAGGCCCTGCTGCTCGGCTTGAGTTTCAATTTGTATCGCTTGAGGCCTCGCTGCCTTTTCTCGAGGATGTCAACAGAGCCCGATGGCTTCCAGTCATTTTTGCACGAGCTCGCTCACGGGCACCCCTTGCGCGATCAGCAGCTCGCGCGTCTGCAGGCGCAGCGCGGGCCAACGCCGCACAAATGCGATTCCTCCAGCGATGGCACCAAAGCCACCGAGCGCTACGGTCCACGGCGCGCCAATCGCACCCGCCAGCGCGCCCGAGAGCAGCGAGCCAATCGGCGCCATGCCCATGAACATCATGGTGTACATCGCCATCGCCCGCCCGCGCAGTTCGTCTGGCACCATCGCCTGAATCAGGGTGTTCGACCCCGACATTTCCAGCATCACCGAGTAGCCCACGGGAATCAGCAACAGCACGGAAAGCCAGAATGATTTCGAAAGCGAAAATAGAATCAGCGAAACGCCGAAGCCGACGGCCGAAAGACCGACGACGCGCCCCAGGCCCCGCAGGCTTCGCCGCACAGCCAAAGTGAGAGCGCCGAACAGTGCGCCAACTCCTGCTGCGCCCATCAGAATCCCCAGGCCGTGAGCGCCACGATGCAGCACGTGATCCGCGAAAATCGGCATCAGCACGGAATAGGGCACGGCGACCAGGCTGACCAGCCCAATCAAAAGGGCCAGCGCGAGCATCGGCGCGGTGTCCCGCACGTAACGGAATCCTTCGACGATATGCTCGAACGGCGACGAGCCTTTGGGCGCGGTGCGCAACGGGCCTAGCTTCATCAGCAGCAGCCCGATGATCACCGCAATGTAGCTCACGGAGTTCGCGAAAAAACACCAGCCCTCGCCGATGCGAGCCACCAAAATCCCGGCGATGGCCGGGCCAATGATCCGGGCCCCGTTAAACATCGAAGAATTCAGCGCGATCGCGTTCATCAAATCTTCGCGCACCACCATTTCGATCAAAAAAGATTGCCGCGCCGGTACGTCGAAGGCGTTCACCACTCCCAGCAGCGCCGCCAGCACCACGATCTCCCACACCTTTATTATGTGCAGCAGCGTGAGCAGTGCCAGAATAAACGCCAAAATCATCGAGGCAGCTTGCGTGCCGATCACCACACGTTGGCGGTTCAAGCGATCCGCCGCCAAACCGCCGAGTGGCGCAAATAAAAAAATCGGAATCTGGCCCGCGAAGCCGACCACGCCCAACAGCAGCGACGAGCCCGTGATGCGATAGACCAGCCAGGCCTGCGCCACGGTCTGCATCCAGGTGCCGATCAACGAAATCATTTGACCACTGAAGAAAAGCTGGAAATTGCGGTGGCGCAGCGAACGCACCATGTCGCGAAACCGCGATCGCACAGGTGGCGTGGCTGACGATGAAGCCGTTGCTGTGTCCGCGGTTGCCATCACTTTAATTGTACGACGCAATCTCCCGCCGGCTCGCTGCGTTTCCTCGCGCCAGACTCTAAGCATCAGTCCATTGTGGCCGCAAAGTTCATGCACACCGCACGCGTCTATTGCTGTGGATGCGGCGCGCTCTGCGGCTGCTGCGGACCGGCGAGCAATCGGCTGCAAGCGCGCAACATGCGGCGGTACGGCCATACTTTATCGCGGAACAAAATCTCACCCTCGCGCGGCTTGGAATAAAACCAACGCGTTAACAGCGCCAGGTGGTCGTGCAGATCCGGCGACGCGGCGCGCAAGCCGTAACGCGCTCGCAAATTCCTTTCGCGCGCCACCTCGTCCGATTCTTCTTCGTCGCGTTTACGCGCGCGCGCACCGGCCGCCGCTTCGCTTCCTTGGCCGTTCCAGCCCGGCTCCAGCGCATCTTTCAAAATCGCTTCCACCGACCGCGGCTCGCTGGAAATTTCCGCGAAGCGCAAAAACAGCGGCTCCTCCAGCATCCCGCCGCGCACTGGAAATACGGCAATCGTCTGCGGTTCCGCCGAGCGCTGCAGAATCACCAGGTCCAATTCCTCAATTCGCCGCGCCAAATCCGGCATGCCGCGCAACACTGCCGTCACTTTGTCGAGCCGCTTGTGCAAGGCCGCCGCCCGCTCAAAATCAAGCTCGTCGCTGGCAGCCGCGCGTTCCTGCGCCAGTTGCTCGGTCAGCGACGTGCCGGTGGTTTCCAAAGATTCCAGCACGCGCCCGATTTCGAGGTCGTACTCCTCCGGCGTGCACCCCGCGAAACACGGCGCCAGGCACATTTTCATTTCCGAATACATACAGCCGGGATATGCGGGGTCGCGGAGGATTTTGATCTGGCAACGGCGCGTTTTGAAAAGGTCCAGAAAGCTTTCGCTGAAATCTTCCGCCGAGCGCCGCGAGCGGAACGGCCCGAAATAAAACCCTTCGTCGCCGCGGACCCGCCGGGTCACGTAGCAGCGCGGGTAGGCATTGCGCAGATTCACTTTCAACATGGCGGGCGGCCGCAGGCGCATCAATTCGCGATAGCGGCTGGGAAAATACGAGCGGGCATTCTGGTAGAAAGCAAGGTTTTGTTCGAATTTAGATCCCGTGATGCGATAACGGATGCGCGCCGCCACCTCGCGCAGATTCAGTTGTTTGGAAGCAGCCTCAGGCACGCCGAGCAAGCGTTCCGCTGCGCGGCGTAGGTCCGCCGTCCGAGCTAGATAGGGCTGCGCACTGGTCCCGGACGAGCCCGTCGCGCGCATATCCAGCAGAAAAATTCCAGGGCGCGCGGGCAAGGCCGCAAAGAAATCGGCAGCGAAGTCCGCGAAGAATTCCAGTACACAATCAAGTTCAAGCATCGGTACGAGGATACACCGCCCCGAAATCCAGCGCGAAGCCTCTGTTTCGGTTACGGTCGCATCTGGCGCGGGTTTTCCGTGTCTATCGTGTAGCAGGTCTCTCCGGACTTCGGTTTTCCCTTTTTGTCGGCCGTCGCGTACGGAAGACAGATGACGCGCAAGCCCTCTGCCGTGGTGAGGTAATCCCGATAATTGAAATGGGTGTCTTTTTCTTGAACGAGGCTCGCAAGCACGGCTGGCGCAAATGCGTCATGCTGTTTGTCAGTAAACCGCACTGCGAGATACATGGGGCCATCCGGCGCTAGCCTGACGTATGTGAGGTAAGGGACGGGGTTGTCAGTGCAACTCAGCTTTCCGGCATCTGCGTCACAATCCCAATCGTAGTGCCCGCCGATGGAATCTACGCGCCGGGTGGACACGTAGTGAGTTGGCACGGCAATCGCCGCGCCCTGTTTGTCGTAGGTCTTAGCGGCTGAATCGCGCTTCTTCGCCGGGACGGCGAGGGCCAAGAAAATAAACAACGCGAAGGCGGCAGCGGCCTTTCTCATGACATCACCTTTGTTGCGGCCGATTTCTCTGGACGCAGGCACTACTCAAGAATGTCCAACACGAACCGTTTCCGCTCTTTCATTCCCATCGCACCCAGCAGAGTACGGAGCGATTGAGCCGTGCGTCCCTTTCGCCCAATCACTTTTCCGACATCGTCGGGATGGACCCGCAACTCGAACACGGTCACTTGTTTGCCTTCGACGACACGGACCTGAACATCGTCCGACTTGTCCACCAGCCCCATTGCGATAGCCTCAATTAATTCCTTCATCGAAGCACCTCCGTACTCGTGCCGGTACGCGATTTTATTTTTTGATGACTCGTCGGTCATAAAGCTCAAACCGAGCAGCTAAACTTTCCTGTCCCTGCTATTTCTCATCTCCACGGTCTGCCGAAAAATTCACCCGCTGGCGCCGATGGACCGGCCTGCGGCTGCAATGTCATAGAATCGGCTTTGGGTCGGTCGCCCTTCCGACATCCAGAAGTGATTTCAGTTCCTTCACCAACTCCCGGACTCTTTGTTCCTGGCCCAAAGGGATTTGCACCAAGTGAACCCTGATCGCCAAGTCCTTGAGGGTCTCTGCGAGGTCGTCCAGTGGCATCTCATTCCTCCAGTCCGTTCTCACCGGCGTCACGTAGCAGCGGGAAGTAAGGTCTGAAATCAGCCATCGCGCGACAGAGCACAAACCGTCGGGCGATTGTCTTGCTATTGCGGAGGCTTCCCTAGTGCTCGACCGATACAGAGAAGCCGAAGCAATTAGGAGTGGCTGACTTTGGAAGGAGGAGCGCGTCCGGCGCGCGACGTTAGGAAGGAATCAGGAGGAAACCCTGCACTCAAAACCAAAATCAAACTGGCCGGCGATCGGTCAAACCCTGAATCGTTGTCGTCCGGGCAAATGCCGGCGCCCGGTTGTGGCGATATGCCAAGAGCATCCGTCGCCGGATTCGCGGCGGCAGCTAAATTTGTCTGGCGTTTGCTGAATGCCCCGGGAAATGCGGCGACTTCTGCCTTTGAAAAAGTGCCGTGGCCGTCGTTGAGAAATATGGCTACGGGCTGTTTGCGCCATGCCGTGGAGACAACCAGATCGATACTGTGATCTCCATCAACGTCGCGTGCCTCGATCAGCAGGCCGCCTACCGGGGCGACAAGGTCGATCGATTGTCGCCTGACCTCCGAAAGGTATATTTGAATCGAGTAGTCCGAACTGCCGGACCGGTTTTGTCCAGCTTGAATGCTGGCGAAATCTGGACGTCGGTCGCCGTCGAAATCGGCGATCGCAAATGTCAAGCCGGGTCCAAGCGACGTAGCAGGCGGATCCCCTGGGTATGCCCAAGCGGCCGTCGCGCCAAAAATCAAGCCAAAAAATAGAGACAGAATTATGAATCGAAGCAGCCGGTGCGTTCCGCCATTCGATCGGCGCTCACTGCTCCTACTCACTGTGGTTGTGCCTTTTGCTTGGACGAGTCAGGCTTTTGCGGCGCAGGCTTCGCTTGCGGCTTTGGCTGCGTGCTTGGCCTTGACTGTGGCGCGGGTCTTGATTGTGGTTTCGCCTGCGGCGCGGGCTTGGCCTGCTGCGCCGGCTTGGTCTGAGGTTTTGAATCAGGGCTCGGCTGCGCGCTTGGCTGTCGGGTCGGCCTTGGAGTCGGATTTGGTTTGGTGTCCGGACTCGGCTTCGGATTCGGGCTCGGATTTGGCTTCGTATCCGGATTCGGCTGCGGCCTTGGCCGCGGGTTGGGCCGTGGCGATGGATTTGGCTTTGTATCGGGATTAGGCTTTGGACTTGGATTCGGCCGCGGATTTGGCTTGGTATCTGGATTGGGTTTCGGATTCGGATTCGGGCGCGGATTCGGCCTCGGCGTTGGGTTTGGCTTGTCGCCGGGATTCGGCTTTGGATTCGGGTTCGGGTTCGGCCGCGGATTTGGCTTGGTGCCGGGATTCGGCCTTGGCCCGGGCTTCGGCGGATTTGGATTGGGTCTCGGCCGTGGCGGAGGATTGCTCGGTCCCCAGGGCTTGCCATTCGGTGGCCGGTGGTACGGACGATTCGGCGGGCGATAATTCGGCGGGCGATAGCCCCAATTGCCGCCGTATCCGGGGCGGTTGTTATAGTACACCGGGCGCGGACGATACCAGGGGCGCGGAGGGCGATAAGGATTGCCCCATCTCACCCAGTCGCTATGATTGTAATAAGCGCGGTTCGATCCCCAGTTCCATCCCCAACCGCCCCAACCCCAGGGCTGGCTGGTGCCGACGAGCACGCCAATCGATATTCCCCCTCCGAAAGTAATCAGCGATGAGGCGACGATGCCCGGTCGGGGCGCGACGTAAACCACGGTGGGATCGTACACCGGAACATAAACCACTTGCGGATTTGCGGGCTGGATTACGTAGATCGGCTGACCCGCGGGCTGCTGCACATCCACCTGATATTGGGAGTTGCTGCGCAACGCGCCCGAAGCATAGGCTTGCGCGCGCAAACGTTGAATCGAAGCTGTGACCGACGCCTGGTCCGCCGAAAATGCGTCGCCGATGGCGGCGTAATCGTCGATGTTCTCCGCCATCATGGTTACGACTTGCGGAAAATTCACCAGGGCTATGAACGCTGGATCGAAGCCCGCCGCCTGCGCCGCGTCGGTGAGCGCGGCGCCGCTGAGATTGGAATTTTGCTGCAGCCAGTTATCCACGTCGAGAATTTCCTGCGGATTGGTGCTGGCCGTGGTGATCTGCGCGAGCAGCGAATCAGGATAGAGCGCGACCGGAGCGAGCAACTGGTCCAGTTCTTCGGGAGTGGGCGGCGGAGAATCCTGCGCGCGGGCTAGTGGTGCGAAGTCTTGGGAAAACAAAAGTGCGACGAGCAGAACAACTGCGGTAAAGGCGCGCTTTCGTAGCATGGAATTCCTCCGTCAGCGGCGACTGCCCTGATGCGTGACCATTGTAGCACTAGACGTGAGGCCAGCTTTGCCGCACAAATAAAATTAACGTTGTAGGCTCTCGAGGCGGTGCCGGACCTGTCCAGTTGCGGCTGCAGGCTCAACCGAAGCTGGTGAACTCCTTGTTCTCGACATCCATCTGAACGTAGAGCGTATACTCGACTAACGTATCCCGGCCAATAGAGGTGTGCTTATGAAATCCAACAATTCTCAATCGGAGAGCACCGCCGCACAGGAACTGCAGCGGCGCGTCAGCGAGCGGTTTGGTGTGCTCCCGAACTTCTTCCGGCTCTCGCCCGAGACTCCGGAGATCACCGAAAAACTGTGGGGATTTGCGCAAGCAGCGTATCTCGACAACCCCCTACCGTCTGTCTTTAAGGAAAGACTTTTCGTCCAACTTTCCCGCTTTTGCGCAGTCCGCTACTGCATCGCGCGCCACACGGGTTTCTTGATTGGACTTGGCCGGCCAGCCGGCGACAAGGATGCCCAGGCTGCAAGCGTTACGGAAGTGGTTAAATTGCTGCGGCGGCCACTGCCACGCGGGCCGGAACTGAGGTCACGCCTTTGGTATTGTTCGCAATGCCCCGCGCCTCTCGTTGACATGCCGGCGGCCGACACTCAGCTGGAGGATGGGATTTTTTCGCTTGCCAGTCATGCGTTCTTGCAAACGGCGGATGCTCCGGAATGCCTTGATGCACTGGAGCGATTGCTGGGCACCGTCCGACTTCAGTACCTGCTGCTTTTCCTGGCGTTCGTGCGCGCGGCGCACTACTGGACCAGGGTCCATCCTGAAATCCAGCTTGAGGATGACATCAAACAGCTCCTTGCAACGCACGAAGCCCTGGCTGGTTGCATTCTTGACGATTCAGAAGCCGGCACAGACAAGGTCACGCGATCCATTTTGGAAGAGCTTCCCACATTGCGCCTGCAAGCCGATAAAGCGATCGGCTTGCTCGCCTCAATCGTGGATTCTTCCGATGATGCGATTGTCAGCAAAACTTTACAGGGCGTCATTACCAGCTGGAACAGCGGTGCAGAGCGGCTTTTTGGATACAGCGCCAAAGAAGCCGTAGGCCAGCCGATCACTATGATCATTCCCCTCGATCGCCGGGACGAGGAAACAAAAATCCTTGGGCGACTGCGCCAGGGCGAGCGCATCGATCATTTCGACACCGTTCGCGTGCGAAAAGACGGCACCAGGCTTGAGATATCACTGACAATTTCTCCAGTGAGAGACGCCGCAGGGAAAATTATCGGCGCCTCGAAAATAGCGCGTGATATCACCGGGCGCAAGCGGATCGAGCGTGAATTGCATGAGAGCGAGCAACGTTTTCGCACACTCGCTGATGCGCTCGATACGCAAGTGCAATTTCGGACGCAAGAGTTGCAGCGGCGAAACGCTGAGATCATGCAGCAGTCGGATCAGCTTCGAGACCTGTCAGGAAGATTGATGTCCGCGCAGGACGAGGAACGGCGGCGCATTGCCCGTGACTTGCACGACAGCGCCGGCCAGAACCTGGCTGCTCTGGCGATGACTGTGGCGCGAATTGAGGATGAGGCGAAGCGCGACCCTGCGCGACTGCGCGAAACCGTCAAAGAAGTCCGGGATTTGATTGAGGGTCTGACTCGAGAGATACGCACTACCTCTTATCTTTTGCACCCGCCCATGCTGGACGAAATGGGACTGGCGTCTGCACTTGGCTGGTACCTGGAGGGACTGCAGCAGCGCAGCGGACTTAGTATCGAGCTGGATATTCCCACCGACTTCGGAAGGCTTGCCCCGGAGGTGGAACTCGCCATATTTCGCCTGGTGCAGGAGTGCCTGACGAACATCCATCGCCATTCAGGAAGCAAGACTGCTGTCATCCGTATCATTCGTGGGCCCGACAAGATTTATGCCGAGGTTCAGGATCAGGGGAAGGGAATGTCGCCGGAACGGTTCGCAGAGGTTCAATCCCAGGGCGCCGGAGTGGGCGTCGGGATCAGGGGAATGCGCGAGCGCGTGCGGCAGGCCCATGGTGAATTGACTGTGGATTCCAATGCTTTGGGTACAACGATTACGGCTACTTTTCCGGCAACGAAACCCGCAGCAAAGGAACAGGATACCATTTCGCGACACAGCGCCGCATGATTGCCTCGCACAACAGTCAAATTCGCGCAACGTGGGTTTTTCCCCGCGCGAGTTCATAGCTTGCGCTCCACTCTACGGCCAGGCGGAAAATCGAGAACGCACGCGCGCAGTGTTTATCCCGTGCGCCCTCGATTGGATTGTGGCTCAGAGTCCGGAGTTCTTGACTGGTGGGTTATTCCGTTTCAGGCCGGCCCTCAAGACATTCAAGGCAGATGTAGCGTCTTGTATGGCGATTCGCTCGTCGCTCAGGATGCTGCCATTTAGCGAAGATCGAGCACGAATAGCCTTCTCCGCTGCCTCCACGCGTTCTGCTAACTTTTCGAAGTCGAGTTCAAGAAGCGCAGCCCGATATAACTCACGCCACTGACTGCCATCGGGAGCGGAGTCCGTAGAAGGCGATGGGCCGTCAATACGCGCGTAGAATCGGGAACCTTGCCAAATCCTTTGCACCATTTCTGGCTCCGTGGTGGGAGCTGGAATCCTGCAACTTGATCTCGTCGCAGTCAGTCCGCTGGCGTACAAAGCGCAGGGATTAGCCGGGCACGCGTAATTGGAAACCCGAATCCACCTTTACCATTAATGTGTTTAGCGGGACTTGGGCTCTGGCCGGCATAGAGTTCGAGATTGCTTCCCTCTAGCCGAAGCGGTCACGGAGCGAGCAGGGTTTTCCAGCGTTTCCAGGCGTCGTCGCGGGCTTTCTTGTTGGCGTCGTTGGCGTCAGGCGCTTCGCCGGCGCGCATGAAGCCGTGCCCGGCGCCGTCATAAGTCACCGGCTCGTAGGTTTTCCCCACGGCTTTCATCGCGGAGACTGTGTCTGGAATCGTGGCATCAATGCGAGCATCGTTCCCGGCGTAGAATCCGTAGACGGGCGCTTTGATGCGCGCCATCGCATCTTGGGTGGGCGGCGCACCGTAGAAAACAAAAGCTGCGGAAAGATCGCCGCGATTTGTCGCGAAGCGGAAGCTCTGTCCACCGCCCCAACAGAATCCTGTGACGTACAATTTGCCGTTCGCGGCAGGCAGCTTAAGCGCGTAGTCCGCTGCAGCATTCAGGTCCGCCGTCACTTGGTCGGGATTCAGCTTGCTGACAGCCTCGGTAACGCCCGTGGGGAAATCTTTCGTGCGGCCGCCGTTCGGCGCCATGCCGCTCAGCAAGTCTGGCGCGACGGCGATGTAGCCCGCCGCGGCCACTTCATCGGCAAGTTCCTGCGCCCAGTCGCTCAATCCGAAGATTTCGTGAATCACCAGCACCACGGGGCGCTTGTCTTTCGATTCGGGGTAGACCACCAGCGTCTCGACGTTTCGGCCGTCGTGTTTCACCGTGACCCACTCGCTATGACGCGGCGATTTTTCGATCCGCTCCCGCGCCCAGGGCTGCGACCATTCCTGCGCGGCCATCGTTTGCGCGCCCAGCAACATCCCCATCATTACCATTATCATTCCTGCAAATCGCATCATGGCTCACCTCATCCTGAAATAGACCGAAGCTATATTAGTTGCGCACGAGAACTCCAACAAGGCCATTTAGTTCTAGAGAGAGTGAGCCAGCGTCCCAGGCGACGGTTCGGTTTGGAAACACAATCTTGAATCACTGCCGAATAGGCGAGTATGCGATGTCAGCCCGCGGGGTTGGCGGATTCCGATCAGCCAAGACAGCTTGGCTCCTGTTAGCTCGTGCGGGCTCAACCGTAATTGAGCGCCTGGCCGGGGCGTCAATGACTGGGGACAATCACTATGCCGACCGGGCCGCCGCCTCCCGCAGGGAACGGCGAGTGGGCCAGAGGGGAAGGTATGCCGGTCATGGCGTTCACCGAAAACGCGGAAATGGTGTTGTCCACCTTGTTGGCGACATACAGAAAGCTGCCTGTGGGATCGAGTGCAATCCCAAAAGGATGTTGACCGGTTGGAGCGTCCGCTGTAACTGGTGACAGCGAACCATTGTTGAGGCGGAAAGTGGACAACGTGCCTGCTTCGACGTTGCTCACATAAGCAAAGGTGTTATTGGGGTGCGCAACGATACGCAACGGACGCGTGTCACCGGAATGGCAACCGGGGCAACCGGTGGATGCAACCGCCGGACCCGACACTTGAGTCAAGGCACCGCTCGCAGCATCAACGCTGAACCCCGAGAAGGTGTTCTGCATGTGGTCTCCCACATAGATGAACTTGCCGTTCGGGTCGAAGAGAATCCCAATGGGTGTCTGCCCGGTTGCAAACGACATTCCGGGAACTGCGCTGAGAGCGCCAGTAGTAGGATCGATTTGGAACCCGGAAACGAAATTGCTATTGAGGCTGTTCACGTATAGAAATGTCCCAGCCGGATTTGCAGTTATCCCCAGCGGGCTTTGCGCGCCGAGGAATGGCGAGCCTGGAATGACGGTGAGCGCGCCCGTCGCAGGATCGACCTTGAAAGCGGAAATATCGTTACTGCTCTCGTTGGCGACGTAGAGTAGTTCAAGGTTGGCGGACGAAACCAAGACCAAACCCTCTGGCTGTGCGCCAGCCGGAAAGGGTGAACCCGGCACAGGCGTCAAACTTCCGGTCTTGCCGTCAATCTGAAAAGCCGAGACATCGTTGGAATTGTTATTCGCGACGTAGAGAAAATTGCCGGAAGCATCCACCGTCAGAAATTCCGGAGCACTCCCTGCAGCAAAAGGGCCAGCCGTTGCCTGCGCGAGCTGGCCTGTCTGCGGATCGATCTCGAGCACCGAGATGGTGTTGGAATTCGTGTTCGAGACGAACGCGAAGTCGGGGTTCTGTATCGTGGGCGGGATTTGCGTCATGGCGCCACCGCCACCGCCGCCGCACGACGCGAGTCCAAGTGCCAATAGCGAGCCTGCGGCGCAGCCCAACAATTTTCTGGCCCAAATGACACGACTCCACATCTGAATCTCCTCGATGCTCCGAACGGTTCGCTCCGAACTTTTCGGACGCGATGATCCCCAACGCGCAAGCAACTTCATCGGCTGTCATTGCCATTAGAGTGTCCCCGCTGATAATTCGTTTGTCAGGGTTTTGTCAAAGCTTGGTAAAGCCTGTACGAGCTCTGGCGAAGAACCATCAGAGAGAACGGCAATCCCAGCGCGGGAGCCGAGATACAAATAGACAACCACAGAGTAAATCCCAATCCGCGCATCGTTTCGACCCTTGGAAGGAAAGCGCAACAGCATCCATCGTCACCCGGATTCCCACGGCGATGGCAGCAGTTCTTACCGTCATTAGCAGGTGATTTAGCTCCGACCCGTTGCGTTACCGAGCTGAAACGTGGCAAGCCATCTAAACGGAAGCTGGGATGACCACTTCGCCGGTATCTGCGATTATTCCGCGTAGTTCCGGATGTGGGTGAAACGCTATTGACTTGCTTCGCATCGCGGCCTATCTTTGCGGCGGTTATTTCTCACGGCCGGTGCTCCCAAGAAATTTCCAGATGGATGTTAACTCGACAAGCTGAACTACGGACGATCAGACCCAGGGAGGGTCACACATGAAGCGTGCCTTACGATTTGCGGTGGTTACGCTGTTGGCTGTCGCTGGTTCGTCGGCTCTGCGGGCACAAAGCAATCCGCTGGTCGGAACCTGGAAGCTGAATCTCACAAAATCGAAATATGATCCGGGCCCCACGCCCAAGAGCCTGACGCGCACCGTGGAAGCGCAGGGTAATGGCGTGAAATATACTTTCGAAGGAGTCGCGGCGGACGGAACGCCCATCGCGTACGGCTTCTCCGCGACATTTGACGGCAAGGACAATCCCGTCACGGGCTCGATGCCCAATGGGGCGGACACGATTTCTGCCAAGCGCACTGACGCCAACCATTACGTGGCCACACAGAAAAAGGGCGGCAAGGAAGTTGGCGTGTCCAAAGTGGCGGTTTCAAAAGATGGAAAGGTCACCACCGTCGACGTGACCGGAACGACCGCCAGCGGCGCGAAAGAGCACGACGTGCAGGTGTACGACAAGCAATAGCCGCTGGGATTGCATTGCACGGCCCCGAAATAACGGGGCCAGTGGTTCGAGGGCGGCTCGGCGACGGGCCGCCTTTTTATTTTGCGCAACGCTTCCAGGGATATGAAAGATAACTTCTAGTAATTTTTCAGGACCCACGCGGCGATCACCAGGCGTTGTATCTCGCTCGTGCCTTCGTAAATCTCGGTGATGCGGGCGTCGCGATAGGCGCGTTCGACGGGATATTCGCTGCTGTAGCCGTAGCCGCCGTGAATCTGGATGGCCTTGTGGGCGACGCGCGTGGACATTTCGCTGGCGAAAAGTTTTGCAATCGCCGCTTCCATGGAAAAGCGCGCGCCGGAATCCTGTTTCCAAGCCGCGCGCCGCAGTAGCAGCCGCGCCGCGTCAATTTCCGTGGCCATGTCCGCCAGCATGAATTGAATCGCTTGGAAATCCGCGATGGGATGGCCAAACGCTTGGCGCTGCTGCGCGTATCTCAACGCCGCTTCGAACGCGCCCTGCGCGATACCGGTGGCCTGCGCCGCGATGCCAATGCGCCCGCCATCGAGCGTCGAAAGCGCAACCTTATATCCTTCGCCTTCTTCGCCGATGCGATTCCCGGCGGGCACTTCGCAATCGCTGAAGGAAAGTTCGGTGCAAGCCGTCGCATGAATGCCCAGCTTTTTTTCTTCCTTCCCCACGGCAAATCCCGGCGCCCCTTTTTCCACCACCAGCGCCGTGATGCCCTTCTCGCCCTTTTCCGGCTGCGTGTTTACGTACACGATCGCGGCATCCGCTGCTCCGCCATTGGTGATCCATGCCTTCGTGCCGTTGATAACGTACTTTTCGCCCTTGCGCACGGCTTTGGTCGTTAGCGCCGCCGCGTTCGAACCCGCCTGCGGCTCGGTGAGCGCATAACATCCGATTTTTTCGCCGCGCGCGAAAGGTAGCAGGAATTTTTTCTTCTGCTCGTCAGTCCCGAAACGGTGAATCGGGTCGCAATACAAGGAATTCTGCACGGACAGAATCACGCCCGTCGAAGCGCACACGCGCGAAATTTCCTCGATCACGATGGCGTAGCTGACGTGGTCCATCCCCGCGCCACCTTCCGCTTCAGGAATGGCCACGCCGGTTAAACCCAGCTCCGCCGCCTTCTGAAACAGCCCGCGCGGGTACTTTCCCGTCTCGTCATTTTCTTTCGCCAGCGGTTTCACTTCCGCTTCGGCAAATTCCCGCACGCTCTTCTGCAGCAGCTGCTGTTCTTCGCTAAGTTCCAGGTTCACTTTGCATCTCCAAATCCAAGCTCGTAACGGGACCGGCGAACGATAATTGTACCTTGGCGCGCGACGCCTGTCACAGGGCGGCGGCAGCCGCCGCGAGCCCTCGATGCGGCAAGGCGGGCCCTTGGGGAAAAATCGGGGCGGCGGATAGCAGACGAGCACACTTTTTCAATTCGCGCGCATCTAAATGGGAGCTAAGTCGTAATAGTTGATTTTATTCTGATTGAGGTGGATGAATGGCCGGAGCGAAACTCGTGGTGCTGTATCCGCCGCCGAAGGACGTGGCTGCGTTTGAGAAGGTATATATGGAAGAGCATGTGCCGATGGCGGTGCAGAAGCTCGGAGGCAAATCGAAAATCGTGGCCAGCAAGGGCGTGGAATCACCGCTGGGCAAGCCTGCGTTCCACCGCTACGTCGAAGTGCATTACCCTTCAATGGCGGCGCTGCAGGCGAGCCTCGCTTCTCCGGGTGGCAAGGAGACGGCCGCTCATGCGGTCTCGATATCTTCCGGCGGCGCTCCAACCTTCTTGATCGCTGAGGAGCAGGTCTTCGAGTTCTAGACGACCGAGGCTTTCCGCAGCTTGTCGTACGTCGCGTATAAATCTTCCGGCTCGACGCGCGTTTCGCCCACCACCTCGAACAAAATTCTACCGCCCATTGCGGTCTATTTCACGCCGAGGATCTTGCGCACTTCGCGGATTTGCAGGGCGTGGCGCGCCGGGTGCAGCGCAAGCGCCAAAAACATCTCGTGACAGCTGATCGGACCAAGCCCCGGATGCACCATGGTTCTGTTGCGGGGATCTTCCTGATATTGCTCGACGTAGGCGACGCTGCGCGCCCGGCGTTGGCAGAATCCCTCGATGGCTTCCGGCAGCGACGAAAAGCGGCCGGTGGGCCGCGCGAGCTCCGGCGCAGCAAACTTGCGTTCCCGGTTGGTCGTGCCGCGCAAAATCAATTCTTCGCGGCGCTCGCCGGGAGGCGCGCCCGGCGTGGAGTGTGCGCTCACGCGGGCAAACATGGCATCGTCGCCGAGAATCACCTGCTCCACACATTCCAGCACCGACCAACGCTCCGGCTCCGGGCGCCGCCGCGCATCCTCATCCGAAACCCCTGCCACCGCGCCAACCAGCGCCGCATCCGATTCCGCAATCAGGCGCAAGATTTGTTCGCGATCAGCAGGATTCATCGGATTTAACCTGCGAGGGCTTTGCGAAGTTTTTCATACGTGGTGTCCAAATCTTCGGGCTCGACGCGCGTTTCGCCTACCACGGTCATGAAGTTCGAATCCCCGGACCAGCGCGGAAGGACGTGCATGTGCAAATGGTGGGTTACTCCCGCGCCCGCGGCCTTACCCAGGTTCATGCCGAGGTTGTAGCCCTGCGGATGATAAGTCTTCTCGAGCGCGGCTTGCGATCGCTGTGCCAAAGCCATAATTTCAGCAGCAGTCTCGGCGTCGCAGGCAGACAGATCTGCCGAATGCACATACGGAACTACCATCACATGACCCGAAGTATAAGGATAGCGATTGAGGATAATAAAGTTCTTACGTCCGCGGAAGACGATCAGGGTCTTGGCGTCGTCCTTCGCGGCCAAGGCTTCGCAAAAAACGCAGCCTTCATCTTTCTTGGCATCCGCGATGTAGCGATACCGCCAGGGCGTCCACAAATAATCCATCGCGGCCGGTCCCCGCTTAGCTCTGACTGCCGTGCTGGGTACCGCCGTGCTCGCCAGCTCCCGCGCCCGCCGCGCGCGGATTATTCACGTAGTCTTTCAATTCCTTGCTGGGCTTGAAGTAGGGGATCTTCTTGGGAGGCACTTCCACCTTGGCCCCGGTCTTGGGGTTGCGCCCGGTGCGTCCGCGCCGTTGCCGCGTGCGAAAGCTGCCGAAGCCGCGGATTTCAATTTTGTCGTCCGCCTGCAGCGCGGCGATGATGCTTTCGAATATCGTTTCCACCACCGCTTCAGACTCTTTGCGGGGCAGTTCGGTGACGCGCGTGACCTCTTCGACGAGTTCCGCCTTCGTCATCGTATGTTCTTTGCTTCCATGCTCTCCGGCAGCTTCTGCCATGGGTGAGAGCCTCCTCGTTAAGATTTCGGATTAAGCTCGGCCTTGTACGCGTTAGGGAGGGGGCAACGCATGTCCTTGCATATCACCAATCTACCGCAAGGTAAATGATTTTCCTGCGAGATTTAAGTTCTGCCAGGCTCGCCCCCGCGCCCCCAGCGGAATTTCAGCCGCGATTAAACTTAAGATGACTGCCGTTTCGCCATGATGGCATCGCCGATCGTCGCCGTCGGCGAAGATTTCGGCTTCTGCGGCGTTGGCGCAGCGGCGGCGCGGTACGATTCGATCTCCTGACGTTCCACCTGTTTCTGCGCGGCACGATAGCTCAGGCTGATTTTGTGCTGCTCCGGCTCCAGGCGCAGGATTTTGAATTCGTATTCGTTCCCGGTGGTCAGAACCGCCGTCACACGAGCGCCACGGGCTGCCTTTTCCTTGTCGCGATCACCTTTCGGGCGCCGCTCTTCGATTTCCGAAACGTGGCAGAGCGCTTCGATGCCCTCCGCCAGTTCGACGAAGGCGCCAAAGTCGGTTGTGCGCGCAACTTTGCCCTTCAAAACGTCGCCGACCTTGTGCGCCATAAACCAATCGGCCCAGATATCTTTCAGCTGCTTGATGCCCAGCGAAAGGCGGCGGTTCTGCGAATCTACTTTCAGGACTTTCGCTTCTACCGTGTCGCCCTTCTTGAATTTCTCGCTGGGATGCTTGATCCGCTCGGTCCAGCTCACATCGCTGATGTGGATCAATCCTTCCATGCCCTCTTCGATTTCCACGAACGCGCCAAAATCCGCCAGATTGCGGATGCGTCCGCTGACCACCGTGCCGACCGGATATTTTTCCGCTGCGGCATCCCACGGATCGGGCTGCGTCTGCTTCAATCCCAATGAAATCCGGCGCTGGTCCGTCTTTACTTCCAGGACCACCACTTCCAGATCGTCGCCTTCCTTCACGATCTTGGCGGGATGCTTGGTGCGCTTCGACCAGCTCATTTCGCTGACGTGCACCAGGCCCTCAACGCCCGGCTCAATCTGCACGAACGCGCCGTAGTCCGTCACGCCGACCACTTTTCCATGGACGCGCGTGCCCACCGGAAAACGCTCCGGCACCGTGGCCCATGGATCAGGCAACAGCTGTTTGCGTCCGAGCGAAATGCGCTGCTTTTCTTTATCGAATTTCAGGATTTGCACTTCCAGGTCGTCGCCGGCTTTCACGATCGAGGAAGGATGCGGCACGCGTCCCCAAACCAAATCGCTGACGTGTAGCAGTCCGTCCATTCCGCCCAGGTCCACGAACACGCCGTAGTCCGTGACGTTCTTCACTTTGCCGGTGACGACGGTGCCTTCAGCGAGCGAACCCATCAACGATTCGCGCTTCGATTTCTGGTCTTCTTCCAGAATCGCGCGGCGGCTCACCACCACGTTGCCGCGCTTGCGATTCAACTTCAGCACGCGCACTTCGATTTCTTTGTCTTTCCACGAATCCAGGTCGTGCACCGGACGCAGTTCAATCTGCGAAGCCGGCAGGAACGAGCGCACGCCGATATCTACGACCAGGCCGCCCTTGATTCGCTCGGTTACTTTGCCCTTGATCGTGGCGTGTTCTCGATACGATTTCTCGATGCGCTCCCAGACGCGCCGCCGGTGCGCGCGCACGTGCGACAGCAGCACGTAGCCATCTTTCTGCGCGTGCAGGCGCTCCACTTCGATCGTTTGCCCCGGTCCAAATTCAATCGGGCTGCCCGAATCCACGAATTCCTGCGCGGGAACCAAGCCTTCGAACTTTCCGCCGACATCTACGATCACGCCCGCGTCGGTGACGGCCAGCACGTGGCCATCGAAAATTTCGCCTTCAGCTACCGCAGGCTCGGGTACTGCGAACTGCTCCATCAGCTGGTCCATCGTTTGGGTTGTCTCGGCTGATTCGGAGGATTCGGCAGCCGCGCTCGCGTCCGCAGCGGTGCCAGAGGTGTCAGGCGCGCCGGCTACAGCTGTCGCAGCGCCCGCATCAATCTGAATCGCCGCGGTTACTTCCGCAGTATCGACCGACGCAGCTTCGTCAGTTACTTCTGCGGTACTACTCGCTTCCGCTATGGCCGCAGGCACACTCGTCGCCACGGGTTCGGACGTGGCTGCCGCAAGTTCCGGCGCGTCATTTTCCGCGGAACGCACCTGCGGCGCGCGCGCCACTGCCGCAGCTGCTCCGGTTGCGCTCACCGCGCTCGAAACGCTCGCGGTACTGCTGCTCGCATGTTCAGTCGCGGCTTGAGACGCAGCTTCGCCGGCGCTGCCCTGCGGCATCTCTGCGGACGTCTCCGTGCTGGCTGATTCCACTGTTGCGGTAGGAAGATTCAGGTCGTGTTCGGGTGACATTGGGGAGCGGCCTCCGTACGGATTCGTGCCCTGCTACCGAGAACTCGGACTCGGCTACTCCACCCGCTGGGGTTTGGAGCAAAGAAGGGGATAGAACGCCCACGCTAGACGTTCTTATCACGAGGATGATACCCGCCCGATTCGCGCATTGTCAACAAACCATCGCGCGAAGCCAGGCGCATCCCCGCCCGCATCAGCTCACACAAATATTACGCAATGATGAGCGATTCAATGTGTTTCATTCGCGAATCTGGCGGCTGCTGCGTTGCAATCCCGTCAACGAAACGGGCCCGCGTGGCGAATCTCTTTGCGGTAATCGGCGGCGTTGATTTCTACTGTGCGGCACATCTCGTACAGACGCGAACGGATTCGTTTGCCGACGCGCTCCGTGAGTGAATCCTCGATTGTCGGCGCGCGCATGCCGGCGACGCGCGTTGGCGGTGCGCCGTTCGCGGAATTCCCGGCGGCGCTGCCGGCGTCTGAATCCAAAAAATTTGTGGTCAGCAGCGTCACGCGCTTTTCGTTGTAACGCGTGTTCAGCACGTGCCCCACGGTTTCCAGCGCCCACAGCGACGGCTTGCTCGAGCCTACATCGTCCAGCACAAGAATTTCCGCCTTCAGCACTGGCTCCAGCACGCTCATCTCCGTCGCCTGGCTCTCCGGATTATAACTATCCTGAATCGCCTTCAGCAGCTCGCGATAATCGTAAAAAAGTCCGCTGTGTCCGCGCAGCACGATGGACTTCATCGCTGAAACCGCCAGGTGCGTCTTGCCCACGCCGCACGGCCCCATCAACAGCAATCCGTGCTCGCTGCCCACCGGAAATTCATCCGCGAATCGCTGCACCATTAATTTCGCTTGCGCCAGGCTGCGATTCCACGCGGCCATCTGCTCGCGCGAAACGTTCTCAATATCGTTGTCCGTCTCGTAATTTTCAAAATCGCAGTGCCGGTAACGTTCTGGCACGCGCGCCCGCTGCAAAGCCCGCTCGGTCTTGTCGCCCGTGGTGCAATCGCACGGCACCGCCCACACCATCTTCGGCTCGCCCGCTCCCGCGCCAGGACGATCAGCCGCCAGCGCCTGCGCGCCTTCGATGGTGCGCTCCACAACTTTCCAGCCACTACCCTCACAATTGGGACAATCCGCTCGCGCCATCTTAAAAGGATAAGCGCCGCGCAGGTCGCGCGCAAGCACACCCATGCCTGTGGAAGTTTTCGTACCTGTGGAAAGCTTCGAGGAAAATGAAAATGCGGACTGCTTGAGGTCAGCTACTTATGCACGCGAATCGCCTGCCGCGGCGTGGTGCGCACGATTGCATTGCGATACTTCCGATCCTCACCGGCATTAAATCCACGCGCCATTTCGCTGCGCACAAAATGCGTGAACGCTTCCATCTGCGTCTGCATCTCGGCCATCTTGTCGCGCATGTTCAGAATAATTTCGATGCCCGCCAGATTAACGCCCAGCTCGCGCGTCAAATTCAGAATTACCTCGAGCCGTTCCAGGTCCTGATCCGTGTACAGCCGCGTGTTGCCCTGCGAGCGCGAGGGCGTGAGCAATCCCACGCGCTCGTACAAACGCAGCGTCTGCGGATGCAACTTGTACAGCTCCGCTACCGCGCTGATCATGTAACCGGCCTTCGCTCTTTTCCTGGGACGCGCTGCCATCAAACTTCTCCTCAAACCGTCGCGCGCGCAAATATCTCGCGCCGTGGATCTTCGGGATCGAGCTTGCTCAATTCCTTCAACAGAGTGCGCACGCGCTCGTCTTCCGGCTTCGGAACCACAATCTGCACTTCCACAATCTGGTCGCCGCGCTTTCCGGGCTGGCGAATCGAAGGCGCGCCCTTCTCGCGCAGGCGCAGTTTCTTGCCGCTATTCGTCGCGGGAGGAATGCGCACCTGCGCGCGGCCATCAATCGTCGGCACTTCCACCTTCGCTCCGATGGACGCTTCCGTTACGGTGATCGGAACCACCGTATAAAGGTCGTCGCCGCGCCGCTCGAAAAACGGATGCGGTTCGACTTTCATCACGATGTAGAGATCGCCTGGAGGCCCGCCGTGCACGCCCGCATTGCCGCGCCCCGCGACGCGCACGCGCGAGCCCGTCTGCGCGCCCGGCGGGATGCGCACGTCCAGCGACTCCACACGCGGCACGCGCCCTTCGCCGCCGCAATTCTTGCACATGGTGTGCAAACGTCCCGTGCCGCCGCAGCGCGAGCAGGCTATCTGAAAACGCATCTTGCCGCTCACCTGGGTTACTTGGCCCGTGCCGCCGCACGTGGGACAAACTTTTTCATCGCCGGGTTGTACGCCCGCGCCGTGACACACGTTGCACACGTCCAGCCGCGTGATGCTCAGCTTCTTCACGGCGCCGCGCATGGCTTCGGCGAAAGTAATCTCGATCTGAAATTCCAGGTCGCTACCGGGTTCGCGCTCGGTGGCCTGACGCGCTGCGTTCTGCCCGCGGAATACCTGGCTGAAAAGATCGCGGAAGCTGGTTCCGCCGCCTCCGCCCGCTCCGCCGCCGCCAAAATCAAATCCGCCGAAATCAAAATGCACGTCTTCCGGCGCGCCGCCGCCACCGTAACCGTATCCACTGCCCGGCGGCGGAGCTCCGCCCTGCCCCGGCTGATTGAAGCCGAACTGGTCGTACACTTGGCGCTTCTTGGTGTCTGAAAGTACTTCATAGGCTTCCTGAATCTGCTTGAACTTTTCTTCGGCAGATTTGTCGCCAGGATTCAGGTCAGGATGGTATTTGCGCGCGAGTTTGCGATAGGCCGCGCGAATATCTTTCACAGCGGCGTTGCGCGCCACACCCAGCAAGTCGTAATAATCTTGTTTGGTAGTTGTCGCCATAATAGCTCGAACCCAAATCTTATTTAATCAAGCGTACAAATGTAGGGGCGGGTCCCATTTTCATTTCAATGGACCCGCCCCTACGGTCCCACTAGTGCTGCTGTTTTAATTCGGCTTCTTCGAGTCGTCCACATCCACGAACTCGGCATCCACCACGTCGCCTTGTCCGGAAGCGTTGCCGCCATGCGCTCCACCGCCGCTGGCACCGGCGTCAGCACCCGGAGCGCCCGCCGCCGCGCCTGCCGCCTGCTGCGCCTTGTACATCGTTTCTGCGATGTGGTGCGAGGCCTTGGTCAGGCTTTCGGCTGCTGCGTTCAACTTCTCCAGGCCGCCTTCGGCCAGCGCTTTGCGCGCTTCCTCGATGGCGTCCTCGGCAGCCTTTACATCAGACTCGGCCAGCTTCTCGCGGTTGTCCTTCACCACTTTTTCCGTCTGGTACACCAGATTATCCAGCCGGTTGCGGGCTTCCACTTCCGAAAGCCGCGCCTTGTCCTCCGCCGCATGCGAATCCGCTTCCTTCTTCATGCGTTCGGCTTCTTCCTTGCTCAAACCCGTTGAAGCCGTGATGGTGATCTTCTGTTCCTTGCCCGTAGCGTTGTCTTTTGCTGAGACGTTCAAGATGCCGTTCGCGTCAATATCGAATGTCACCTCAACTTGCGGCACACCGCGCGGAGCAGGCGGCAATCCCACCAGGTGGAATTTTCCGAGTGAACGGTTTCCACTGGCGACAGGCCGCTCGCCCTGCAACACGTGAATCTCGACGGACGTCTGATTGTCCGCCGCGGTCGAAAACGTTTCCGACTTGCGCGTCGGAATCGTAGTGTTCCGCGGAATCAGCACGGTGGTCACTCCGCCGAGCGTCTCGACGCCCAGCGAAAGTGGCGTCACGTCCAGCAGCAGGATGTCCTTCACTTCGCCCGCCAGCACGCCGCCCTGAATGGCCGCGCCGACTGCCACGACCTCATCAGGATTCACGCCCTTGTGGCCTTCCTTGCCGAACAGGTCTTTCACCAACTGTTGAATCATCGGCATGCGGGTCTGGCCGCCGACGAGCACCACTTCATTAATCTTACTCGCGTCCACGCCCGCATCCTTCATGCACTGCTTGCAAGGCTCGACCGAGCGCTTGACGATGTCGTCCACCATCGCTTCCAACTTCGCGCGAGTCAGTTTCTTCACCAAGTGTTTCGGACCGTTGGCATCCGCCGTGATGAACGGCAGATTGATTTCGGTTTCGATGGTGCTGGAGAGCTCGATCTTGGCGCGCTCCGCTGCGTCACGCAGACGTTGCAGCGCCATCTCGTTGCCCTTGCTCTTCAGGTCCAGGCCTTCGTCCTTCTTGAACTCTTCTACCAGCCAGTCCACGATGCGTTGATCAATGTTGTCGCCGCCCAAGTGCGTATCGCCATTGGTGGCCTTCACTTCGATCACGCCTTCGCCCACTTCCAGGATGGAAATGTCGAAGGTGCCGCCGCCGAAGTCGTACACGGCGATGGTCTCGTCCTTCTTCTTGTCGAGGCCATACGCCAGCGCCGCAGCTGTCGGCTCGTTGATGATGCGCTTCACGTCGAGGCCGGCGATCTTGCCCGCGTCTTTCGTTGCGGTGCGTTGCGCGTCGTTGAAATATGCCGGCACGGTGATCACCGCGTCCGTGACTTTCTCGCCGAGAAAATCTTCCGCGGCGAGCTTCAGCTTCTGCAGAATCATCGCCGAGATTTCGGGCGGCGTGTATTCCTTGCCGTACGCCGACACCGCGACGCCTTCGCCGTGCTTCACGACTTTGTAGGGCACCATCTTCAATTCTTCGCTGACTTCGTCATAGCGGCGGCCCATAAACCGCTTGATCGAATAAATCGTGTTTTCCGGGTTGGTGATCGCCTGCCGCTTGGCCACTTGGCCCACCAGACGTTCGCCCGTCTTGGTAATACCCACCACCGAAGGCGTGGTGCGCGCGCCTTCCTGGTTCGGAATTACGGTTGGTTCGCCGCCCTGCATCACCGCTACCACCGAATTCGTCGTGCCCAGGTCAATCCCTATGATCTTGCTCATGTATCTCGCTCCTAATAACGTTGGGCGGGCGTTCCGGTGGAAGGCCCGCTCGAAAACATGGCTATAATACACGTTGAGTGTATCATTGTCAAGTTTCCTGTGTGTCTGTATTCCTATGTAAATAGTAGGCTTAATTCATGCTTTCAACCCGCCACGTTAAAATCACTCGCCCCGCTTCCCTGTCTCCTCTTCGTTCCGCAGCCTTGCCTCCCTTTCGGTTTACCTCTGCGTTTCCGTGCCTCTGTGACCAATCCTAAGCTCCAGCCTAGCGAACCAACACACCGCCAGCCGCATCCCAGAACTGGCGGCCGAGCCAAGGGAACATTGCGGCACAACCCGGCGCTTGTTCGCCAACTTTTCGAGTTACAATATTCTTTCGGTCTATGCTCTGGTCTGATGCTCAGGAGGAAAAGTTGATTTTTGCAATCCATCCCCTTCTCGTACGCGGCTGGAGCTCTCGCGCGCCGTTGGCTGCGGCTTTTCTCGCAGCGCTTGCGATTCTCTCCCCCGCATCAAAGGCGCAAACCGCCGCCACGCCCGCCTCCAGCAAAACGGCTGCGCCGGCGCACAAGCATCCCGCTGCCGATCCCGCTCCCTCCGCGCCGGTGAAGACTATCGGCAATCACACCGCGCCCATCACCATGGAAGTGTTCAGCGACTATCAGTGCCCTTCCTGCGGCAATTTTTATGAGACGACGCTGCGCTCGATGATTCAGGACTACGTCGCGAGCGGAAAAGTCTATCTGGTGCATCACGATTTCCCTCTGCAGATGCACAATTATTCCGGCCAGGCGGCCCGTTGGGCCAATGCTGCCGCGATGGTCGGACAATTTCCGGAAGTGGATGCCGCCCTATTCGACAACCAGGCTAAATGGACCGCCGACGGCGACCTGGAAAAGTATGTGGCCACCGGGCTGAGCCCCGCGAATTTCAAACGCGTGCAGGCAATCCTGAAGGGCTGCACTGGCCCTGCGCCCACCTCCAAAGTTGATCACACCCTGCCGCAGCCGGAGGCTGGCTGCCCCGTGGATCCTTACATCATCCAAGACATCGTGCTCGGCACCCAGGTTCCGGTGCAGGCCACTCCAACATTTGTGATTCATTACAAAGGCCAGAGCTATCCTGCATCGTCCGGCTTTATTACGTGGCCGATCCTGAAGCAATTTTTCGACACGCTCTTGAGCCAGTAGCCGAATCAATCCACCGATGACAGCCAACGAAACTCGTGGACCGCTTGCACGCACGCTGCTGATTCTGGGCCGGCTCGCTCTTGCCGCGATTTTTCTGTTCGCCGCGTACGCCAAGCTAAAGCCGCAGGCTGCGATGCGCTGGTCCGGCTCTTCGATCAAGACTTCGCTGTCGCTCTTCGCCATGCAGGTGGATTCCTACCAATTGCTGCCGCCGCAAATGGTGAGTCCCGCCGCGCATTTTCTGCCACCGTTTGAATTGTTCCTCGGCCTGTGGCTGTTCAGCGGCGTGCTGCTTCGCTATGCATCCTTGATAACCACGCTGCTGCTGAGCGCATTCTTCGCGGTAATGGTGCACACCTACATGGCGGGCCTGGAGATTAATTGCGGATGTTTTGGCCCCGGCGAACGACTGGGACCACTGACGTTGCTCCGCGATGGTTCCCTGCTGGCGCTCGCGCTGGCTGTGACGATCGCCGCGTTCATGCTGAGGCGCAAGAGCCGCCAGGAATCCGCGCCAGTCGCGGGAGTTTCCGCGCCGCAGCGCGCCGACTAGCCACGATTGAGGAATTCTGCCCCCAAGCCATTCCGCAATCCGCAGGTCAGATATAGAATGACGCGTTTCTCTCAGGAGGCATGCATGCCCCGTTTTTCGCGCCTAAGCGCCAGGCTCGGCCGTTTCCTGACCGCGAATATTTTTATCGCATCGCTCTTCGCGCCGCTGCTCGCGCCACCCGCCGCCGCGCAAACGCAAAGCGGCAAAGAGCTCACCGTCGAGCGCCTCTTCCGCGCGCCCTCGCTGGGCGGACGCCAGACGCAAGGAATCGAATGGGCGCCCGACGGCAAGCGCTTCTCCTATCTCGATCGCCAAGGTTCCGAGTTGCAGCTCTGGACCATGGACTCCGCGACCGGCGAGCGCAAAGTGTTAGTCAATGCCGACACGCTGAAATCCGTAATGCAGCCTGAGAAAGCGAAGACGTCGCAAGCCACCGGCCTTGGCCGCGTGCAGGCGGACAATTATTTGTGGTCGCCCGACGGAAATTCGCTGCTCTTCATCGGCAGTAATAGTCTGGTGCTGCTCGATCTGAAGACCATGACGCCCAAGCCGATTCTCAGCAGCGAAGCAGAAATCGAAGATCCGAAATTTTCGCCGGACTCGCGCTGGATCAGTTTTTCGCGCAGCGCAAATCTTTTCGTCGTGAATAATTCCACTGGCGCGGTCACCACGCTCACCACCGGCGGCAGTGAAGAAATTCTGAAAGGCAAGCTGGACTGGGTTTATCCCGAAGAACTCGACGCGCGCAGCGCCTATTGGTGGTCGCCGGATTCCACGAAAATCGCATATTACGAAATGGACGAGCGGCCGGTTACGCGCTACTCCATCGCAGACATGAGCTCGCCCACTGGTGGCGCCGAATTCACGCGCTATCCGCAAGCGGGCGAAGCCAATCCCATCGTGCGCGTCGGCGTCGTCAACGTCACCGGCCGACCGACACCTTCTAGCTCAGGGTCTGCAAGTGCATACCCTGAAACCCGGTGGATGGACACCGGCGCCAACACCGACATGTACCTCGCACGCGTGAATTGGCTGCCTGACAGCCGCCGCGTCGCCATCCAGCGGCTCAATCGCGCGCAAAATCAGCTCGACCTGTTTTTCGCCGACGCCGCGACCGGCGCATCCAAAACCATCCTCACCGAAACCGACAAATACTGGATCAACATCAGCGACGATCTGTATTTTTTCTCCGACAACAAACGCTTTCTGTGGTCCAGCGAGCGCACCGGCTACCGCCATTTCTATCTCTACGATAATTCCGGCAAAGAGCTTGCGCAGCTCACCAGCGGCGATTGGGGTATTTCCGATCTCGGCGGCTTCGGTCCGGGCGCTGCGAATCATCCGGCGGTGGACGAAGCGCGCGGTTACGTCTATTTCGTGTCGAATAAGGATGACGTCCGCGAAACGCAGCTCTACCGCGTGTCAATCAGCGACAAATCCCTCACGCGCATCACCAAGGACGCCGGCTCGCACTCCGCCAGAATCGCACCGGATGCTTCCGTGTTCGTGGACACTTACTCCAACGCTGCCACTCCCGCGCGCCAGGATCTCTACCGCATGGATGGCACACGCGTAGCAGTCGTCAACGAAGGAAAAGTTCCCGAGCTCGCCGAATATAAATTGTCGCCGGTGGAATTCGTCGCAGTCACCGCGGACGATGGCACGAAACTAAACGCCTCGATCATCAAACCGCTGAACTTCGACCCCACGAAAAAATATCCGGTACTCATCAACGTCTATGGCGGCCCGCACGTGCAGTTGGTGCGTAATACTTGGGGCGGCCTTCGGTATCTTTTGGACCAGGTATACGCGGCAAAAGGCTATATCCTTTTCACGCTCGATAACCGCGGCTCCTGGGGCCGCGGCCATGCTTTCGAAACTCCGCTCTACCATCACATGGGCAAAATCGAGCTGCAGGACCAGCTCGCGGGCGTGAAATATTTGAAATCGCTAGACTACGTGGATCCCGCGCGCATTGGCATCACCGGCGGCAGCTACGGCGGCTACATGACGCTCGAAGCGCTCTTCAACGCGCCCGGCGTCTTCAAGCTGGGCGTCTCCGACGCGCCGGTCACCGACTGGAAGCTTTACGACACTATTTACACCGAACGTTACATGGGCCGTCCGCAAGATAACGCCGAGGGCTACAAAGATTCTTCGCCCGTCAACCAAGCCGAAAATATCAAAGGCAAACTGATGCTGGTGCACGGCACCGGCGACGACAACGTACACTTCGCCAATTCCGTGGAATTGCTGAATGCCTTGATTGACGGCGGCCGTTATCCCGACGCACTCATGGTTTTCCCCGGCCGCGGCCATGGCATCAGCGACGCCGCCGCGCGCATGGTGGAAATCCAGAGGACGGTGGACTTTATTTTAAGTAATCTATAGTGCAGTCCGCGGAAAGCAACCAAGGATTTGCGGTACACTTCTAACAGAGAATGCGCGGGTTCCAACGCCTTTTCCGCAACACGATTGCTGGGTGAGAATTTAATGCCGATGGCATACCGAGGAAACATCGGGCGACGATTTGCCCAAAGAGCTTGCCGACTACGCGAATTGCGCGCCCACGGACCGTGGATCGCCGCGGGTCTGCTGCTGGCCGGGGCATTTTGGCCGCTGATGATCTCCGCGCAAACTGCCGCGGACGTCCCGGCTCCAGAGTCGCCGCAAATTCCCGTGATGGAGGCCGATCCGTCCGCTCATTTCCTGGAAAGCGGATATCGCCACCTCTACGAACTGAATTTCATGGAGGCTCGCGCGGATTTCACGTCCTATCAGAAAGCGCGCCCCGACGATCCTCTCGGCAAGGCTTCGGAAGCCGCCAGTTATCTGTTCGAGCAGTTCCACCAGAGAGGCGTCCTGACCTCGGAATTTTTTGTGAATGACGCGACGTTTCTGGGCGGCGTCTCTGGAACCGCGGAGCAGAACCACAATGCCGGATTCGTCGCCGCGAACGGTAAGGCGCGCGAACAGGCTAAAAAGCTGCTGAAGACCGATCCAAACAATGTCCATGGATTGCTCGCGCTGACCATTGCCGACGGCATGGAATCCGACTACGACGCGATCATCATCAAGAAGCAGCTACCGGGTCTTTCCATGATGCGCCAGGCCGAAGCCGACGCCAAAACTTTGCTGGCCATTTCACCCAAAGAAGAGGATGCCAACGTCGCGCTGGGCATGAGCAATTACGTGATTGGCAGCCTGCCCAGTTACAAACGCGCGTTCCTGTGGTTTGGCGGCCTGCATGGCGATAAACAGCGCGGCATGGACCAGATGGGTTCCGCCGCCGAGCATGGGCATTACCTGAAACCGTTTGCCAAGGTGATGCTGGCGCTGGCCTACGAACGCGAGAAAAAGCCCGAACTAGCGCGCGCGCTGCTCGCGGAATTGGCCGTCGAGTTCCCCACTAACGCCGTCTTCGCCCGCGAGCTCACCATCATTCAAAAACAATCCAGCAACCGCTGATCCGCAAGTAAATCCTGAAGCTTTTGCTGCTAGCCATTGACCACTGGCCCGCAACGCTGTGCAACCACATCGAGTTTGTATCCACGGGTCACTAATCACCAATCACTGATCACTAGTCACTGCGTCTTCACCACTTCACTCGCACCCGATAAGTCAGTGTAGCCGCACCGTCCTTTTCCACTGGCACCTGAAACCCAATCGTCGTCGAATCCAGTTTAATCGGCTTGAAATTCGAATTCATCACTTCCCAATCTCCGCCGACGGGTTCGCGCACTTCTACCGTCACCGGCCCATCCTTATGGTTCCGCAGGGCAATCTCATACTCCATCTCGTACAGACCGTTAGCCAGCTTCTTGTAATCCGTCTGCTTGCGGTCGCACACCACGTCAAACGCATTGCCGATGTAGATCTTCAGCGTTTCGTCTTTCGGCGTGTGCTGAATACTATCTTCGCCCACGAACTGCACGCCACCCTTCGAGTCCGCCTGGTACACGCGCACCGTCCCCGCCGGCAGCGGCAGTCCGAGGCCGCCCTTCTCTTCATTCTTGAACCGGTAATAAACTTTCACCGGCTGCGGAATCGCGTTCCCGATGCCTTGCGGGTTGCGGTAGTAATACGCCTGCCCTTCCACCATCAAATATTTTTCCACCGGCACGCCCGTGCCGTTCAACAAACTGATCTGCTTCGACTCGTTGTTCTGAATCGAAGTTCGCCGCTCGAGCGAATACAGGTGATACTCGGAAAAGCCTTCCTGCGTAAATTGCGGCACGGGCGCAGCGCCGGTCACTCTTATCGATTGGGCCATGGATTCCATCTGTACTGCGGGCGCCACTTGATGAATCTCTCCGGCAACAAGCTGCAATTTAGCGTTGCCATACGCCACGCCGCTGTTGTTCGTCAGCGTCACCCAGCCGTCCAAATCCGCCGCCTTTTCATCGCGCGTCACGGTCAAGACGTAATCCGCCTTCCAACTCATGTTCGCGGTCAAATACGACGCTTCCACTTTCTGTGCGTTCGCGCCGCGATTGTCGAGCATCCATACCAGTGTTGGGCGGCTGTAAAGGTTGTCCGGAAGTTCGGGAAAATGAAAGGTGCCCACCGGCAGTCCGGTGATGATCTGATTGTTCACTTTCCAGATCGGACCGTTGTTATCGGCCAGAAGCAAGCCCGTCATTTCCACGCCGTTCCAATTGAAGCCGACTTCCCGTCCCACATATTTTTGCAATAGCTTCTGCGCATCCAGCAGATCGTACTCGTAGTTCTGTTCCACCACGCTCAGCTTTGCCGGTTCGCTCAAAGAGCGGAAGTGCACCGTCGCAGGATTGATCGAAGCGGCCACATCCTCGAAATGCAGCGGAAAAACTCCGGGCGAAAGATGAATCTGCCGCACATCACGCACGAGCGCCAGGTTGGAGTTGTAAACCGTCACTGCCAGGTCCACTTGATCTTTTTCCGTGGTCGAAAGCGCGGGCTTGTCCTGAGAACCTGCCGGTGGCAGGTTCGAAGGGCGCCCGGCCTGGTCGTCTTTCTGCGCGGGCGCCGCATGGACTTTCTGCAAATATCCTGCCAACAGCGCGGTTGCAAGAAACGCCGCCAGAATCGCCGTGCCAAATACCTTTCGCGTACGCCAGGCCATGGGCATTCGCCTCCCTAAATTGCTGCTTCCCTCTTTGAACGTCGTTGCAGGATTTTCTTGCAGGGTAAAACAGGCAAAAATCACCAGTGCCGCAGTCCTTTATTTCACGCTGTTCCAGCTCTTTCCGCCGTCGCTCGTCGAAAATCTTCGCCCATCCAGCGTCGTCACCGTCGCCGTGAAGGCATCCGTCGCTTCCACGCGCACAAAATCCGTTTCCTCTGGTGGCTTGATCGTCTTCCAATGCGTTCCATTCGTCGTGCGCAGGATCGCCCCGCCGTCCCCCACCAACCAGCAGATTTTCACGCTCGGCGCAGATCCCGCGATAATTCGCGCATGCGTTTCCAGATACTCTAGTTTCCACGTGGCGCCGGCATCCCCGGATTTTTCAATCGCGTCCGCGCCCGTAATCATCCACAAAATCTTCGGATCCGGCGTTTGAATCTGCACATTCATCAGGTTCGATGAGATTTGCGCCTGTTGCATTTTCGCCAGCGCCGCCGCCTCCATCGTCTGGCTCGCCGCCAGATTCATTGCCTTGGCGGACTGTGCAGGCGCCGCTACGCCTGCCGCGCCCGTCGCCGATTTTGTTGCAGCCGATCTCGCATGGCGCGCGTTCGGCTGCGGGGCCACCTCCGCTGAAACCGCGGCGTCGCTCTTCGCCGAATACGCCTCGGCCTTTTTTTCCTGCGTCGCTTTCGACGGCTCCGCGGCGTCCAGTGCCGGCGCAGCTCCGGTCACCGTTACGATCTGCTCGCCAGAATCCGCAGCTCCAGGGCCCGCCCCTGCTCCCGACCCGCTTACCACACCGCCGCCGCTTCCCGACGCGCCCGACGCACCGCCGCGATTTCCCGCGCGCATCGCTCCGCGCACCATGCCCGGACTTGCCTGCGGCGCCGGTTTTTGCGTCTGCGGCTGCATCACAGGCGCCGCTGCAGATTTCCCGCTTGAGCCGCCCGCCACGCCAGCGCGCGATAATTCGCCGCTACGCGCCGCAGGATGCGCAGCCTCAGCCACACGCGGCGGCGACTGCGTGCCAGCTTGGCGAGACGCACCGGATTCGCTCAGCGCAACCGACGCGCCGTCCACGTTCGGATGTTTCGCGCTCGGCGCGGAAGGCTGCACAGCAAGTTCATCCGCTGATGGTGGCGCCGGTGCCGCAGCTCCAGATGAAGGCGCTGACTCCGGCGACGGCGTCGAATTGTTAGCTGGCGTCGCGCTCGCCGGCGACCGAGCGTCCTGCCGCGCCATCGCGATCTGGTTCGCGGGCGCCACAGGTTTCCGCATGCGCAGAGCAATTCCAGTAATCGCCAGCAGCGCCGCCAGCGTTGCAGCCGCCGGCATCAACCACCCCGGGCCCGTGAGCCACACCCACGCGCCCGCAGTTTTTTTCTCCGCGACATCAGCATCACCGACGCTGCTCGCGCGTGCCATCGCCGCAAGCTGCTCCCGGCAAACCGAGCAGCGCGAAAAATGCAAATCGTAGCGCGCGGTTTCTTCGGCATCGAGGGCATGATCGAAATACGCCGCGAGAATCTCCGGCTCCGGACAATCCTCACCCGGCCGCGAGCCTGCACCAGCGTCCTGCGCCAAACTTCGCCGCAGCAACCCCGCCATCGCCTTGTCTTCTTCCCGCGCCGCCATTCCTTCTCCTGATCCCTTCTTCTCAACTTAGAACGCGCGAAACGCCAATTCTTGCACTAATCCACCGCCGCTCACTCCCCCGGCGAAAGCGCCCGAGTCAAATCAAACGGCCATTCTTCTTGCGCGTACTCATAACAAAGTTGCAACTGCGCCGCGCTCAATTTCTTCTCCTGACGCAGCGCCCCTTCGACGCGTTTGCGAATCTCCCGCCGCGTGCGTTCCAGTTTCCGCGACACAGTGGCCTCATGCTCGCCCACCAGTCGGCCAATTTCCGCCAGCGTGAGCCCCTCCACATAATAATAAGCCAGCCGCAAACGATCGTGCGGCTGAAGCGCATCCAGCGCCGAAGTGAGCGCCGCCTGCAATATCGCAAGATAGCGATTACGATCCGGGTCTGGCGAACTCACCGCCGAACTTACCAGCGAGGTCGCGAACGAAGTCGCCGACGCATTCCCAATCGAGCTTTGATGCGCTGCGTAAGCCTGCTCTCCGGTGTCGCCCGCTTCCAACGGCTCGGTCCTGCGCGACCGGCGTAGCCCATCCACATGACGCTGCGCTAGAATCGCGTGCAGCCAGGTAGTCAATTTGCTGCGCCCTAAAAAATAATCGAACAGCGATTTCCGCTGCCCCTCCACTTCTCGCAGTCCGTACAATTCCGCGTACAAAGAATCCGCCAGCTCGCGCCCCGCCGCTTCCCCCGCGATCGCTCGGCCCGCGCGATACAGCTCCGGACGGAATCGGGCCATGAAAAAATCCCACGCTGCCGCATTCCCCTCGCTGCAAGCACACGCCAGCGCCAAATCTGCGGCGTGCAAAGAATCCAAATACGCGTGAATCGCGCGCGCATCAGGCACAGCATTGGAACCTGCGTTGGGATGTGCGCCGGACGATGCGCTGAGGGTTGGGTGAGAAGATGAGTCGCGCACCGAATTGGAAGACGCAATCGAATCGGATGATGAACTGGAGGGCGCGCCACGAGGCGCTTTGGCAAAGCGATGTGCGACGCTGCGTTCGAGCAGACAGCGAAAACGCTCCGCCGTCAAATTCCATTCCGGCGCCGCGCCCGCCTTCTGCAGAAGGTCGCGCGCCACGTCAATCGAAACGAATTGTCCTGCCGGGCTGGACGGCATATGCGCCTGCGCAACCGCAACTTGGCCGAACCGCTGCAGATGATGATACCCGAAACCGCGCGCGAGTTGCCCAGCCCAATCGCGACTGCCCGCGCCACGTCCCAAACAGAAAGCTGCTAAACTGTCGCGCCGATGTATTCCTGCCCCGAGTGCGAACAACTCATCAACCAGGCCAGCGAAGTCTGCCCCTACTGCGGAGCCGACCAAAAAGCTCTGGCCGACACCGAATTATTGTTGGCCGGCAGAACGCCCAAGCCCGCAAAAACTAACTACCAACGCGTCGCCGTCGTCTGCGGCATCCTGCTCGCGACTCTCTGGGCCATCGCCTGGTTCGCCGTTCCCTGGAAATTATCCGGCTCGAAAACCGACGCCGAAGCGCGCGCGCGCGAATCCCTTGCCGCTATTCAACAAGCCATCAGCACCTACGAACAAAGCGAGGGCAGCGCTCCGTCGTCTCTCGAAACGCTAGGAGACACCGTCCGCAAGGCCGCGCAGTCCGCGCAACTGGTCCACTACACCGTGCAATACACGCCCGGCAGACCAGACCCCGCAGGTCGCGTCACCGCCTACACCCTCACAGTCCGCGCAGGAAATTTCGGCTACCGCAGCTTCTACACCGACGAATCCGCCACGGTGCGCGCCACAACCGAAGACCGCGCGGCGACGGTGCAAGACTCTCCGCTGAATCCCCAACCGTAACGCGCTCGCAATTCAAGTCACGATGCTTTCGCCCCGGGCCCCGCAGTGAATTCGCCCGTGGTGGTTCGTCATGCAAATGTTGATGCTATACTTACCGGCGCAGGCCGCCGCACGCCGAGCCATTCGTTTTTCCCGCGGAGAGGTGCTGGAGTGGCCGAACAGGGCTGCCTGCTAAGCAGTTATCCCGACAAAATCGGGATCGGGGGTTCGAATCCCCCCCTCTCCGCC
>Ga0209221_1000203_pt1 | contig 32868 bp, 29 predicted proteins | sample BlaSpr_A8_Ref_O2_FD_187989 | JGI IMG/M metagenome (GOLD analysis project Ga0209221, IMG submission 187989) | Forest soil microbial communities from Thunder Bay, Ontario, Canada - Black Spruce, Ontario site 2_A8_Ref_O2 (SPAdes) (version 2) | ecosystem: Environmental > Terrestrial > Soil > Boreal...
TTCACAGTGCCGCCGCCTACGTTCAGCGGCGAACAGATAATTTCATCGACGCCAAGGGCTTCGACTCCAACCGCCGCGCAGATGATATCGACCATCGCGTCGACGGCGCCTACCTCGTGAAAATGAACGGCTTCAATGGAAGTATGGTGGATCTTTGCCTCGGCTGCGCCCAGCGATTCGAAGATGGCAGTGGCGGTTTTCTTAGCCTTTTCTGAGATCGGCGCAGCAGCAATGACCCGGCGAATCTCCGTTAATCCGCGGCCATGGGAATGCGAGTGGTGTCCCTGTTCGGAGTGCTGAGGCTGGTCATGTTTATGCGAATGTGATTTTCCGTGCGCATGAGCTTCAGCATGCGAATGCTGTTGCTCCCAATATTCCTCCCGCGGTAAGTCCTTCTCGCCATCTACCCAGACATCGACTTTAGTCGCAGCCACGCCGCCGCGGATAACCTGAGAGACCTCCAGGCGGGCGCCAATCTCCAGTGCCGAGACGGTCTCCTCCAGCAGTTGAGACGAGACTCCAGTATCGACCAGAGCGCCCAAAAACATATCGCCGCTGATGCCGGAGAAACATTCTAGGTAGGCGACACGCATAGAAAAGCACCGAAATTTCATCATAGGCAAGCAGGCAAATTGCGTCAAACCCGCGTCCGGATTCGCTCTGCTAAAATCACTGTTCTTCAAACACGCAGAGGAAACCCTTGTATCGTTATCTGGAACAGCGCCTGGCGCACAGCATTGTAGAGTTTCTGCAACGCCGTTATCCCGGGGCAGCGTTGCCTAAGGTTGTCATCGAACAGCCGCCGAAGGTCGAACTGGGAGATTTTGCCATCCCTCTTTTCCCCTTCGCCAAGCCGCTGCGCACGGCTCCGCTCAAACTTGCCGAGGCGATTCGAACTGAGATCGGTTCCATTGAGGGCATTGCGGAGATGCAAGTCGCAGCTCCCGGCTATCTCAATGTGAAGATCGATCGGACCTGGATGGCCGCGGCGTCGACGGCCGATCGGAAGCCACCAGTAGACATTCCGGCGGGAAAAATTCTCGTCGAACATACCAGCATTAATCCCAACAAGGCGGCGCACATTGGCCACTTGCGCAATGCCATTCTTGGAGACACATTCGTTCGGCTACTACGTTATGCAGGCAGGGCAGTCGATGTGCAGAATTACATCGACAATACCGGTGTGCAGGTGGCGGACGTGGTCGTAGGCTTCACGCATATCGACCAAAAATCTCGTTCCGAAATCGAAGCTCTTACTAAGCTGCCTCGCTTTGACTATTACTGCTGGGAACTCTATGCCCGCGTCTCGCAGTGGTATGAACAGGACAAAGCAAATCTGCAGGCACGGCGTGACACCCTTCACGCCATCGAAGATCCCGCAAGCGAAACCGCTGCTGTCGCCGAACTGATTTCGACTGCCGTGCTGCATCGCCATCTTGAAACCATGGACCGGCTCGATATCGAGTATGACTTTCTGCCGCGCGAGAGCGAGATTCTGCACCTGCACTTCTGGGATGCGGCGTTCACCAAACTCAAAGAAGCGGGCGTGCTTACTTTTGAGACGGAAGGCAAGAACAACGGCTGCTGGGTGATGCGGCGCGCTGGAACATCTTCCGCGACCGGGGAGACAGAGGAAACCGAAGGTAGTTCGGAACAGATTTCCGAAGATGATCAGAAAGTCATTGTTCGTTCCAACGGAACCGTTGGCTACGTCGGCAAAGACATCGCCTATCACATGTGGAAATTCGGGCTATTGGGGCGGGATTTCGGATATCGCAAGTTCTACCGGTATCCTAACCAGCATGATTGCTGGATTTCCGCCATGGAAGGCGATACAGATCATCCTCACTTCGGCGGCGTTGCCGAAATTTACAACGTAATCGACGCCCGCCAGTCGGAGGCGCAAAACACTGTTATTGAAGCCCTGCGCGGGCTGGGCCACAATGAGGCCGCCGATCACTACACGCACTTTTCTTACGAAATGGTTGCGCTTACGCCACGGTGCGCCGCGGAACTTGGGTACACACTGAGTGAAGAGGACAAGGCTCGGCCATACATCGAAGTCTCCGGCCGGAAGGGGTTTGGCGTAAAGGCTGACGATCTGATCGATCAGCTGATCGTCTCGGCCAAAAACGAGGTTGATTCGCGGCATCCGCAACTCAGCGATGCGGAGCGCGTGGCAATCGCGACCCAAATCGCCATTGGCGCTTTGCGTTATTTCATGCTGAAGTTCACCAAGCAATCGGTAATCGCCTTTGACTTTAAGGAGGCGCTCAGCTTTGAGGGCGAGACTGGTCCGTACGCGCAGTATGCGGTAGTTCGTGCCAGCAGTATTTTCAGAAAGGCTGGAATTGATCCTGACGCTTTCAGCAGAGAGTTCGCTGAAAGCGTCTCTGTGGTTGATCTGGCAAAGTATTTTTCTGATAAAGACGCCGACGAGATCTGGGGGCTCTGGCTGGCGGCGTCAAAAACCTCCTACATCATTTATCAATGTATTGCCACGGCGGAGCCGGCATATTTAGCGAAGCATGCCTTCCAGTTGGCGCAGCTTTTCAATACCTTTTACCATCGTTATCCTATTCTTAGTGAGCCTGAGGAGAAGCGGAAGCAGTTCTTGCTCGCTACCATTGTGGTTGCGCGCCGGGAACTTATTCGAATTTTGCAGGTCATGGGAATTACGGTGCCGCCGGTAATGTAAGGCGTGGGTTGCTGTTCAGGTGGATGAATGTTTCCAGGCGATTTGAGATCATTAGGGGTTGACTTTCGCCGCCATCCCCCAAAAGGGGGCGGCTGCATTCAGAAAATTTACGGCATCGCTAAAGCGGTGCCCTGATACGAAACCTTTATGTGCAGAAACATTAAAACGCTATTCAATTTCGATCCGCCGGTGAACGACGAAGAAATTCGCGCGGCGTCTTTACAATTTGTAAGAAAGATCACTGGCTTCAACAAACCCTCAAGAACCAATGAGGAGTCGTTCCTAGCGGCGGTGGAGGAAATTGCCGGTGTGTCGTCTCGGCTTCTACATTCGCTTGAGACTACGGCCCCACCAAAGAACAGGGAAGAAGAAGCTGCCAAGGCGAAGGCCCGCGCCGCGGAGCGATTTGGCGCTTGAGATCCTAAAGTCGGAGACCCTAGAGCGAAAGTGATGGCTTCTCTAAGAGCTTCTGCCGGCGATCAGCAGCCCCGCACCCACGACCACTAACACGACGCTGAGGGCGGGTGGAACTTTCTGGTCGTGCTCCGTGGTGACGCCAACGCGGGCATCGCCGACCCGCAAGCCATGATGCTCATGATGGGGCATGGGGATGAAGAATGAGATTATTCCCAGGACTAATACAACGGCTCCCGCCAAAGCCAGACCTTTCATGAAAAGCCTCCACGTGCGAAGTTCGGCTTGAGGGTTCGGATTCGAGCCGTTGAAACGAGTCTAAGATGCCGAAGTGGGGGAAAAGGCTGTGATGATGCCGGAAAGACTCCCCCAGCGGCTGAAGCCGCCATTGGAGATGGCGATTTATCGCAGCGGTGAACCGCTGCGCTACCTAAAATCTTAAGCTCGAGATCGACTTTTTTGTCAGGCTCTGAAGCCGTACCCTTTCAAAACGAATTCAAATTGCTCCATAACCCTAATTTGCGAAGCCTTTCACGAACTCCACCAAACTGCGCAGCGCAACGCCCGATGGTCCCTTTGCAATCCAGGGTTTCTGATCTTCCATCCATGCGGTGCCGGCGATATCGAGATGAATCCACGGCGTATCTTCCGCGAATTCTTTCAGGAACATCGCCGCATTGATGGCTCCGCCCCAGCGTCCACCGGAGTTTACGATGTCGGCTATAGTGGACTTGATATTTTCTTTGTATTCGTCATCCAGAGGCAGCCGCCACATTTTTTCGCCCGCTTCCTGGTTGGCTTTGTGCAGACGTTCGTAGATGGCGTCATCATTCGCGAAGACGCCGACATTTGCATAACCGAGCGCGATTACCACGGCTCCGGTCAGAGTTGCCGCGTCCACCAGGTGGGTGCAACCGAGTTGCCGCGCGTAGAACAATCCGTCAGCCAGAACCAGGCGGCCTTCGGCGTCAGTATTGATGATTTCAATGCTTTTGCCGGACATGGCGATTTGCACGTCGCCGGGCTTCTGGGCTTTGCCCGATGGCATGTTTTCGGTGGCGCACACGATGCCAATCACTTTCACCTTGGGCTTCAACATCGCGATGGCACGCATGGCGCCGATCATAGTTGCCCCGCCAGCCATGTCGTATTTCATTTTTTCCATGCCGTCGGCAGGCTTGATCGAGATGCCGCCGGTGTCAAAGGTAATTCCTTTGCCCACGAGTCCGAGCACAGGTTTCGCGGGAGCGCCGGCAGGCTCATAGGTCATCACAATAAGGGCGGGCGGCTCGTCGGAACCTTGCGCGACGCCCCAGAACGCTCCCATTTTTAGTTCTTTGATCTTGTCGGCGCCGTAGACTTCACACTTCAAACCTACTTCTTGCGACATTTTCTTGGCGCGCTCGGCGAGCAGAGTCGGCGTCATTCGATTGGAAGGTTCATTCACCAGGTCCCTGGTGAAGTTTTGCGATTCGCCGACGATTTGAGCTTCCTGCGCGGCTTTCTCCAGTGCGGAATGATCGGCATTGCCGCCGGCAACGATGGTGAGCGCGTCGATCTTCTGGTCTTTGCGGTCGCTGCGGTAGTAATCGGGATCGAAGTTACCGACCTGTGCACCTTCCACGATGGCGCTTACCGCTTCTTCGGCGGGAATGGAAGGAGGAGCAATGAAGGCGAAGCTGCGAATATCACGGGCTTTCAGGGTGCGTGCGGCTGCGCCGGCGATGCGGCGAAGTTCGTAGCTGGTGAACTTTTTTGCAGTGCCTCCGCTGATCAGCAACAGACGTTTTGCCTTCAGCCCGAAGGGTTTGTGCAGCAAGTTGGTCTCATATGATCGTCCGGTCAGTTCGCCGCTGGCGAGCAGATCGGACGCTACAGACTGTACTGCGCTGTCAGCAGTGGCGAGCTTAAGCTCCGGCTTTTCTTTTTTCGACGATCCCGAATTCGAGGATCCGGACTTGCCGTTCCCCGATACGTTGTTTTCGGCTTGATCCTTTGCGGCATGATCCAGAACAATGGCGACCAGGGCTTCGGTTTCGAGCTCAGCGGGCGTGGAGAATGAGAGAGTAGTTTTCATAGGTGGTTATAGGTTTTGGGCCAACCTCTCAGTATCGTCGGCGAGGCGGTGGGAGCGCAAGAGGCGACCCAAGATGGTAGCGCCTCAGTTTGAATTGCCTCGTATAATTCCTGCATGGCTAAACAGCGAGGTTCTCCAGACCAGCGAGGTTTTGGGGCAGAGAGCGACGAAATCGCTGAACAGTTTGTGCCGAATGAACGTTACAAAGCACAGCAGAAGGCGATGGCGCAAACTTTGATTGCAGCCGGTTTGAGTCCTGAACGGGTCGCAAGTATGCTTTCTGTTTCGATTGACCAGCCTTCAATTGACCGGCCGTCTGATGAGAAGCCGGAAGATCCTTAACTCTTCAGATCTTTAACTCTTAAGATCGTTAACTCTTAAGATCCGTAACTCCTCGCGTGGATTTTCTTGCAGTCTTTTCTTCGAGCTTGATGGAACTCACTGCCACGCTAAGCCGTATCTTGGCCGGGCGGGATGGCGGTGCTGGTGCGCCTGCGGTATGATTCCATCCCGTAGCAAGTCGAGGCCTATTTATGAAGATGATGCGGTGGATTATTGTTTTTCTGCCGGTGGTGACGGCGACCTTGATTACCGTGGCGGTAAGGGAGCATGCGGCGGCCGCGCCGCAAGCAACGTCCGCTCCGGTTGCGGGGCCTGCTGCCAACGCGGGAGCGGCAATGACCGGAGGCGCTATGGTGATGATGGGCGGCCCGCTTGCCATTCCCAACACCACCACGGCCATCAACTCCGCTACGCCCATGTCGCAGCGCATCGTGCATTACGAGATTGACGCCCATTACAACGCTACGACGCACACCGTCGATGCGAATGAGATTCTGACCTACCATAACTTGACGGGCCAGGCACTCGATCATTTTCCGTTTCATCTTTATCAGAATGCATTCCAACCGAATTCCACGTTCGTGCGTGAGGCCAAGGTTGCGGGTAATCGCGATACCGGCTATGACAAGTGGGAAGGAAAGGAATATGGCTCGGAAGAGATCAAGAGCCTGGAAGTGGTGGGGCAGGGCGATCTGACTGCACAGTTGCAATATGTCGCTCCGGACGATGGCAACAAAGATGACAAGACGGTGGCCGATTTGCACTTGTTAAAGCCAATCGCCGCGGGACAATTGGTGCAGTTTAAAATTGTTTTCCAGACAAAGTTTCCGGAGACGCAGGCGCGGTCGGGATGGAAACACGATTTCGTGCTGGGCGGTCAGTGGTTTCCGAAAGTTGGCGTGTGGTGGCACGGGGCATGGAACTGCCACCAGTATCATGCGATGACTGAGTTCTTCGCCGATTTCGGCGTATATGACGTGAAGCTGACGGTTCCGCAGTATGAAATTGTGGGCGCCAGCGGCCTAAGGATCGGCGAGGCCAGCAATTCCGACAACACAAAAACCTACACCTACCATGCCGACGATATTCACGATTTTGCCTGGACGGCGAGCCCCCGTTACAAGGTGAAAGAATCCGTGTATCAAGCGCAGATGGGCCCGGTGCAAATGCGAATCCTCATGCAGCCGGCGCACTGGAGCCAGGTGGATCGTCATGAGAAAATTTTGCGCGAATCGCTGGAGCAGTTCGAAAGCCGGTACGGCCCTTATCCTTACAAAACGATCACCCTGGTCGATCCTGAGGATGCGGCGGCCGGAGGGATGGAGTATCCGACTTTTATAACCGGCGATACGAGTTGGTTTATGCCGGAGGGGTTGTACGAGCCCGAGGTGGTAATCGAGCATGAATTCGGACATCAATATTGGTATGGCATGGTGGCTACCAATGAATTCGAAGACGCGTGGATGGATGAAGGGATCAACAGCTACACGGAAGTGAAGGTGCTCGACGCCATTCTCGGCAAGAGCACATCGATCATGAATGAGGCGGGGGCCACGCTAGGGGAAAGGGAGGAGCAGCGGTTGGGCTACATCAGCGCCGCCAACCTCGATCCCATCGCGCAAAAGGCCTACGAGTATTACAGCTACAACTCGTATGGAGGCATCACTTATGGCAAGACGGCCAGCGTGCTGCTGACGCTCGAAGGGATCATCGGTGAAGATACGATGGCGAAGGCCATGCAGGTCTACTTCATGAAATATCGCTTCACGCATCCCACGAAAGAAGACTTTCTGAAAACGATTGAGGAAGTTTCCGGCCGAAATCTGCGCTGGTACTTCGATCAGGCGATCTACGGCTCGCCTGTAATGGATTACAAGGTGCTGAAGATTGACTCGTTCCCGGTGAACTGGTACGAGAAGACGGCGGGCTCCGGGAAGGATGATAAGAACACGGTGTATCGCTCTTATGTGTGGCTGCAACGAAAAGATAGTTTTGTCATGCCGGTGGACGTAGAGATTAAGTTCGACAACGGGGAAAAAGTTCGCGAGCGTTGGGATGGCGCAAGCCGCTGGACGAAGTTCATTTACGAGAAGAAAGCGAAAGTGGAATCGGCGGAGATCGATCCAGACCACACAATCCAGATTGATCGCGACAATTTCGATAACAGCTATACCCAGGAAGAGAACAAAAAACCAGTGCACAAGGTAGAGAATTACTGGCTATTTATCACGCAATGGGTTGGGCAGGCACTGGCGTGGTGGGCAGTTTAAAGCAGCGCGCGGTCGGAGTCGCAGGATTGTACGAAGGAAAAACGGATCGAGGTAGAGGCGAATGGCAGAAAATCAGGGTTTATTAGCGGACGGGTGGCGTAGGCTGGGTCTCAACAAGCGCTACATCGTGTGGTTCTATTTGCTAAATCTGCTGATCGCGGGTTTTGGGACCGCAGCCTTCAACCATCAGGCTGGTGCAATTCTCGATCACAGCATTTATTCGGAGAAGCTGTTGCGCGGGTTTGATATTGGCGTCCTGGTAGAAATGATTGCGCGCCCTGAATTTGGTCCAACCGACGCTTCGGCGACTTCTGCCTTGCATTTTGCTTTGTTTTTCTTGCTGGCGACGGCTCTGTTTCTGCCCGGAGTGTTTCAAGGTTATGCTTCCACCTACCGACTGCCGCGCGAAGATTTTTTCCGCGCCTGCGGGCGGAACTTGTGGCGTTTTATCCGACTGCTGATTGTGGCGGCGATTGTGTTCGCGATTGTTGCAGGGGCGCTTTTTGGTATCCGCATGCCTTTGTTAAAGAAGGCGGCGGAGAGCACCAACGAATTGTTGCCGTTCTATGTTTCGCTGGCGAGTCTCTGTGTAATTTTTCTGGTGATGACGACGCTACGCATCTGGTTCGATCTAGCCGAAGCGGATGTGGTCCTTAGTGACCAGCGGGCGGTGCGCAGATCGATTGGCAAAGGCTTTCGGCATATGTGGCGAAATCTTGGAACCCTGCTCGGCGCCTATGTTCTTGCCACGATTGTAGCCGCGATCATTCTGGGAGGCGGAATCCTGGTATGGATGAAGTTCGTTCCGGCCGCGAGCGTTGTGGGCGCAGTAATCGTCAGCCAGTTTACGTTGTTATTACTGCTGATTCCGCGCTTCTGGCAGCGCGGGGTTGCGGTGAGCTATTACTTGAGGAATATGGTTGAGCCCATCACGGTGCAGTCGTTCACGCCGGGCCCGGTTGGGTTGGTGGCCGTACCGGTGGTGAGCGAGCCGATTTCGCCTAAGGCTGTTCCGGATGCTCCCACCGGGCTGCAGGACGCATAGGATCTTCGCATCGCGTGACCGTGCTCATAGAAGAACGATTGTGATCCCTGCATTGCGCCGTCCGAGATCAGAATCGTTCTTGAGTTCCGGCTTCGATTGCAGGAGATTCCAGCTGAAATCATCCGACTTCGACCAGTTCTCGCCAAAAATGCAGCCATGAATAAGACCGTCTTGAAGCATTTCCAACAAACTCTTCTGAACTGCGATTCGGATATCTCCACCTGCTCCGGTTGAGCCGTAACCATGCAGCAGCTTTAATAGTTTGGTATTGCTTTGTCGCGCCAATGCCAGCTCGCGCTGGAGGCGTTGCAATGCCTGCTGGACATTCGGCATATCGGATTTCAGGTCGATGATCTTGATTGGGACGAACCTGCTATCGCCTATCATCTCATTTCGCTCTCAAGGCGTTGCCATTTGAACCACATGAAAACTGGTATGCCGGCGAGAATTACCAGGACTCCATAGAAAGAGTCTGGCCAGTTCTGCCGAAAGGTGTAATAGAGAAGAATCCCTGCGGCTACGATAAACAGAGCGGGAACGAATGGGTAACCAGTTACGCGATAAGGCCGGGCAGCCTGCGAATCGCGCCATCGAAAGATAAAAATAGTGCTGCCGGCAATCATGTAAAAAAGCCACTCGGCAAAAATGGCGAGAGAGAACAACTGGCGGAAACTGCCTCCGACCAGGAGGAGGATGATCGACAATATCGCCTGTACTGCGATGGCGGCGGACGGGGTATGAAAACGGGGATGCACCTCGGCGAGCGTGCGGAAAAAATATCCGTCGCGAGCCATAGCGAAGGGCACTCGCGCTCCGCTCATGATGGTTCCATTTAGCGTGACCAGCATGGAAACCGCCATCCCGAGGGAAACGATGGCCGCTCCCTTGTGTCCAATGATCAATGCAACCGCGTCAGAGGCCGGCCGTTGCGAGGTAGCGATCACACTCGCAGGTAACACGTACTGCACGCCCGCATTCACCAGCACATAGAGCACTCCGACCGTGGCCACGCCAGCGATCAGTGCAATCGGAATAGTTCGCCCCGGCGTCTTTATTTCGCCGCCTACCATATTCAGGTCGTTCCATCCGTCATAGGCCCAGAGAGCGGCAACCAGCGCCGCCATGAAACCTGTGATGCCGCGGGTCGCTCCCGCGAATGTTCCAGCGAAGTTGTTCCATCCACGCCCGGGCGCGTCGCCAGCGCTGAAACAAACGATCACGATTCCAAGAATGATGGCAACTTTTAGTACTGTGAAAACGAGTTGGAATTCCCCGGCTTTTTTTACTCCCAGATAGTTCAACCCAGAAATAAAAAGTGCCGCTGCAATAGCCACGAGCTGTCCCCAGGTGACGGAGAACAAATGAGGCGATACTTTTGAAGAAAAAATGTTGTCGGAAAAAAAAGAAAACGCAGAGAACGTACCTAGAATGCGCACAAGTCCGGTCGCGACGGTAGCCACTGACGCAGGCTTTGCGATCACAAACCAGGTCCAGCCATAGAGGAAGCCGGCCAGAGGACCGTAGGCGTCGCGTACGTAGACATATTCGCCGCCGGCCTGCGGTTTCATCGCGCCAAGCTCGGCGTAAGTCAGCGCGCCGAAAAACGACAGCAGCCCGCCGACCAGCCATGCAAGATAGACGAGTTTGGCCGAGCCTACGGCTTGCATCATCTCCGCCGGAACCAAAAAAATTCCGCTGCCAATGATGGTTCCCACCACAATGGCGGAGGCGTGGCTGACCCCCAGTTCACGGGCAAGTTCAGGGCGAGTGGCAGTTTGGCGAGTCAATTCCCGCATTTTGGGGGCGCTAATATTAAGTTAGAAGCCTTTTCTTTCTTCGCTCACCAAAAGTAAGCTACACATATAGCCGATCGCAAATGTCACCCCGGTCCCGATCACCACCCACCATGTCCAGGGGACCAGCGCGCGCCACAAATACAACTCCGTGCCGAAGCCGAACAACATGCCGATCATTGCTCCGCGCTGGTTTGCCCGTTTGGTCAAGACGCCGAGCAAAAAAACCCCGAGCAGCGCGCCGTAGGCTACAGATGCTATCTGCAATCCTACTTCAACTACGCGTCCCGCCCGATGAAGCGAAAGAACCGCTAACGCGAACAGTACGATGGCAAAGAAGATAGTGGCCAGACGCGAAAGCTGCATTCGTTTCTGCTCGTTTGCTTGCGGCCGCAGGCGCATGTAGAAGTCGAGGGTCGCACTTGACGACAGAGAGTTGAGTGCGGCGCTTAGATTCGACATAGCCGCTGCCAGAATCGCGGCGATCAGCAGTCCGGAGATTCCGTGCGGCATCTGTTTGACGATGAATGTGGGGTAGATGCGGTCTGGTTTGCCGAAGGCAGCTGAGGGTAGGCGATAATAAGCCCACAGCATCACGCCGACCATCAGGAATAAAGCAAACTGGAAGAAGATAGCCACGCCGCTGGAAAGCAAAGCTGTCATCGATTGTTTCTGACTTCGGGCTGCCAGCAAACGCTGCACAATCAGTTGGTCCGTGCCGTGACTTGCCGTGATAAAAAACGCTCCTCCAATTACGCCCGCCCAGAACGTATAAGGCATCCAGAAGTTGGGTTTGAAATTAAACACCTGCAACTTGCTGGCGCTGGCTGCCGCCGCATGGATCGCGGTCCATCCTCCGGGCACAAGATGAAGAATTGTCCAAAGTCCCACTAACGTTCCGCCGACGTAAATCACGGTCTGCACTACATCAGTCCAGATGACCGCTGCCAGGCCTCCTTCGAATGTATAGATAAGCGTCAATATACAAATGATGGCGATAGAAGCTACTTCCCCGGTTCCTAATGCGATGGCAATTACAATCGACACCGCATAGACCCGCACACCTTCCGCAGCAGTACGGGTCAATAAGAATATTCCAGCCGTCAAAGAGCGCAGCCCGCGCCCGAAGCGCCGTTCGATCAACTCATACGCAGTGTAGATCTCGCCGCGAAAATAATGCGGCAGCAACACAAAGCTGATTACGAACCTGCCCACTACATAACCCATAACCACTTGCAAGAAAGTCAGGTTGGTATCGTAGGCGAGTCCTGGGATGCTGATGATAGTAAGCGTACTGGTTTCCGCAGCAACAATGGATAAAGAAATCGCCCACCATGGAATATCGCGCCCTGCGAGAAAATAGTCGCGCAGCGAACCATGGCGCTTACGGAAACGGAGACCGAACAGCGTGATGCCAAGCAGATAGAGCGCGATAATCGCCAGATCGAATTTGTCGAGGCCCATGCGTCCGATAATCTTCGATACCCATTATGGCTGCACTCCGGTTTTGATACGAGTGAGAGTGTGAGAACCTCTCAGCCTGGAATGTACGAGGGTTAGAATTGTGGCGGCCAGACCGGGAGAACCCGCTGTGATAGAAATACCGGGTGCCATATTATCTTGGTCTCGACGGCGGCGGCAGCAAGACGACTTGTGTGGTTGGCGATGCCGCGACCATATTGGCTACGGCCGTTTCCGGCCCCAGTAACATCACGCGCGTGGGCGAAGCACGAGCGCGGGAATCGCTGCAACAAGCCGTACGTCAAGCGTGTGCCGGCGCGAAAATCGATCCTGCTCAACTTCAACGTTCCTGCATTGGAGCGGCTGGCACCGGCCGCGAAGAAATAGCCAATGCGGTACGGGAGATAGTTGCCGAGGTAATTCCCGGCAAGATCAGCGTGGTCGGGGATATGCAGATCGCTCTGCAAGCCGCTTTTGGCGCTGCTCCGGGCATCATGGTAATCGCTGGAACCGGGTCGATCGCCTATGGACGAGATGCGGAGGGAAAAGCCGCACGCGCCGGGGGGTGGGGTTTTGCTATTTCTGATGAAGGCTCGGCACATTGGATTGGCCGTATGGCGGTTGCCTCTATACTGCGGCAAGTCGACGAATTGGGGGGGAAACGTATTGCTAGGCCAGCTTCAGAGCTTTTTAAAGAGATAAGCTCCGTCTGGCGTGTCGGCTCAGCCGAGGAGTTGGCTCGCGTTGCGAACCAGAGCGCAGATTTCGCGGAACTCTTGCCTGCGGTTGTGTCAGCAGCGGATGCTGGCGATAAATTGGCTGAGCAAGTCCTTACCCAGGCGGGCAGGGAACTCGCACAACTGGCTGACATCGTGCTGCTTAAGCTCTTTCCCGAACACAGCCCTTCAACCCGCCTGGCGCTGGCGGGCGGCGTATTTCGTTATGCGCATAGGACCCGCGAAAGTTTCTGCGAGGAAATTCGAGCGGCACATCCACACCTCGATTTAAATTCTGAAATAGTAGAGCCGGTTCACGGTGCGCTGCAATTGGCTCGGGACTCCGTCTAAGTAATGGGGATGGCCTGGATTAAAGAAAACTGCTACTACTTCCGAAAATGGTTGCTGATGGCTTCGGCTTGCACTCGGGTGACGACAGCGGACAGAGCCGCAGCGTCCGCCTGCTTAATGGCTTGCAGACTGCCGAAATGTTCGAGTAGACGCCGAGTTGTGCTCTCGCCCACTCCGGGGATTTCTCTCAATTCAGTGGAGCGGTCGCGCATTTGCCGGCGTTTGCGATGGAAAGTCACGGCAAAGCGATGAGCCTCGTCGCGGATTAACTGAATCAAGTGCAGCACCGGAGAGTGGTGGTCAAGAGCGATGGGATCGTTCTCCTGCCCATACACATATAAAATCTCTTCCCGCTTGGCGATGGAAGCCAGCGGCTGGTTAATGATTTCAAGTGATTCCAGCGCGGCAGAGGCTGCGTGCAATTGACCCAGGCCACCGTCGATAAGAACGACGCTGGGCATTGGCTTCTGTTCCTGCAATACGCGCTTGTAGCGGCGGGTGACAACTTCGCGCATGGACGCAAAATCATCAACGCCCTCGACCGTGCGGATGATGAATTTGCGGTAGTCCGATTTCTTCATCTTGCCGTCTTCCCACACCACCATTGACGCCACAGTCTCCGCGCCCTGAATGTGCGAGATATCGAAGCACTCGATTCGCCTGGGCAATTCGGGCGTGCCTAGCACTTCTTGTAACTCTTCCTGAATCGCTTTGGCATTCGGCTTGAGAACGCGGAAGCGCTGGTCGAAGGATTGTTTCGCGTTGGTGCCGGCGAGATCAATCAGAGCGCGCTTGTCGCCTCGCTGTGGAACCAGAATATGAACCCGCGCAGCACGGCTGTCCCCACCGGCAACCTGATCTGAAAGCAGATCTTCCAGAGTCTCGCGATCTTCAAAATCGACGGGTACATAGAGGTTGCGGGGCACGTAGGGCTGGCCGATATAGAGCTGTTTGAGCAAGGCGGGAAAAAACTCGCCCGGATTGAAAGTGTGTGGGGACAGTCGCTGTCGGTCGTTCTCAACTGCCTTCTGAACTGCAACGGTACTGCTGGCCGGAGGCGAGCTTTGCTCGCCTGGACAGTCGGGGACGGCCGTCTCTACCTGTTCCATTTTGTCATCGTCTGATCCGTCGGCAGGTGTTTCGAATTCGGGGAGATCCTCCCAAAAGAATTCTCTGCGATCGAGAATGCGTCCGGATCGCATGTGGAACAAATTCACCGCCAACATGCCATTTTCACAGTGATAACCAAAAACGTCAGCATCGTCGCCCTCGGCGGCCGCAATACGCTGGCGTTCCTGCAATTGCTCGACCGTCGCAATCAGATCCCGATAGCGTGCAGCGCGCTCATATTCTTCCGCTGCCGCTGCCGCCTCCATACGATCATGCAGTGATCGAGCTAAATCAGTAGGCCTGCCTTCCAAAAAGAGTTTCACATCGCGAACCGATTCCTGATACGCGTCAGCGCTGGTCAAATCCTGAACGCAGGGGCCGAGGCAGCGTTTGATGTAGTACTGCAGGCAAGGCCGGGCATGGAAGCGCGTGAGATCCACTTTGCAAGAGGGAATTAGAAAATTGCGGTGGATCAGGTCGACAATGCGATAGGCCAGGTTTGCGGGGAAGTACGGTCCGTAGTAGACACTGCCGTCTTTCCGCAGCCGGCGCGTGACGTAGACGCGCGGCCAGCGTTCGCCCAGCGTGAGCTTTACGTAGGGATAAGTTTTATCGTCGCGGAGCAGAATATTGAAGCGTGGCTTCCGCTGCTTGATCAGGTTATTCTCGAGCGCCAACGCTTCTTTATTGTTGCGCACGACAATATAATCCACATCCACGGCTTCACGAATTAGCGTGCCGGTTTTCGAATCTTCCCAGCGGCCTTCGTGAAAATAACTCGCTACGCGGCTTCGCAGATTCTTCGCCTTGCCCACATAAATGACTTCGCCCTCGGCGTTCTTGTAGAGATAGACGCCGGGCTCGGTGGGAATCGTGCGGATTTTCTGGAGGAGATCCATGCTAACCCTTGTATTTTATTCGATGAGCGCGGTTTTAAACTGTTCTACTCGGCGCAGGGATCGCTCAAAGCCTGAAATTTGAAGGCGAGCCAGACGGAGCCGTATAATTTTTCCCTTACTCATGTGGGGTTTTCGTTCTCCTGGCCCAAGCCAGTTAATGGCGTTGTGTCTGAATGAAGCTGCAAAGCGTTGAAAAAGTATATACTTACAAGTGAGAGAGTCGATTTGGGAAACTGGCATGTCCCGTGCAAAAGTAAGGGCGGAAGTCGTAAGCGGAATAGCCGTGTTCCAGGGCCAAGCATCAAAGTAAGCGCGCCGGGTAATCCGAGTTGCGCTGAGACAATCAATAAGGAGCCTCTTCCAATATGAACCGCACTTCGTTCAGGATCTGCAGTGGGTTTGTGAACCGCGCTGGATTCACCGTTCTATTAACGGTCGCGATGGCAGCCAGCATTGGCTGCGCCAGCAAGAATTATGTTAAGCAGCAGACGACGCCGCTCATCAACAAAACCAACGAACTCGATGACATGACGGCGAAGAACAGCCGTGACATCAAGGATGTGGATGCGCGGGCACAGGCCGGTATTCAGGCGGTGAACGCCAAGACGGCCGAAGCCGATCAGAAAGCGCAGACCGCCGATCAAAACGCCACAGCCGCGCAACAGGTGGCGGACGCTGCTAACGGCCGCGTCGGCGTATTAACGAACACGGTTGCCAACCTGGATAATTACCGGCCGGTGGCTGAGACTTCAGTCAAGTTTGGATTTAATCGCGACAATCTTACGCAGCAGTCGAAGGATGCGCTCGACCAGATGGCCGGTAACATCGCAAGCACGAAGGGATACATCATCACGCTGGAGGGCAGTACGGATTCCGTGGGATCGGCTGCTTACAATTACGATTTGAGCCAGCGTCGGGCGAATTCCGTTATCCAATACCTGGCCTCGAAATACAACGTGCCCGCACACAAGATTTATGTCATCGGGCTGGGCAAGGATAAGCCGGTCGAAACGAATAAAACCAAACAAGGGCGCGCGGACAACCGCCGCGTGGATGTTCGGCTGATGACTAACGTAGGCGACAACGGTCAGCCCGCCAATACAGCGCCATCGACGACTGGGCAGAGCAATCCCTCGTCCATGTAGCGCGAGATTTTTGCCCTCCTCCCGGAGGACTTGCCACCAGGCCGCTCAACCCTCCCCCTGAGCGGCCTGATTTTTTGGTACGAGGTTTTGATCTTAGGCACACTGAATATGCCCGACTCCTGTCGGAAAGCGTTAAACTTGACTTATGCGCATCTGGCTTTTCGTTTTTATTTTATTGGCAGGAAGCGTTGCATCCTGGGCGCAACAGGGCGGCCAGCAGGGTGCTCCGACATCTTCCGAGCCGACGCAAGGAAACTCTTCGGAGCAAAAATCCGAGCAGAAATCGGGCGATCATCAATCGGCCAATCAATCGGCAAATCAGCAGCCAGGAAATCAGGCGAAGCCGCCTGATTTAGCGCCGCCGCGCTCTGATAGCGTCCGCGCAGACGAATTGGGATCGGGCCAGGGAGAAAGTTCCAGCAAAGATACTGAGACGGATTTGAATCCTCCGCCGGATGATGACAAAGCGCACCCGAAGAGTTCCTCGGCTGTGGCTGAGGCAGAGGCAGGGATTTCGCCGGGCGGAATCAGCGAGTTTCACACCTGGAACCCTCATGAAGCCGCTAAGAGTATTGAAGTCGGCGACTTTTATTTCAAACGAAAAAATTACAAAGCCGCCGAAGAGCGTTACCGCGAAGCCCTGGGCTACAAAGAGAACGACGCCGTGGCCACGATCAAGCTGGCAATATCTTTGGAAAAGCTTGGAATATACGACGACGCCCGTTCGGAGTATGAAAGCTATTTAAAGATTTTGCCTTATGGTCCGGAGGCGGGTCAGGCGAAGAAAGCCCTCGAACGCTTGAAGAGCGAGGCCGAAAAATCGCAATAAGGATGAGGTTCTAAACTTGTTAGAGTTGTGTCTTTGAAAGTTGCTATTTCTCTACTCTGATAAACTCTCCCGTCGTCGCATTCACCGAAACGGTGAGCTTGGCGTTATCGCGATCTGAGCCATAAATTACGTGCCATACCAGTTGATTGGTATTGTGGTTCCAGTCGCAGATGTAGATCACGGGGGTAGCTGGATCTTTTTCCAGAATCTTATCTCCGCCATGTTTTTGCGCGACGGCAAGGGCCTGATCGGAATCGATCTTCAAGAAGGCTGGGTCAAAAACCTGAGTCGACGCATTGCTGGGATTGTAAACATCCTCATTTCCTGGCGAAATGCCTGGAGTTGGCGCGTCCGGGGCGTTGCTGCTTGACCAAGTAAAAGGCTTCACGCCGTGTTGAGTGACCGACGCAAAGCTCGCAGTCCAGATGGCCGATTTTCCATCCTGGCCATTGCTCTCCGGCGAAGGAGTGGACTGAACACGAAAAGGCTTAACATCCGCAGCATAATTTCGCGCGGCGATGAATACTTTGTAGAATGCGGAGCGTCCGCTGATCAACTCAGGAGGCTTTGGTTCGGGTTTCGATTCGGCAGGCTTCGGGGGATTCGAATTACAGCCCGTGAGCAGCGCGACCACGAGAAGAACGGCGGAGAGAGCTTCTTTTGGAAGAGAATTGAACTGCCGCATCTTCATGCTGACCTTCCTCTTATCGCTAAAATAGTTTCGCAAGCAGATATTCTACTTGAAGCGCACGGGGCGCGAGATAGCTGGATGGATTCTCGACTGGAAAGATTAAGAGAAGATGTGCTCTCCGCAGTCCAGGGAATGTCGGCGCAACAGATGCGCTGGCACCCCGAGGGGAAGTGGTGCGTGGCGGAGGTGCTGGAACATCTGTATCTCACCTATACCGGCACGATCAAGGCATTTGAGAGAGTGTTGGCATCAACGGAGCCCATGGCTTCTGCGGCGAGTCCCAAGCAGCGCTGGCAAACATTTGTAGTCTTGAATTTCAATTATCTGCCGGATGGCAGAAAAGCACCGAAGCAAACAGTTCCACGGGGGTTAGCAGTGGAGACGATCGGGTCCGAAGTCGAGGCGAAAATTGGAGAAATGGACGCCATCATTTCGCGCTGCGAGTCGCGCTTTAGCAGGGCCAAAGTGCTGGACCATCCGGTATTAGGACCGCTCAGCGCCGCGCAATGGAGAAAGTTTCATCTGGTGCACGGTAAGCATCATGTGAAGCAGATTTTAAAACTGCGGGAGCGGACGGGCAATCCAGCGGGCGGCCAGCCTTAAAACGTACGCGGATAGCAAAAATTGCCGGCCCTGGGGCCGGCAATTTGGACTATTGTTTGCTGAGTGTGACGAGAGAGCGAATATTTTTCTAACTCTCTTTTGGCTAATTCTCTTTCTCTACGGCTCGCGCATCGCCGCAGGAACACCGGCCTTGCGGGCCTGTTCTTCCAAATCATCGAGCTGCTGCTTGGCGTCATCTACGGCCTTCTGCTTATCGGCAATCTTTTGCTTGTAGTCGGCATCCTGCTTGTCCCAGTCCGCGGAGTTGCGCAGGCGGTTACCGGCATCCGCATACATCTCAGCGGCGCGCAGCTGATATTCCCTCTGCAAAACGTCGAGCTCGCGTGAAGCCAGATCGATGGCATTCTTCTGCGATCCCAGTTTGTCCTGCCAGGATTTCCATGCGGCTTGCTTCTTGGCTTCCGTGTCGTCTGCGGGCGCTGCAGGCTTAGCTGCACTCGCATCCTTTCCGTCGGTGGTGCCGGTTTTTTTTGCGCTAGAATCCGTGCTTTGCGCCGCGCTGGTATCTGCTGGCTGTCCGACTACAGAGAGTTTGTCGTCCGTCGGCAGATTGTCATTATCGAAAACCTTGGGCTTGGCTTTTGCGTTTGGGTCTTTGCGAACTTTGCGAGCATAGTCGCCCAGCGAAGACTGGTCTGAGGCAGACTGAATTGAGGAAGATTGGCTTGAGGCTGGCGCTGCACTCTGCGCCAACAGTGGAGAAGTCACCATAAGCGTCAAGACGACAGATGTAAGTCCAAGTTTTGTAATTCGATCCATAGTTTTCATCCTCGAAAATTCTTGCTTAAACTCGGTTTGTGCGCTGCGCCGCCGAGCTTTCTTTGGCTCTCAACGGTTATCTAATTTCTCAGGACTTCGCTTCGGTGCAGACACTGTCGCCTGGTTTTTGTACCAGAAACCCACCAATCCGGCGGTCGAGGCTAGCGGCCTCATTCGCAATATCGGCTGCCAACTGCGAGGCGAGACCAGGTTCGCGATTGTGGGCTAACTGCTGGGCATAACCGGCGATGCTGGTCAGAGATGTCCGGAGCTGCAATGCCATCTCCGCCGATACTTCGCCCTGCATTTGCTGCTGACGGCGTACGCGCTCGAACTCACTGCGGTCGCTGATCAAACATGCCATGCCTAGCAGGCTGCCATCGACACACGGAATTGGAGAGAGAGTCACTGCGAGATGAAGCTTCTGTCCCGCCGGGGTTGCGTAATTCGTCTCCATTTGCCGGCGACCGCCGCCTTGATGCAACACGGAATTGATTTCTTCCCACACGCTTGAAGTAGAATTCTTCAGTCCATCAGAAAAAACCTGGGAAGCGTCTCGAGAGCAGACCTCGGCCCCACGAAAGATATCTTGTGCGCTCATTCCTGGAAGGGAGCGAAAGCCAAGAATGTCTTTTGCCGCTGGATTGGCCTGCTTTACCAATCCATTGGTTCCAAACACCAACACTCCAGAGGGAAGATTGGAGAGTACAGCCTGGCTGAAGTTCTCCGTAGTCCGAAGGCGGCGTTGTTCGGCTAGAGTCTGCAGTTGGAGTTCGTGCTTCTGCTGCTTGAGTTGCTGGATGATGCCACTGTAAAGCTGCACCGGCATAGCTCGGGAGCCGGGGCCCGCGGCGTCGAGATCGACTTCGGCTTCGACTTCCTCCAACAAGTTGGCGCGCAGGCGGCGAATTACAAACATTCCAAGGAAAAATGCACCCGAGGCCAGAAGCAGCAGCAAAGTTCCTCGCAAAATGAGCGGGTTGGTGAGAACTCTTACCACCAAAGCCTCCCATACCACTGTAGGAACTGATTGCCGACAAAGAGCGCGAGCAGAGCCATGCTGCCTAGGAAAACGCCAAAGGGCATCTGATAGTGCCGGTACATCATCTGCGCGGATTGCCACCCTCGCCGGCGTGCCGCCTGCAAACTGGCATATCTCCGCATAAAGCGGTGGGTGCGCTTGATCCAAACCATCAGCACCGTGGCTATTCCGAAGATCGAGCCGGCCAGGGAGCCGCTAAAGATGGTGAAGACCGTAAGCTTCATACCCAGAAAGGAACCCACCATCGCCATCAGTTTTACGTCTCCGAAGCCCATGCCTTCAGTGCCTCGCCAGCGCAAGTACATCGCCCCTGCGCCGTAGATGAACGATGCGCCCACTGCCGCGCCCAGCAGGGAATCCAGCAAGGAAAAAAGAGGCCCCGACACATCGGAGCTGAATGGCAAATTCAGGATTCCGGGCAAGAATTGAGAAGCCATGTCAGTCACGGGAACAATTAAGCTGAATGCCAAGCCCAATGCCAGCCCAGAAAGCGTCAGCTTGTCGGGTAAGAGCTTGGTTTCAGCATCGGTAAAGATGAGGCCGAGAAGAAGGAACGCAAAAACACAATATTTCAACGTGACCAACGTCAGGCCGAAATAGGCATAGCAGGCGAGGAAAAGCGTGGCAGTAAGCGCTTCAATAACCAGATAGCGTACCGAGATCTTCGTCTTGCAATGACGGCAACGACCGCGCAGAATCAGCCAGCTAAGGATTGGAATGTTGTCGTAGAAGGCAATCGGACGCTTGCAGCCGGGGCAAGCCGAACCCGGCTTTACTACCGAATGGCCCAATGGCAGGCGGTAAATGCACACGTTCAGAAAGCTGCCGAAGGCCAGCCCGAGGAAAGCGATCGCTGATGCGTAGTAAGGATCCACGAAGTTTATTGATTTTCCCTAGAGCGGCACCCAATGCAATCACAGGGTGCACGCCTTCCAAAGAACGCCTATAAGGCTGAATCTTGAATGGATTATAAGGCGGAATAGCAGCCTGGACTAAGGTACTGAAGTCATAGTCCCAGGGGACCATTGGTTGCGGGAAACTGAGCAAGCCAGAGCACAAGCGGGGAAGCTGAATGGGTAAATCCAAAAGGTTATTCGGTTGTCTTCACAATGAGAGGCGAAACCCCGGTCTGAAATACCGGGTCGGCAGCTGTGGATTCCAGGCTCAGTCTAGTGAATGAACTTGTAGTCGACGATGGACGCGGCCAGTAGTGCGCGTTGGGATGAACCAGGATCTTCAGCTTTTTCGTTCTCCGGCTTTTCTTTACACCGGATCACGCGGCCCTGGCACAGCACATTCCGGTTTCGTTGGCCGGAAATTTCCTCGGGCATCTCAAATACCAGTTCTATCAAGGCATTCACGGGAAGCTCCTGCGGCCCGTAAAACAATAGCCCGGTTTGGCTGATGTTCTCGACCCTTCCTTCATGCCATAGGCTGGTATTGTTAACGCGATAGCGAAGAGCGAGATCGAGCTTCAGCCGGCGAGCACGGGGCGTCCACGTCGCCCGCTTTACCCGGGAGTGATTGCGCTTGATTCCGGTCTCAGGCTTGGCATGTTCCACACGCTCGGTACGGCGCATGGTGGCCCAGTCATACTTGTACTCGGCCGCGCACAAAAGGCAAACCTGGTAATACTCTCCGTCAGCGGCGCGTCGAGGCCATGAGAACTCGTGCGAGCAGCGCGCAAGCATAAGCACATCCATAATTTTGTGCGGCATGATGGTTACTTCCGGACCCCGGTCCAGCCAGACTTGAATTAGCCTGAACTACTGAAAACAAATTGCCTAAACCTGGGGTGCCGAACGCAGTTTCATCATCTCGCTAAAACGCAAAGCGGGGTAGGTTACTTTCGTGGCGGGGCCAATTGTACCTCTCGATTCATTGGTGCACAGGGGAGCTATGGGATGCGGATTTCAGGTTTATAAGCCTTGGTATTTGTTTAGAACTGACACCGCAACCGCGCGTGTATCATCGCGGGATGGTAGCCATGACTCCAGTGCCGCAAATTACGGCGTTCATCCTGGCCGGTGGCAAGAGCACGCGCATGGGAACCGACAAAGCTTTTGTGAAATTTAATGGTAAGACGCTGCTGTTGCGGGCGCTGGAGATTGCGCGAGGGGTTACTGGAGATGTTCGCATTGTCGGAAGTCCTGAAAAGTTCAGCAAGTATGGCCCTGTGGTGGAGGATATTTTCCGGGACTGCGGCCCGTTAGGAGGGATTCATGCCGCATTGCGAGGGTCGCCGACGGAGCTTAACCTTATGCTTGCAGTGGATATGCCTTTTATTTCTGCATCATTCCTGAATTATCTAGTCCTCCAAGCCAGAGCTACGCCAGAGCTGGTTGTTATTCCGGTCACTGGCGGACGTTTCCAACCGCTATGTGCTGTGTACCGCCGTGAATTCGGCAGCGCGGCGGAGACAGCTTTGCAGACCGGTCACAACCGAATCGATGCATTGTTCAAGATGGTTTCGACGCGATTGATCGGCGAAGACGAGCTTTCCCGCGCGGGATTTTCATCAGCATTGTTCCGCAACCTGAATAGTCCCCGGGAATTGCAGCAAGCACGAGAACAAGGACCCGCGGCTGAGCCTGATGGTTATACGATGAATAATTCATAGGATCAGTGATTGATACGATCGATAATTGATACGATGTAGAGAGCCAACCCCATGCCAGAAAATGCGGAGAGACCTTACATAGAGTTCGATGACGTCTCAAAATCTTTTGGCGAAAACCATGTCCTGGACCACGTCAGTTTTACGGTAATGCCGGGCGAGACCGTTTGCATCCTCGGGCGCAGCGGTGTCGGAAAATCAGTTTCGCTGCAGATTCTCATGGGATTTCTGAAGGCGGATTCCGGACGTGTCATTGTCGCGGACGAAGATATTACCAACTTTACCGAAGCGCAACTTGAGAAGCTCCATAAGAAAGTCACCATGGTTTTTCAAAACGGGGCCCTTTTCGACTCGCTTACGGTCGGCGAAAATGTGGCTTTCCCGCTCCGCGAGAGCCGCGGGCTGTCGGAGGAGCAGATCTACCAGATTGTCGACGGCCTACTACAAATGGTGGGAGTGAGGGAAATGCGTGACCTTCTACCTTCCGATCTATCCACCGGCATGAAGCGTTCGGTGGCAATTGCGCGCGCGCTGGCGGCGCGGCCCGAGTGCGTTCTGTATGACGAGCCGACGACCATGGTGGACCCTTTAATGGCGCAATTGCTCGGCGATCTTATCAAGCGCCTCAAGCTGCAATTGCACCTCACCAGCATCGTAGTCACTCACGACATGCGCCTCGCCCAGAAACTTGCCGATCGAGTGGTCTTTCTTTATCAAGGAAAGGCCATCTTCTTTGGGACTTATCACGAAATGGAAAATTGCAAGGAACCGATCGTGCAGGAGTTTCTCGATCTGGATGAATTGAAAATCGGGGCTTAGCGGTTGCGTGCAGGGATTCCTATAAGGTCACGCTTCGCATTATGAAGCAGGTGGCTTCTGGTAACCAGTGCAGGCAAGGACAGGCAGCCGCGGATATTTTGGGAATCTCGGGTCGGTGAACGAAAGCTGGCATTGCAGGAACATCGATCCTCGGTCGGATTCGATCCTACGTGCATGCACGCAGTGAGCGCAGAGCCCGGCGATGGGTCCTTTGGAATCTCGCGATGCGTCGACATCATGCATGAGTTACAGACAGGATTTTGATTCAACGCTGACGACTCACTGATCTTTTTCAGAATTCCTGCTTAGAACCCTTGCCGCACCAACTCTTCCACCGTGAGCGAACTCTCTGGCTGCCCGTTCATCATCTTTTCCACATATTTCGCAATCAAATCAGCTTCAAGATTGACCGGATCACCCGATCGTAGCGAATTAAGGTTAGTTGCATCTACGGTATGCGGAATAATTGCGACTGTACACAGGTTACCCTCGAGCTTTGCTACGGTCAGACTGATGCCTTCGATCGAGATCGATCCTTTGTAGACGGTATATTTTTCTATTTCGCGAGGTAGTTCAATACGCAGCCACCAGTTTCCGGAGTCGGCAATTTGCTCCAATGAGATGAGCCTCCCGATGCCATCCACGTGGCCTTGAACAACGTGTCCGCCGAAGCGCCCATCGGCCTTCATGGGCAACTCCAGATTCACCAAGGCATGTTCACGGATGCGCGAAAAAGAGGTGCGAGCCCAGGTTTCCGGCGCGAGATCTGCGCTGAATGAGCCGGGCTTGATATCAAGAGCTGTGAGGCAAACTCCGCTAACCGAGACGCTGTCGCCCTCTTTCAATTCTTTCGGCGTCTTGCTGGCAGAGATGGTGAGCCGTCGATTCTCACCTCGCTCCTCGATGCGGAGGACGTGCCCAACTTCTTCGACGATGCCCGTAAACATAGGTTCGCTCCTGAACCAATATAAATCCATTCAGTCTACATAAGGATCGCGCAGATAAGCTTCGACGGCAAAGTCTTCTCCAAAGCGATGGAGACGAAGATTACTTAAGCGCAAGGATTCGCGCAAATCGGCATGTTCGGCGAATGGGATCGATCCGATCATCCCCCAAATGGTTGGCGCGTAATAGAGAAAAACTTTGTCCACTACTCCGTATGAGAGCGCCGACGCATTTACAGTCGCACCGCCTTCGATCATTAAACTGGTGATCTCCAATTCTCCCAAACGGCGAAGAATCGCGGGTATGTCCAAACGACCGTTTGAAAGAACCGGAACTTCTTCAAGGTGAAAGCCGAGGGTGGTTAGAGTTCTGAGTTTGTTCCCATCCGCCGAAGAATGAAAAACAAGCACATCTTTTGCGCTGCCAGGGTTCTTTTCGACGCTCTGCACGAGCCGCGAATCCAATGGGAGCCGCAGTTTCGAATCCAAAATAACTCGCAGTAGCGGGCGCCGTCTCGGATGGCCGCTTCGATCGGTGAGCAGGGGATTGTCCACCAGAATCGTTCCGATTCCAACCATCAGCGCATCGCTTTGGTGACGCTGTTCGTGCACATGCGCGCGCGCAAGTTCGCCTGTTATCCAACCGCCAGACGGAACTCCCTCGGTTCGCTTCGCTACGTTTTCAATGGCAGCGATCTTGCCATCAAGGGTCATGGCAGTTTTCAGCATGACCAATGGAACACGGTGACGGATGAAGCGAGCAAACGATTCGTTCAGACGCTGAGCTTCTTCTTCGAGTAGCCCAACTTCAACCTCGATGCCCGCCGCACGCAATTTCTCAAAACCTTTGCCGCTTACCAGTGGATTCGGATCCGGCATGGCGGCGACAATGCGCTTGATTCCAGCGGCAATCAAAGCGTCTGTGCAGGGAGGTGTACGGCCCTGGTGGGAGTGGGGCTCAAGATTTATGTATAGAGTACCGCCATGAGACTTTTTGCCCGCTTGCTTGAGGGCCTGAATTTCAGCGTGGTTCACGCCAGCGTATGTGTAAACGCCTTCGCCGACAATGTTTCCGTAACCGTCAACAATCACGGCCCCGACGTAAGGATTCGGCGAGGCCATGCCCATGCCTTCGCGCGCGAGAGCAAGCGCACGCCGCATGAAATGCTCACCATTAAAATTGTTCGGCATATCGGATTAGAAAGTAAGCGCAGCCGACATCTTGACATGGCACAGTGAACGATGAAGGTTGGCCAGAAGCACTTTCCCCTTGCTCGACCGGGCTCGGATAGCGTTATTCGAAGAGCGAATCGACAAACTCCGTGGGATTAAACGGCAGCAAGTCGCCGGCTTTCTCTCCGACTCCAACGAATCTCACAGGAAGTCCCAACTCCCGGCAAATGGCGACAACCACGCCCCCTTTGGCTGTCCCGTCCAGCTTAGTAAGTACAATTCCAGTAACCCCGGCCGACTGGGTGAACAGACGCGCCTGTTGTAAACCATTCTGTCCCGTGGTCGCGTCCATTACCAGCAGAGTTTCGTGCGGTGCGCCGGGAATAATCCGCTGCGCGGTGCGGCGCATTTTATCCAGTTCCGACATCAAGCTGCTTTTGGTATGTAAGCGCCCGGCTGTGTCGACGATGACATAATCCGTCTTCCGCGCCGTAGCGGCCTGTAGGGCATCAAATAACACGGCCGAAGGATCGCCACCGGGTTTCGTCTTGATGACCTCCGTGCCCGTGCGCTGTCCCCAAATTTCTAGTTGATCGATGGCCGCGGCGCGGAATGTGTCGGCCGCGCACATCAGCACGGTCTTACCCTGTGATCGAAGAACCTGCGAAAGCTTGCCGATCGTGGTCGTCTTGCCCGTGCCGTTTACGCCGACGACCAGAATGACTTCCGGTGTGCCGCTTACTTTCTCGACTGGTTTGGAGTTCGCCGCGCTGAGAATCGCCAGCAACTCTTGTTTAAGAAGGCGCTTGAGTTCCTCCACGTCCTTGATCTGCTTGCGGTCGGCACGGTCACGCAACTTGCCAAGCACTTCCTGCGTAGTCGTGTTGCCAAGGTCGGCGCCGATCAGGGTTGCCTCAAGATCATCGAGCGTGCGGCCGTCAATTTCTTTGCCGAATGAAACCACCTCGTCAATACGCTCAGCCAGGTTCTCACGCGTGCGCGTGACGGCCTGCTTCATTCGTTCGAAAAGACCGGCTTTCTTTTCTTCGGTGCTGCCAAACAGAGTTTGAATCATGAAAGAGCGCTCTGCTCAATTATAGCGGCCACATTCTTACTCAGGCGGGACACAACAGAAAATTGCGTGGAACGGCAGAGAAAGTTAGACGCGGGTTCTTTCAAGCTCGGTGGGCTCGGAAGCGGCAGCGGAGGCAGACGCAGAAGTTGCCGCCGCCGCTGCTGCATCTGCCAGTACCGGCCTTCTCAGCCCAAGGCGTGGAATACGTATCTCACCGCGCGCGTAAACCGCGAGAAGAGCGGCCGCTGCCTCAGGGTCAAGCCGTTTCCCAATAAGATTCTGGATGATCTTCAAAGCTTCTTCCGGGCTATGGGCCTGCTGATACGGGCGATTCGTGGTGAGAGCATCAAAAGTATCCGCAACCGCAATAACGCGCGCCAGTAAAGGAATCTGGTCGCCTTCCAGACCATAAGGATAGCCTCGGCCGTCCAGAGCTTCGTGATGCAGTTCGATTCCTGGCAGCATCTCAGCCAACTGGCTTACGGGACGCAAGAGGTTTGCACCCTTGGTTGTGTGCGTCTTCATGACTTCGAATTCTTCGGCGTTCAGCGCTCCCGGTTTCCTGAGGATGTGGTCTTCGATCCCAATTTTACCGACATCGTGAAGCTGGGCGGAGATCTGCAAGGTTTCGAGAAAACTAGCGGGCAAATTCATCTCTTTGCCAATCAGGAGCGAGTAACGCGTGACGCGATCGGAGTGGCCGCGCGTGTAGGGATCCTTCTCATCTACCGCACCCGCGAGCATCTGGATCGACCCCAGAAACAACGCGCGATTTTCTTCCGCTGCTCGCTTCAAGTCCTCAACAAAGTGTTCCAGCTCTTGCGACATGGTGTTGAAGGTGTCGGCAAGCTCTCCAATTTCGGTTCGGCTCCACAGCTTCACGCGCTGAGAAAAATCGCCGCGGGCCATAGCGCGGCTGTATTGAGTAAGAATCTGTAAGGGCTTGGTTATTCTGCGAGCGGCGAAAACGCTCACCGTAATGCTCAGCAGAACCGCCATCAACGCCAGCAAACGGGCCGTGCGCTGCATTTCGTAAACCCCGCGGTACGCCTCCCGCTGCGGCTTTTGCACGATTACCCCCCAATCCAGGTTGGTAACCGGGCTGTAAGTGCCGAGCATCTCAATGTTGCCCCTGCTCGTCTTAACAGCAAATTCTTTGGTTGCGACCAGCTGTGCCTTATTCCCCTCGTCCACAAAATTGCGGACGATCTCAAGATTATTCATTTCCTGCCCAGTCACATATTGTGAAGTTCCGGATGCGACCAACCTTCCCTGGGCATCCACGACATAAGGAATCAAGCCGCTATTGCTGACGTCGTGCAACCGGCGAATCAAGAATTGCAAATCGACAACCGCGCCTACCACTCCTAAGAAACGTCCGTCATAGCTTACCGGGCTGCTCACCAATACGACGGTTCGCGAGGTTTTTCCATCCTCGATTTGCAGAGCCTGCCCGTTATACGCCCGTCCGTCGCGGGCCGCATCATACGCGTGTTGCAATTCGCGCTGCAAAAATGCGTCTGGCGCGATGCGCCCGGCGGAGATTCCTTTTCCTTCAGAATTCAACAAACTCGCATAAGCCAGTTCGTCCGAGGACGAAACAAAATTCTCCAAGAGTGCTCGTAACTCGGGGGCTTCAATGTTTTTGCTGCCGATATCGCCGCCACTCGCAACCTGAATCGCCGAGGATAAATTGGCCAGCATCATCCGTAGCGAACGCTCATGCAGCGAAAGATCGTCGGCCAAGGAACGGGTGACGGTATTCTGCAGCAGCATCTCATTAGTTTTGAGCCGGTCGCGGTTGATGGCTTCCACCTGGGTTGAGTAAAAGTACATGGGAAAGATGCTGATGAGCACAAGCACGCCCAGAATTACGTAAAGAATAGGGATTCGCCCTGGATTGGGCGATTGGGTGGACAAGTCGCTCCCCTCAAGACTGGAAGCGCCGTCGGTCGAACTGGCGGCGGAAGTCACGGGTATCTACAGGAAGTTTAATGGCTGTTGATGAGGGTTGGGTTAAAAGGCAATGCTGGAGCCATTACGAAAGTGTCACCAAAACATTACTGTTGCAAGAACGAAGACGCCAATAGGCGGTTCAAGCTCGAAAATGTTCGCTTTTACCGCTGCGATTCATTAATTCTTGGATCGCCAGCCGCGGTTGTTTCCCGTCCCGCAGGATGGCATGCATCTGCTCCGTGATCGGCATCTCCACGCCACGGGTACGAGCTAGTTCTACAGCCGCAGCTGTGGTGAAAATTCCTTCCGCGACCATTCCACGCATGCCGGCAAGGATCTCCGGTAGTCGGCGTCCACGGCCCAACTCAACGCCCACGCTGCGATTGCGTGAGAGGCCGCCGGTGCAGGTGAGCACCAGATCACCGAGACCGGCCAGCCCCGCCATGGTTTCGGATTCACCGCCGCAGGCCAGAACCAGCCGCGTCATCTCCGCTAACCCCCGGGTGATGAGGGCGGCCACCGAATTATGTCCCAGGTTCAGCCCAGCGCAAATGCCCGCAGCAATGGCGATAGTGTTCTTCAAAGCGCCGCCCAGTTCGACTCCGACCACATCTTCGTTGGTATAAACGCGGAAGGTTGAACTGCTGAATTCGCGCTGCACGGTCCGGGCCAACTCTGTATCCGCGGAAGCGATTGTGATCGCGGTCGGTTCGCCACGCGCCACTTCGATCGCAAATGACGGGCCGCTGAGTGCGCCTATCCGAATCGGAGGCAGATTGTCGCCATTAACCTCTTCATGGATCACTTCAGTCATGCGCAGCAGCCTTTTTTCTTCGAGTCCCTTGCTGGCGCTCACGATCATGACTTCGCGCATCAGATGCGGCCGCATCTGCTCAAACAAGTGGCGGCAATGTTGTGAAGGCATTGCGCCCACCACCACGGCTGCCCCGCCGATGGTTTCGGCAAGGTTGTTACAGGGCAATACTGAGGCGGGAATCTGCTGCCCCGGAAGAAACTTCTGATTCACACGCTGCCGCTTAATACTCTGGTAAAGCGCTTCCTCATGAACCCACAGACGAATCCTGTGAGCCTCCTTGCTAGCAAGAACGATGGAGAGCGCTGTACCCCAGGCACCCGCGCCGATGATGGCGATCTCGCTCACGTTCTCTTTGCTCCCAATCGGCTTTCTGTTCCCGCAAACAGACGGTGAAGATTCGCATGATGCTTGGCGATTATGAGAAGGGAAGTCATTGCCATCAGGACCAGCTCTACCGGAGAACGCTCGCTGGCATATAGCGCATAGGCCAATAGCGGAAAGGAAGCCACCGCAATAATCGATCCCAGAGAAACATAGCGAAATGTAATCACCAGTACCAGAAGGATACCGGTCGCAAGAACTGCAGCTTTCGGAGCGATTAGAAGGAAGGATCCGAGCCCGGTGGCAACACCCTTACCTCCGCGGAATTTCAACCATACCGGGAACACGTGCCCCATTACGGCGAACAGAGAAGCAAGTGCGAGCTGCTCGTAATATGTGGATAATCCAACGTGGTAGACCAGTTTCCCGGCAACCACAACTGCCAGCGCTCCCTTCAGCCCATCCAGAATCAATGTCAAGACCCCGAGCATCGGCGAGCGACGAGAAACATTTGTTGCCCCAATGTTACCGCTGCCGCTCTTGCGAACATCCTCACCGCGAAAAATGAGGACAAGAAGATATCCAAACGGAATCGACCCCAGCAGATAGCTCTCCGCGGCGATGACAGGCAAAATAGACATGATTACGGTCAAGGTTATCGTAGGGTGAATCCCACGAGCTTCGTATACTTCGAGCCGTCCGGTGACAACTGGCTGCGGTACAGAAAAAACTTGCCGGCGCTCATCGCACCAAACTCCGGAGTCGGCATAGCTTCTAGTTTCGCCTGCAAACGCTGAAAGCGCTGATGAGGCCGATCCTCTTTTTGTCGCCGCGGAGAACCGGAGCCGCCTGAAGTTCGCGCCAAAGTTAGATGAGGGCTGTACTTCTTTCTCTCCTTGGCAATCGCGAGCGCCTCCAATCCTGCATCTACGGCCTCCGCAAGAGAGACTAGGGCTGGACTCGCTTCAATCCCAACCCAAAGCACCCGTGCCGCCCGCGCGGTGGGGAAGAATCCATAGCCGCGAAAGGTCACTTCAAATGCCTCGGCCTGTATATTTTCGAGCGCCTGCTGAATGTGAGGTAAATCGCTTTCAGCTCTTTCTCCGATGAACTTCAAAGTAACATGAAGCGATTCCGGCCGCGCCCAGCGCACGTCAGGAGCAAACTGACGCAGGCCGTCGATAAATCCAGCGATTCGTTCCCGGATATTTTCGTCGATATCGAGCGCGATAAAAAGTCGCATGCGGCTTAAACCGTCACATTAACTTCCTTCGCACCATGTCGAGCGCCAGCGTGGTTGCGAACCATCGAATGCGTTTGCGATCGCCGGGAAAATTCCGTTCGATCACTTCCGTCCCGCTATCGCTGGCCAAGGCGTGAAAGACCAGGCCTACGGGCTTTTCCGGAGTGCCTCCGGTGGGCCCAGCCACGCCGGTGATGCCGATCCCAAGGCTCGCCTCGCAACGGTAGCGAATGCCCTCCGCCAGCGCTGCTGCCACTTCACGGCTCACCGCCCCGTGGCGCTCAATCATGTCGGCGGGAACCCCGGCCAGTTCGGTTTTTACCGCGTTCGCGTAAACGATCGCGCCGCCTGCAAAGTAGCGCGAACTGCCGCCCACCGAAGTAATTCGTTCACCTAGTAAACCACCGGTGCACGACTCTGCCACAGCCACCGTGGCGTTGCGCATCTGTAGCCAGTAGCCCACGATTTGCTCGAGCGACTGGCCGTCCCGCGAGTACACGGCGTCATCGAGTTCTTCCTCAACCGCATCGGCCGCTTCGTCCACATTCGCCTGTGCCGCTTCCTTACTACCAGCGCGCGATTTGAAATGCAGCTGAATCTCTCCCGCGCCCGCCAAAATCGTGGTCTGCACATTGGTAAATCTTTTGTAGATGGGCGACACACGCGCATCGACAAGGGATTCTCCCAGCATCGCTACCTTCAACACTCTCGTTGCCAGAAATGCCACTGGCAGCTTCGCGCGCAACCGTTCCCTGCACTCGGCCTCGAACAAAGCCTTCAACTCGTGCGGAGGCCCGGGCAACAGGATGACAATTCGTTCGCGCCCCTCGAACTTGCCGCTCATCCATTGCCCGGGCGCCGTTCCACCGGGATTCGGCAGCACCGTCGCGCCTTCCAGAACGTCCGCCTGTTTCGCATTATTGGCGGACATCTTCCAGCCACGATCTGCGAAACGCTGCTCGATGCGCTCAATGATTTCCTCTTCACGCTGCAACGGAACGCCGAGCGCCTGCGCTACGGCCTCGCGGGTAAGATCATCTTCAGTAGGACCCAGTCCACCGCTGAAGATCACAATCTCCGACCGGAACAACGCATGTTGCGCGGCCGCGACCAATTGCCCGAGATCATCCCCCACTACGCTTTTGAAAATTACTTCCACCCCAAGCTGGTTGATCTGCTCGGTGAGATAAAGAGAATTGGTATCCACGCGGAAAGGCGTCAGCAGTTCGGAGCCAACCGCAATGATCTCGGCGTTCACGGGTAGAAGTGTAAATGAAAAACTCTGTGAGAGCATTCAGCAGCCAGCACTCAGCATTCAGTTATTACGATTTCGTGCCGGCTGAATGCTGAGCGGCGTCGACGCAGACGTGCGAGGCTACTCCGGCAACAGTGGCAACCCTTGAATGTTCCAGGAAAGATGATGGACCGCGTCCGTGGTCGCTAGAATCACGCTTCGCGCCGGCGCAAACGCCAGTCCAACCAGACCCTGGCCGGCGACTTCCAGGCTGGCGTTGCCCTCCGGCGTGATCTTCACGATGCCGCGCCTCCCGGAGAGCGAAGCCGCCACATATAGATTTCCAATCGAATCAAAAGCCTGACCCTGCGGCCTGCCCAAACCGCGGAAGAACTTATGCACA
>Ga0209221_1000204_pt1 | contig 32838 bp, 27 predicted proteins | sample BlaSpr_A8_Ref_O2_FD_187989 | JGI IMG/M metagenome (GOLD analysis project Ga0209221, IMG submission 187989) | Forest soil microbial communities from Thunder Bay, Ontario, Canada - Black Spruce, Ontario site 2_A8_Ref_O2 (SPAdes) (version 2) | ecosystem: Environmental > Terrestrial > Soil > Boreal...
CTGAGCCTCCACGTTGGTCCGAAATCCTCCGTTCGAGTCGCGTTGCGCAGCCTGCATCTTGCGCAACCGGCTCTTATAGCCTTTCAGCACTTTCGCCTGGTCAGGGATGGTCACCTGGGCATTGATGATGATCGGGAAATCAAGACTGACCAGCTCTCTCAGGATTCCAGGAAACGTAGCATCCGGGAGTTCTTTCAGACTTACAAAGGAATAGAGGATTCCGCCGACATTCAGATATGAATCCGTCTCATCTGCGATGTTTGTGTCGACGATCTGCTCACGGGCGCTCCGGTATTCAAGCGAATCCTCACCCCGCTTGTACGGCCGATGATCCGGAGACAAGGGATTGAGACCTCGTTTTGCCTCAAGAAACAACTCATCCTCGTTCAGGCGGCGGGCCCCGAGTTCTGCCACTTCGAGCGTTGTTTCGAGGCCACGCAGCAGGCTCTCGAATTCTGCCAACAATTGCTGATGCTCTTGAGCGCTGCGCTCAATGCATTTGCGGGCCGATAAGCTGAAGGGATTGCCCGTCGGTTTGAGCGGCTTGCCGGCAATACGGCGATGAACGACCGGGTCCCAGATGAAGTACACGTGCAAGAGAGGCCGCATGTAGTGCCCGTTCGCCTCTTTCATTCGCCATCGTTCGACGCGCAGTTCATCGAGTTCAATTACCTCTGCCCGTTCCGATTGCTGGGCTTCGACATAGCGCTCAAGCAGTTCGCCCAGATCCTCCGCCACTTCGTGGCGGAACTGCAGTCTCATGCTCTGTTCGGGCAGGGAGCGCAGCAGCGCCTCCAGCATCAACTTGCCGCGGTCTCGGCCTTCGTCGCTCGCGAAATACGAAGCCAATCCCCTCAACTCGTAGCCCGCAACAAAAGCGCCATTCGTGCGAACGACAATGTTGTCCAGGTAGTCGCGAACCGGGAGTTGCTCGCACAGTGCTGGATCGTGGAGTTTTCGCTCGTGTTGTTCAAGCGTCAGCGGCACTGCTATTCCTCCCTCAGATACGCCGACCGGATTTCGCGGTCGCGTGCCAGCGCGCAGTAGGCATGCGGTTTCATGTACCAGAAGGCAAGATCCCGAACGTAGCCCCGCGGCTTGCCATACTTGAAGGCCATCAGCACCGGCACCATGAGTAACGGCACGCCGTACTGGAGGACGAGATTCGTGGGCATTCCAGCGATCTCGCCACCGACAAAATGGCCCAGGACGTTCATGACCGCCGCGGCGCCCAGCACAATAAAAAGATCCTCAAACTCAAGCAGCATGAACGTCACTCGCGTCTGCAAATTGCGATTCACAGGTGTCACTTGTAATGGCATTCGTAATCTCCTTCCTAGCGCACCCCGGCTGTTCCGTGTTGAATCCAGAACTCCCCCAAACGCAGCAGCCCAGACAAGCTAAAGCAGCACATCGCTGCGATGAGGTTGCGGACCCATGCCTCGCCAATCGTCATTCGCTCCAGTAAACCGGCAAAGTGCGCCACCGCCAGCACGACCTGGCCTGCGCCATAGAGCGGCAACAAAACATTGCCAACCCAGTTCACCAGCGTCAGCACAGAAATCCAGTAACGGTCGGGATTGTTCCATGCTGCCTGGTTGCTGAACGACTCCATGGCGCGCAAGAGCCCAGAGCACATCAGTGAAGCCAGTGCCGCGTACCCGAGGTGTGAGTACGGATGTCCTTTGCTGAAGCGATAGACCGCTGCGGCCGCGAATAAACCGGCCATGGTCGGCATGATGACGTTGCCCAGCCAGTTCGTCAGGTTGAGCAACCCGTTTGACAGATTCACAGGATCACCTCCAATCCTCATCCGCCGGCCATGGCCTGTATCAGCTGCCAGATGGCCGAAACGCTCAAGAAAGCAAGGCCCGTTCCCACCAGCGGCATAAAAGGCCGGTGCCGCGCATAGTTGAAAATTGCCCCCACGATGGCTAAACCTGCCGCTTCTGGCAGTATGGTCCCGGCGAGGAAGTTCCACGCCGATGTGAGCATGTCCGTGGTTGCAAACTCCGAGCCGCTGTTCCAACTCTGCATGAGCTGGACAGTGCCTGACACGGACAACAGAAAAAGCCCCGCAATGATCGATGCCAGAGGGCTCTGCCCTTCGGCCGCATCCAGTGCTGCTTTCAATACGCAGAAAGCCGCCAGTATAGGAATCAGTTTGGCAACCACGACGTTCGACACAAAACCGCTGAAGCTCGTCTGCAGACTCGCGACCCACGCACTCCCGATGCCTCCGCCTTGCGCGGGCATCGTGATACCTTGCGCGGCAAACCAGGACAAGAACTGCGGCAGTGTCAACAGAATCACGGACCACAATAACCATCTCTGAAATTTGCCTCCGGTCTGGAAGTTCACGCCGCCTTCCTGCCGCAATGCGATTCCCGCCAGCACCATCGTGCAGATGGCAGCCGGAACTGCGAGACCGAATAGCAGTCTCAACAGATCGACGATGATTTGCGGCAGCGTCATGGCCTCGGCGTTCTGCGGTGACCGTTCCTACTGCACTCCAGCTGTGCCATTCGCAATCCAGAACTCAATCAGCCGTGTGAGACCGGATATCACCAGCAGTCCGGCAGCCGTGACCGCCCAGCGTGCCACGCCGCGGCCTTGCGAATAGGAGACAACGGCCATGACCACGGCCAGTGCCGCACCGACCGGCGAGATCACGTTGCCCACCCAGTTAACGAGGTTCAGCACGGTTCCCTCCGGTTGAGCCGCGGTTTGTCCCTGTACGGCTTGGCCCGTTGCTGGCTGTTGCCCGAGGTTTTGGGCATTGGACATCAATGGAAATAGCTGAAGTGAAATGACAATCAGGAGACCTACAAGCGCGAAGCGATACCGCGCGTCTTTCCAACTCAACAATTTCATATGCTCCTCGCGTGCGATTGCGGTGAGTAAATCTCCCGCGTCGCAGGCGAGAACATATGGGCATTTCAGATTTCGGGCAAGTCAGCAGGCTTTGTCTCGAAGCATTTTCAGGAAGGCACTAGCTCGCGGAAAGATCGAAAGAATACACGGAAAGTTGCCGAGGGGCCTTGTTGCACATGGGATTTCAAAAGCGGCACCTCGTGCTGAGTCATTCGTGCAGTCTGCGAGGAGAAGTCTTATGAGATGAACAAATGTTTGAGTTTGGTGTATCTCACAACGAACTCCCTTTCACACGTGGAAAACGACCGAACGGACTTTGTTGGGCTGCCGCAAAATTCTTATGAGATGAACAAATGTTTGACTTTGGTGCATCTCACAAGCAGGTTCAGAAGTCACTCAAGCGTTTCTCGAGACTCGAAGGCGAGAAGCCTTGGTCCCGTAAGCAATAGTTTATTGCGCCGCTTGGCCGCTTGTAGATTGGTTTAGCTCCTGCTGCAACTGGAGCAATTGGCGCAACTGGTCGGCATTGGACGAATTGGCGGTCGAACTGTTTCGTGGACTCATTTGCGCTAAAGGTTGATTGGATGTGGGCGTTTGTTGAAGAACAACGTAGATAGGTACGCCCGCCGAAACCGTCACCACAATCTGCCGATTCACTGCCAATCGCGAGACCTCTTCGTCTCCGGTCTCGCCGATGTTACTGGCGGCACGCTCCCGCATAAGGTCCGATTCGCTGAGCGGTTGGTTCAAGCTGCCCTGCCCTAGGAACAAGGAGCCAGCCTGACCGATTCCAGATAACGATCTCACAAGGACGTTCTTTCCTGTGTTCTTGCCTTCAACTTTTCCTTTCAGCGGCCGCAGGTCCAAACCTGTCGCAGCAGCTTCGATAGGAACGGAAGAGCCATCCGGCATCAGTAGAGAATCGAATTGAAGATCCACATAGCCTGAGCGGTCTGCTTCCCGGATATGACCAACTGCCTTTGCCCCTGCAGGAACAATAATTTCTCCGCCTTGTTCATAGTTGTACTCGATCACGGCGAGAACTGGTGCGCGAACAGCCGTGCTTGCGGCTGAATCTAAGCGAGCCCGCAAGCGCGTGCCCGTAGCCAAGCCCAAGCCCAGTTCAGCGGTGGCTTCATTCGCGGTCGGCGGACCTGCGGGTCTGGAAGAAATCTTGCTTACGTACATTAACGAGGGCTTTTCCATCGCCTCGCGCTCCGTTTTACTCACATCAGTTGCATCAGCACTCGATCCCGCTTCGTACGGCGGTGCTTGCCACTGGTCTCCAAAGGGCGGTATCGAACCCAATGTCTCAGCCCCGTTAGGCTGCGCAGCTTGCGCGGTATTTGCTCCCGATCGAATTACCGTTCGCTGGAGGTCCCGTTCGTTCAGAAACCCTTGGTGCGCTTCTTTTGCGGCGGGGCGCCCGGAATCAGTGATCGGGAACAGGCTCTTGTCGTTGCTTTCGCTGCTGGTTTCCACGCTCGATTCGTCCTTGGAGATTGTCCCGCGATTTTTCACACTCTTTGGCCCGCCTCGATGTGGCATAGAGATAGCAACGAAGATCAGGAGGGCCGTCACGATTGATCCTCCCGCGATGATCACGAACCGATTCTGTTGGATCTGCTGTTTCGCTCTCTGCTTGGCCCTGGTTGCAAACTCTGGCAAGGGGGCCGGTGCGAGCGCAGGGCTGTGCATGTTGTCGAGGGCCTGATTTTCAACTGGCTCCTCCATTAATCCGGCGTTTCCATTGTCACTGTGTCCGTTCGGGCGACTCATTTTGCACCTCCCATCACCGGAGCCACAAACGCGATCGGCGCCAAGATTGGACGGTCGACTTCTTCCGCTTGGGCAACTGCCAATAGCAATCTTTCGCTGGATTCCTTGAAGCTGGGCCGTTCGAACACGACCACTCCATCAGCTCTGGCGCCAGGTGCGAGTCTGCGCGTCGTCATCCAGTAATCTTTGATCGCCACCGGCTCGGCCTTGATCGCCTTCCGATGCTTGTCTCTCGATGTCCCGGCAAGCTGTATCTGCGGTGGCAGCACCTCAATCGTCCGTGCAGAGGCGTTGAGAACCGCGAAAGGCACGGCCATCTGCTGCTCCTTCTCCGTCGTCTGTCCCACCGCAACCCGCAATAGTTTGCCTTCCCAATGCGGATTTTCAAGCCGTTGCGCCTTCAGCAGTTGTTGCTCTTGGCTCGTAGGTTTCTCTGGGGGAGGGTTGGCCGGTGGGTCTTCAGGCGCAATATCCTTCGTGTCGCCGGCTACAAAGCTGGGATGGGTTGAAGTGATCAGAAAACTGTGCGGCCGCTCGCAGTTGAGGACATAGTCGACTACTTCGCTATGGTCTGATTTTCCCTGGCTCACCAGGCTAAGTGAGATCTCATGACCGCCTTTGGTCGTAATCAGAGCATTGGTTTGTGCGGGCTTGGCACTCGTTGTTTTGAAAAACACAAGCTGGGGCTCGGCTTCGGAGTGTTCGGCCTTAAAGGCACCCGGGTCGCCCAAGACGACCGAACTTACCTCCTCCAACACTCGTATTGAGCTAACGTAACCCGGCCGCACGTGCAGCACCACGACCTGTTCCGGGTCAATGCTCAAGTTCAGGATCCGTGCTTGCGGTAATTCGGTTTGCGCCGAGGCCATGCCGGACAGCAAACTGATCGTTATCACATGCACCAAACTCAAACATTTGTTCATCGCACATCTCTTTTCGCACTGGTATTTTTGCTTTCTGGTTCAATGCCGGCTTCTCGAAGATAAATTGTTCTAATTGCTGACACGTACGCGACGACGTCGGGATTTCGGTAAGCAAGCCTCCGCCTGCCGATCGTGTCTTCGCCGACGTAGTAAGCGGCGGCCACGAGCCTGAGGTCGTTATGAAACTGTCGGATCAAGCAAGCCAGATAGCGGATACCGCCTGAGACGTTCTGGTCAAGATTGCAGCGGTCGGTCACTCCCAGCCGCCTGGCAATGGCGGGCATCAACTGCATGAGACCCACAGCGCCTTTCGGAGAGATCAAACACGGCTGCCAATTCGATTCGCGCAAGACAATGGCGCGTGCCAGCGCGATGGGCACTCGATAGTGTCGCGCATAGGCCGTGACGTAGTACTCGGCTTCAATCCGCGCTGGTGCCCTATCGGATTGCGCCCAGCATATCGAAATGGCGCAAAGCAATTGCGCCAAAATGAGTGCCGACTTCATGCCGCACTCCCTCGCAGAGCTTCGGCCGTGTACTGCTGCGCGTCATAGATCAAGCTGGCAAACCCATCCCGCAAAAGCAGCTTGCGTCGATCAGCCTCGGTTTTAGCCAGCAAGGGCAGGAGAATGTCTCTCATCTCCGGCGTAATTTGTTCACTTCCCAGAACTTTGAGTGCCTGCGCCAGATCGAGAATCTCTGAGACTGAGGGTGGCTTTTCCAGGCTCCACCCGCGCAAAGCCTGGGCGAGTCCCGCCATACCGGCATGGAATCCGTGCGTAGAATCTGGCGTTCTAAGCGCCACAATCTCTGCTTCGCGCTCCGCACTGGGGTGTTCAACCCGAAGGTAAAAACTTCGTCGACGCAGAGGATCGCCGATGCGCCTCTCTCCATTCGATGTCAACACAACAAACGGAATGCTCTTGGCTTTGATGGTGCCCAACTTCGGAATGCTCAACTGCCACACGCTGAGCAATTCCAGCAACAAGGCCTCGAATGCGTGGTCTACCTTGTCCAGTTCGTCGATCAGCAGGACACGAGGCTTTTCGCACTGCAATGCGCGCAGAAGCGGCCCGGCACCGAAGAATTGCTGGCTGTGCAACTCCGTCCGCAGCGATTCCCAATCCACGCTGACGGACTTGGCTTTGAGTTCAACACAAAGCCTCTGAAGAGGTTCATCGAACTTGCCGATGGCCTTCTCCTCATTGATGCCTTCATAGCACTGCAGGCGTTCGACGGTGGTGTCCGCCGCATCTGCAACTGCGTATGCCAGTTGAGTCTTACCACTGCCGGCCGGGCCTTCCAACAGTAACGGCTTCTGCAGTCTCGATGCCAGGTACACCGTTGTCGTGGCTACCGAATCCGCAACGTAGCCGCTTGCGCGAAGACCTCTTTCGAGTTCTTGAAGAGACGAAAACACTCGCTGCTCCTCCGCCTAGGACCATGCCAATTCCGGTCCTGAGCGTGAAAAAGCTAAGTCCAAATGAAATTTCGGTCAAATCGGTGTGGGTTCCTCGCCTGAGGAGATCTGCTGTAGCCCTGATGCAGTTTTGACTGAATTCCGAGTTTGCTCTACAAGCAGTGCAAATGGAGGCCAGCCGTGACAGTGAGAATCGGAAACGAAAACAAACGCTTCTTGGGGACAAAGGCGGCAGCCGAATATTCGGGCATTCCAGCCAGTACGCTGCGAGTTTGGAGATCCCAAGGAGGAGGACCGAAATTCTACAAACCCCGTGGACGCGCGCTGTATGATATAGCCGATCTGGATGAGTTCATCCGATCTGGCATCCGTGTTTCCTCTGTGCGCGCAAGCAAGGAGGAACGGAATGTCTATCTACCAGCGGGGTGATGTCTGGTACTACCTCTTCTACATCAATGGAAGGCGGCACCGCGGCAGCACCAAAACCAAGAACCAAAAGCAAGCCGAGCGCGTCGAGGCCAGAAAACGGGTTGCGGCAGAGGAAGGAGAGTCGTTGCGGCCCAAACGGGTCCCTCTGGTGCGGGAGTTCGCCAGGCAATTCATTGAGTGGCTCGACAAAACGACGCTTGCGGGGAACACAAAGGCTGATTACAAGAACGGCCGGCGTTTGATCCTGAAGACTCCGCTGTCAGGGATGCGCATGGATCAAATCACGGCCGATGATGTTGAGACCACAAAATTTCACGAATCGCCCCACAGCAGGAACTCTGCCATTCGGACACTGCGCCGCATGCTTGGCAAAGCCCGTGATTGGAAGGTGCTTCGTGAAGTGCCAAGGATCAAGACGGTTAAAGTCTTCCCCCGGGACCGAATGGTCACGGTCGAAGATGAGAAGCGACTCTTGGCAGCATGCCAACGACCCGTGAAAGATGTCCTGACCATCATGCTGGACTCTGGAATGAGAAACGGGGAAGTCATCAGAATGCGTTGGGAAACGATCAACTGGGAACGCGCATTCTATTTCAACCCCCGTGGCAAAACGCGTAAAGCTCGTCGGCCTGTACCGTTGAGCGATCGCGTGATCACACTTCTCAGGACAATTCAGATTGAACAGTCGGACGCACGAGAAGGCTGGGTGTTTCCTTCGAAGAAGTCTCGCGCAGGCCACATCGGACTGAGCGGACTCGAGCACGCGTTCAGAAATGTGGCTCGCAAGCTTGAAATTCCGGATGCCCTCAAACTGTATTGCGCACGGCACACGTTCGGTACCGTCGCCATGGCAGAGACGAAAAATCCGGGACTGGTGAAGGAAGTCATGGGGCATGAAAGTCTCACGACGACGATGGGTTATCTGCATCCGGAGACGGCACAGATCAAAGTCGTCATCGATCGGCTGAATCAGCAGAAGTACGTGATGTAACAATCAGTCGCACAGCCACAAAAACAGCCACAGTTATAAGAAAGTTAACCAGACGGATGGATCGGCAAGTGGTTGAAAAGAAGTGGTGAGCGCGGAAGGAATCGAACCTTCAACCTACTGATTAAGAGTCAGTTGCTCTGCCAATTGAGCTACGCGCCCTGGGGTGGAGATTAAGCTTGCGGGGCAATCGTTGATTGTAGCATCTCTGGAGTGAGCGGTCATTTGGGATGCTGCGGAAATTTTGTTCGCGCACGTCCCGCGATGATGCGGTCTGATGGGCGCGCATCTGGGATTAAGGATTTTTTATCGGGCGTGTGCCGCATGATCGCGGTTCAGTTCAGTCAGCAGTACGCAGCGTGCAACCGGAAGACGCGGAGGTGGTCTGTGCAGAATTAAGCCGCCGATTCGGCTCGGGGAACCTCTGCGGGATCCGAATTTGCTCGGGTCACGAGCGCTGCCTGGCTTGGGCCGGCAAACCTTCGGAACCTTCACTGACCGCGGGGCGACGCGGAGGCAACGGTTCCGAGCCGATTGTCGAGCGGCGCTCGATCGTGCCAATCACCGGAGCGTCATCCAACCCATCCGCATAGGCCTTCGAGACAAAGCGCTGTTCGGAACACAGGCGATCAATCAAACGCTGTTGGACCGGGCTGAGCACGGCATGAGGAAGGATGGGAAAATGACGGAACATCCAGAGGAAATAGGCCCGTTGCAAAAATGACGGCATCACGTAGCGCGGACCGATCGGAGTTTGCACTTGCACAACTCCGTCCGCGAGTTTTTCAATCCACATAAACTAGCCACCTGACTACTAAGTTTGGCCAGAGCACGTCCAGGGCCGTAATTATTGCACTTTAGGGAGGACGAAGGGAAGCCCTTTCGCCTGATTATTACGGAAAAAGCTCTGACACTCAAGGGGGTAAAGAGGAAAAAGTGGCTATCCCAAGTCTAAAACCTTAAAGAGAAGAGGGAAAAACCGAAACTATGGGGTGATTTCCGGCAGGACATCCATACGCTTGATTTCCGCAGCCAAGCCGAAGGTATTGCCGCTTCCCTGCTCGACGCGCACCACGCGGGCGTGACAGCACACCCAAGACTTCTCGCCAGAGGTCAATTCCGGGGGAAGAATCAGGACCAGTTCCACCTCCGAGCCGACGGCCATTTGCGAGTTGGTGTAGAAGAAAACGCCGTTATTGCTGACGTCGCGAGTCTCGCCGGTAAGATCCGATTGGGCCGATGAAGTTCGCACCTTGACGGGTAGGCACGCGGCGACTCTTTTTCCTGAACGGCGATCTGAGTTGGTGTTCCTGTTTTGCATAGCGATTTTAATGGTTGTTTAATGATGAGTGCTTAATGTCTATTCAGTGACGAAAAGAGGGACAACCGAGAATTTTCCTTAGACAGAAATTGACATACCGCATCGGGTGTCATTGCTTATTGCTTCGTCAGGTTAAACCTCGCAAATGGCTTGGCCTCGCCTTTGACTACATTGTCGAGCCGGTTCTCCCAGGAGTTGGTCTTGGGATCGTAGACGAAAGTGTTGGTGAAGCTGGTCCCGCCGTGCTCATCGGTGAAGACAAATGCCAGCTCGTTCTCTTTGGGCGTGGCGACACCGATGGATTCCGAGGTTAGACCGCCGTATACATCCAACCACACGCAGGCGTATTGACCAGTCTTCTCATTCCAGCCGATGAATACGGTTGCGTCGTATTGCGGTTCACCTTTGGCGTTCTTCTCCCGCGAGACTTCGTGGAAGCGCAGGTAGTGGTGCTGGAGAACCCAGTCCGCATCGAAGTCGTGTGTCGCGGGCTGCTTGCCTATCGTCCCTTGCAGCAGCCACTTGCCGGCAAGGTGGTCGAGCAGAGGTGAATTGACCGGTGACTGTTGAGCCATCACGGTCAGAGCCACGAACATTGTCGTCAGCATGACGAGTTGCTTCATCGCGGCATTCTACATTCTAAAACCAAGGCGTGCTACGGCGATATTTAGGGGCTGGGCGATCCCCAGAGAGCAAACTAAATTGGAACCGGTGTCTGGCCTCGCACATCAAAGCACCTGCTCAGACGGACTGCTTTTTGATCTCAGAACATTGCCAAGCAAAACAGCGCTAACAAGACAGAAGTGAAGTAATGGGAGGAAACATGGCTTTGCAACTAGAAGGAAAGATCGCGTTCGTTACCGGCGGCTCGCGGGGCATCGGTGCTGCAATCGCTAAGCGTCTGGCAGCTGATGGAGCTAACGTCGTCGTCACATACACGAAAGATGCCAATGCTGCTGCCTCTGTGGTCAAGGAGATTGAACGCGGTGGTCGAAAGGCACTCGCGATTCAGGCGGACGCAACCGATGCAGGTGCCGTGAGCGCGGCTATCGAGAAGACTGTCGCGACCTTCGGCGGACTCGATGTGCTGGTGAACAATGCGGGCACGGCGATTCCAAAGAAATTTGAGGACGCGACGCTGGAAGAGTTGGACCGTCTGATTGACCTCAACATTCGCGGCACTTTCATCGCCACCCAGGCCGCGCTTAAACAGATGAAGAACGGCGGCCGGATTATCATGATCGGTTCCTGCGTGGGCGAACGCAACATGACCCCCGGCCTCGCGGCCTACGCAGCCACTAAGGGAGCCGTCAAAATGTTCGCTCAGAGCTTGTCTAGAGAAGTCGGGAGCCGCGGCATCACGGTCAACAACATCCAGCCCGGCCCGATCGACACTGACTTGAATCCCGCTGCGGGCGATTGGGCTGCACCCCAGAAGGCTAACACCGCGCTCAACCGCTACGGGACCGTTGGCGAAGTCGCCGCGCTGGTTGCATTCGTGGCAACTCCAGAGGCGTCGTACATCACCGGTGCCAACTTGACTGTCGACGGCGGCACAAACGCATAACTCAACGCAGATAAATTCCGGGAGCTTGCCAGCGGCGCTCTAAGGACGCCGGATGCCTGCTCGCGACCGTTTAACGGGCCACGCATCCCATTCGCGTTAGGCAAGTCAAACAATCAAACTTCCTGCTGGTATGATCGTCGGTCATACGGAGCAATCATGCGCAGAGTAATTTTCTTTCTGTTATTTTTGGCGTTATCAGCCGGCATTGTGCCTGCACAACAGTACGATCTGGTGCTCGAGGGCGGACGCGTCATGGATCCTGAGACCAGCCTGGATGCCGTGCGCAACGTGGGGATTCGCGATGGGAAGGTTGCCCGCGTCTCATCCGAGGCGCTGAGTGGACGCCGTATCATCCACGCCAGCGGGCTGGTGGTCGCTCCCGGATTCATTGACTTGCACCAGCACGGCCAGGACATGGATAGCCAAAGGGTGAAAGCGCTCGATGGCGTAACCATGGCGCTCGAACTGGAAATCGGCGCGCCCGATGTTACCCAGTTTCTGAAAGCGAAAGAGGGTCACTCGATTATCAACTACGGGACATCGGCGAGCCACGTGGCGGCGCGGGCATTAGTATTTGGCAATCCGATTCCGACGGGTGAGATTCTTCCTAAGAGCGGACCCGCGACCAACCTGCCCGCGACACTGGAACAAATCGAAAAGATAGAGGACCGCCTGCGCGCGGAGTTGGACGCGGGCGGACTCGCCGTCGGCATGGGAATTCAGTACACGCCCGGAGCCACCCGGTTGGAAGTCATCGATATGTTCCGGCTGGCCGCGGGGCGCAAGGTGCCGGTTTACACGCATGTGCGCAGTGCGAGCTACGTCGATCCCGGGTCATCGATCGAATCAGTGAGTGAGGTGATCGGGGCGTCCGCGATCACGGGCGCGGCGCTGCACATCGTTCATATCAACAGCTCTTGCCTGCACGACGCGCCGGAGTGTCTGTCCATGGTCGCAGGAGCGCGAGCCCGCGGACTCGATGTGACTACGGAGTCGTATCCCTATATCGCGGGCATGACCTTTATTAATTCTGCGATCTTCGACCCCGGCTGGCAGGAAAAAGAAGGCGGCATCAGCTACGGCGATCTGGTTCTGCCCAACACCGGCGAGCACCTCACCAAGGAACGTTTTGACGAACTCCACAAATCGAGCACTCCGCAGACGGTGCTGGTCTTTTCGAATACACAAGCAGTGCTGGACAAGGTGATCACTAACCCATTGGTGATGATCGCCAGTGACGGTCTGGTTGGTCATCCTCGTAACGCCGGAACCTATTCGCGAGTGTTGGCCCAATATGTCCGGGACAAGGGGACGATCACCTTGATGGACGCGCTGCGAAAGATGACTCTCATGCCGGCGGAGATGCTGGAGCGCTCAACACCTGAGGCACTGCGCAAGGGCAGATTGCAGGAGGGCGCCGACGCCGACATTGTTGTGTTCGACGCAGCGACCATCAGCGACCGCGCAACTTTCGCGAAGCCGATGGAGCCGAGCGTGGGCGTGCACTATTTGTTGGTGGGCGGAACCGTGGTTGTCGATGAAGGCAAGATTGTTCCGGATGTGTTTCCCGGCCGCGCGTTGTTGGGGACGACGAAACGTCCATCGCAATAACTGGGTAGTCTTTGGGTGCAATGGCAATTCACAGAGCGTGGAAGACCTCATTGCGTCACAAATGCATTTGACTTGACATCGTAGCGGACGAGTTTGAGACCACCGTTTGCTTTTTTCCAGGTGAACGATTCGGTAGCGTTCCCTTGATCGAACCTGCTCTGGTAAGTGACTTTGGTGAATTACCGTTTGTAGTGGCATTCACGAAGATATTCGTGCGGGTAAATCCGTGAGATGAGCCCAGCTTTGAATGGACCCCAGAAAGGAACTTAGTTAATTCGTCATGATTCGCGGAGTTCTGAAAGGCTTCATCGGAGTTGCCTACAATGTCGTCGTACGCCTGGGAATCTAACTGCGAATGGAAGTGATGCACCGCATCATCGGAAAGGCGCGCCCCAGCAGTCATGCCCGGCCCCACACTGCCACATGAAATAACCGAGCACCAGAGCAGCGGCAAGGAGCGACCATTTTATGAGGACTCTATTACTCTTGAGGTGGGCAGGAATCGTCCCGGAAGTAGTTGCAGTCATGGCAGTTTGTTCCACAAGTCTTTCCTGTTAGAGCTGTTTCTTCGGGCCGCGTCGCATGGTCCAAGAATACGCATGCGAAAACATCGGCCCTGCCATTTCCCTTAAATCTCCGGCCGGCGCAAGCGGGCAGCGGGTACGACGAGAGCTTGTTCCATGGTCGGAACATTCGTGCCTCGCAGCCGGGCTTCCATGTCATGCAGTTTATCGGACTGGTCTGTTTGATAGTAAGCCTGCACCAGAAGTTCCATGGTGAAGGGATTGTCCCGATCTTCTTCCAGCAAGCTGATGGCTTCGCTGAACTTTTTCTGATCCATCAGAAGAGTTCCGGCGGCTCCGTTGTACGAGCTTTGAACAGTTTTGTCGCGGCTTACGGAGGCCATGGACTCAAGTTGCTTTAGAGAAGTGTCGGCCAGTGCGGCATCGCCCGAACGAGACGCGCGAATCGTGCGATTGCGAAGAATGATGGATTTTTCTTCGTCTTTGTCATTCATCGAAAGTGCCTTGTCGCCCAGGGCCTCTTCGGCCTGTTGCAGATATTTGAGTGCGGATTTGTCGTCGGCTTGATATTCGGCGAGCGAACGATAGGCTTGCGCTTCCTGTAAATTCTGCTCTTTGGCATGCGCGGTTTTTGCGATATCAAGGAAAAGTTTGTCGGCTTCGGCAAACTGGCCTTCGCGCACATAAGTCATGGCTTTCTGAATGGTATAGCTCAGACGATCGGCTTCGTTGTGAGCGAACTGGATGGCTTTGTCATATTCAATTCGCGCCTGCTCCTGATTGCCCATAAGCGCATAGGTATCGCCCAGGCCGAGCTGCGAAGTTACGAAGTCGGGATCGATCTTCAAGGCAGCGCGATAGTGCTGCAAAGATCCTTCAAAGTTTCCTGCCATGCGCAGCAGTTCACCGTAACTATCGTTGGGATTGGGTTCGTTGGGCAGCAGCGCGACATAGCGGTCCATCGCGGCAAAAGCCTTGGCAAACTGCCAGTCACGCGCTTCCACGTAGGCAATATCATTCAACGCGGGCGGGAAATTTTTGTCGAGGGCCAGCGCCTTCTGCATGATGCGCAGAGATTGCTCGTCGCCGTTTTCAAGCAGCAGCCAGTTGCCGGAGAGGTAGAACAAGTGCTTGTCCTTGGGAAACATCTCCAGCATGTCGTTCATGGCGGAGATGCCGGCGATCATATCGCCTTCCTGCACCTTCACGATCCAAGAAACCATCAACTGCTCGCCGGGGCTAAGTTTGGGCTCAAGAGCTTTGGCTTTGGCCCGCGCCGCGCTTACTTCAGCCGGATTGCTGCTGTTGAAGGCGATCCAGGCCCAGGCCACGGCAAGGTTTGGGTCTTCCTGCACGGCGGAACGCCAATCGTCATTGCAACGTTCGAGGTAAAGATTTTCGTAATCCTGTATGCCCTTGTAATAAAGCGCGCGCGCCTTGGCCGACGATGTGGTGATCGGCATGGTAGTGGCAGAAGACGCCCTAAGGTGATGAGCATAACCGGGCGCGGCAAAGCACACGCCGAGAATTAAGAGAGCGCAGATCGAGCGACGCATTAAAGTCTCCGCAACAGATGCTTTGGGGAAGGTTTACGAGAGCAGCGTAACATTGCGGGAATGGCGGTTCTAGTGACGGAAGTCACGTGGCGGACGGGTCGGAATATGAGCGAAGGAATGAGCTGGTCCAAGAAAAATGCCCCGCCGCGAACGACGGGGCTCTCAGGAGGAAGGAGTCTAGAAGCTGAACTTGGCCGCCAGTTGAATGCCCCGCGGTCCGCCGCCACCCAGGAAAGGATTGCCGATGCCCACGTCTCCGGTAGCGGTGATGGGATAGTAGCCCTGACCCACTTCCCGGTTTCCGCTTGGGCTAAGTGCAAATCCGTTGTATGCAGGATCTGCGATGAAATTCGGCAGAAACGGGTTCGCAAAATTGGGATGGTTGGGCAGGTTAAAGAAATCGGCGCGAAGCTGCAAGGCAACACGCTCGGTGAGCGCAGTATTTTTGTAGACCGCAAAGTCGAATTGGCGGAAATTCGGCCCGCGGAACTCGTCTCGCGTTTCGTCGCCGTAGTGACGCGTTCCGATTACGCAGTCAGAAGCAGCTCCCGTCGCTACTGTGACGGCACACGGAATAGCGAACGAACTCAAGGGCATAAACTGATAGGGATTATGGTTATTCTGCGTGACTGGCGCTACAACATCGGGCCGGTCATAGCAATCGCCGCCGCCACTGTAGTCATCCTCGCAGTTGTAGTTAAATTGGAACGGCTGTCCAGTTTGAACCGTCAGAGTGCTATTGAGTCCCCAGCCATTCTTTAACTTTTGCATTCCTCCGCCCATCTTAGGGATGTCATAGGCAAGAATCCAAGAGGCACGCCGAGGCAAGTCGAAATTCGATGGGCCGTACTCAGCTTTAGGATTTGTGCTGTCCTGGGGTTGAGCAGCATTGGGCTCGAAGTCCTCCCCGTCGCTGGAGTTGTCTAACGACTTAGACCACACATAGTTCAGGACCGATGTGAGGCCGTGCCATCCCGTGATCCGGAAACTGCCCTGGAACGAGTTGTAGTTTGACTGTCCAGAGGAGTTCTCCATCATCACATAATACGAACAGTAGGGATTGCCAGTGCAGTACCCGCCATAGGGACGGGCAGCGCTTCCGAAATCCTGAAAACCCACCGTCTCATCAATGTGATTGATGGTCGCTGCGCTCGGCTGGTTGATATCGAAAAAACGCCACAAATGATGCCCTTCCGATCCAACATACCCGATTTGTAGCATCATTTTGCTGCTGATTTGCTGCTGTAGATTGACGTTGTAATTCTGCATGTATGGAGTTTTGATATTTCTGTTGAAGGCAAAGGTATCGCACTCCAGGCTCGCGCAGCTGGGCGCACTATAGACCGGGACACCCGGCGAGATAGACCCCGTGGCGACAGCGGAAATGATCTGGTCCTGGCTGGGTCCGACCGGGTTATACGCAGGTCCCGGGTCAAAGTAAGGAGGATACGGCAAGTGGCCCATGACCATATCTTGCGAAAATGCGTCGAAGAAAATGCCGTAACCGGCCCGAAGCACGGTTTTGCCCTTGCCTGAAGCATCCCAGGCGACGCTAAGTCGTGGAGCGAAATTCTTGTATTGCGGGTTGTACAGACCGCTCAAGCCCGGCTGGCCGACTTGAGTGAGCGTGAAAGTTCCGGTTCCGGTGGCCGGGGAGAGGCTTGTGATATTGCTCAACAGATTGTTCTTCTCTCCGACGACACCGGCATAATCCCAGCGCAGGCCGTAATTCACTGTCAACCTTGGCGTGGCGCGAAAGCTATCCTGAATATAAAGTCCGTAATTGTTTTCGTAGGTGTTGCGGGCTGAATCACCTGAATACTGCAGACCGCTGTCGACGTCACCGGCAAGAAAATCTTGAATTGCAGTGCTACCGGCGAACGCTCCGCCTCCCGTAAACTTTAGCCTACCTCTAAACCAATGGCCGTCGATCCCCTGAGATACGGTCGTGCGATGGAAATCAAAACCCAGCTTCACGTCGTGCTTATTGAGCTTCCATGAAAAAGTGTCCAAGAATTGATTATTGCTGTCGACTCGGTGACGCGGGTCGCTCGAACTCGCTCCTAGTTGGGCAACGCCGCTCACCAGAATAATCGGCAGACCTGAGTCCGAAACTCCCGAACCAGGGCAGGCTGTAGTAAAACTGGCGGCGCAAAGACCGATTGAGCTGGGATGAAAGTCCTGATCCGCAGGGAAAAAACCCTCTGCAAAGCGATTCCAGCCATAGCGGATCTCGTTCACTTTGTTGGATCCAATCGTATGAACGTAGGACAAGGAAACAAGCTGAACGCGCGTCGGCGTGTAGGTATTGAACCCGGGAAGCTGGCCGCCGCTCGCGGTCAAAGCCAGAGGAAAAGACTGAACGCTGTCGCCGAAGAAATAGCGCCCTGTAAGCAAATTATTGGAGTTAAAGCTGTGGTCGACCTTAGCGATCATGCTTGTCAGATAATTAAATGAGGGCGACACGACGGATGCCTGACCCACACTCGACCCTGCAGCAGCGGGTAGGTTTGGCGCTGGCCAGGGGTCTCGAGCCAACAAATTTTGTATGACCGGATTGGTTGAGTCCGCAGGTACCAATTGACCATTTGGGCCACTTCCAGTGTTCGGAACGTTCGCGATGGTAACCACCCCAACAGGCTCTCGTTGCCCTTCGTAGTCCAGGAAGAAGAACGTCTTGTCCTTCACAATCGGACCGCCCAAGGAAGCGCCGTATTGGTTGTTATGGAACGGGGCCTTGGGCTGGCCGGCAATATTGAAATAGTTACGCGCGTCGAGGGCATCGTTCCGAAAATATTCAGCTGCGCTTCCGTGCAGAGCGTTGGTTCCGCTCTTGGTTACGATATTCACCACTCCACCGGCGTTGCGTCCATACTCCGGCTGAAAGTTGGAGATCACATGGACTTCAGCCACAGCATCCAGGGGCAAAATCGTAGCGGGAGTTCCGAACACACCTGCCTCATTTATGGCGGGGTCGTTACGGAAACCGTCGTTCATATCAGTGCCATCAAGCAAATAGTTATTAGAACGGCCGCGAGCGCCATTCATTGAGAATTCGCCGAAGGAACCTGGTGAGTCGGAAATCTCGTCAGGAGAGCCGGCAACGCCAGGATTTAGATAGATCAGCTTCGTGTAGTCACGGCCATTGACCGGGAGATCTTTAACCGTCTCTTGCGTGATCACGCCTCCGAGGTCATTCGTGGTTGTTTCCACTTGGGGCAGCAGGTCACCCGAGACTTCTACTTTCGTAGATATCTGACCGGGCTTCATCGCGGCGTCTACGCGGCGCTCCGTGGAGACATCCACATTGACCCCAGTGGTCACGAAGGTCTGGAAGCCGGCCAGAGTGACCGTCACCGTGTAGGTGCCGATGGGGAGTTCGGGCAGAGAGTAGCTGCCGTCCGCGCTGGTCTCGGTAGTGCGCGCTAATCCGGTACCGACGTTTTTAACCGTAACCGAAGCGCCGGGAAGGACCGCGCCGGAAGGGTCGGTTGCGGTGCCGAGAATGGTACCACGGAAAGTTTGTGCCGAAAGACTGACTACGGCCAGAAGCACAAACACCAGTATGATGCGCGCTCTCATAGATTCTCCTTGAAGGTGATCTTGTCGAAGGGCAATAGCGTGTGTGCGCGGCAGGCCAGGATCTGCAACCTGGGAACTTTTATTGGCCAATCCAGTATCGGCCAATCTAGCCAAATCGCGAGGGCTGGCAATGGATTGCGTGTACATAACATGCAGCGCCTCAGTCGCACAACACTATCGAAACCCCAACGCTACAGTCAACCATTGAGTTCCGATTCGTGCGATAGATTTTATGAATAGAGTCACTCGAAGGTAACGTTACCTGCGGCGAGTGGATGGGGATACTTAGCGCAAGGGAATTAAGCCCGCAGAGAGCTTAAGGTTAAGCGGGACGAGCTTAGAAACGATTTAGAAACTGATAGAAACGCCGCCACGGACGGCGCGGGCTGCCTGGACGAGATAAACGGTTTGGCCGTCCTGACCCATCACTGGCACGTAGCCTTCGGCGAGGAGGTTGCTCAGGTCGATTACGGCGTCCATATGGGCTGGCAAGAAACCGAGGCTTGGAATGGGCTGGCGAATCAACAAACTTAGAAATGCGCCGGTTTGCCCAGGCGAGGCGTTGAACATATCGACTGGAGTGAGGGCCTGGCCATTGACCCATCGGTAAGAGGCAATCCAGCTGGTGTGGGTGCGTGCGACGGTGCCGCTAAGTTTGGCGGCGATTGCCTGACGGCGCTGCTCGCCAATCCATTGTTGACTGTTCTGGAGTTGAGCACCGGACTTGGCAAGATCGAGGACGCCGCCGTAGGAATAGTCGAGTGTCGCGGTCAGGTCAGAAGAGAGTTTGCGTTCCAGTACAAGGCGCAGGCCGTCGGCGTTGAGAGCATCGCCGGTGTAGGTGAAGGTTCCAGAGTAGGCGTCAGGCAAAAGGTAGCCGCCAGCCGCGGTCACCTCTCCGGTGCCGATGAGCGCCGTATTATCGACATGATCGGTGAATACGGCGGCCTGCATGTTGGTCTTGCCGATGCGGTGCGAGACGTTCAATTCCTGATGGCGGCAGCGTTCGAGCTTGGTAGCAAAATCACTTACGCTAATGCGTGGATCGGTTTCGCTCGCGTCGGTAGAGGCGGTGTCAGGATTCAAAACAGCTTCATCGGGCGAACCGGGATGTGCAGAAGTGTAACTGTATCCGACGATAGTGTTCGGCGAGACATGAAGACTCAGCGAGCCGTGGGGACGGAATGCAGTGGAGCGGCCAAGAAACTGAATAGTCTGAATCTCGCTGCCAAATTTAAGCTCGACCACATCGTCTATGTTCATTACGTCGGCTGCGGAGAGCGCCATCGACTGCAAGGAAGCGTTGTGAAGATTGGGATCGGAGGGTGCCAACCGCCGAACCGCGACTGCCATTGACGGACCCGAGCCATCCGGCAGGAGCCGGGCATAAGTTGCGCGCAGTAGACCAGCCGGGACGACGCCATCCCCATAACCTAGGCTGCCCCTGAGTCCAATGCGATTAGCGGAAAAAACCGAACGCTCTACGGAGAACGTGGTGTTCATGTCGGAGCCGCTGCCGTAGCCAGCGCTCTCCGATCCAGCCACCATGGAGAGACTTGCCTTCAAGTCATGATCGTCTGATTTATCTGCGGAAACAGGATCGTCAAAGATGCGCAGCACGGGGCGGTTCGCGACCGAACGCAACGTCCATTTCCAATCGTCGTCATTGGCTCCGCCACGCGATGGGCCGGCTCGCATGGCATTCAGCAAGGTGCTCAGCGTGATATCCACGTGCGTGCTGGCCCCGGGGTGCAACCCGACTCGATCCCGCCAGACGGTGAGAAAAGACGGCGCGGAAACTTTTACGGTATAGAACCCAGGCAGTAAATCCTTGGCGGAATAAAATCCGGCGTCGTCAGTAAACAGGGTGAGAGTTCGAGCGGCCACGCCGATAATCTCAACCACCGCTCCCATTTGCGGCGTACCCGAGGCATCGCGAACGTACCCCGAGATCGCTCCCGGCCGCTCCACGGCCAAAGCAGGAAGCGACAACCCGACGATCACCGCCCAAGTTCCGAGCTGGCGAAATTTCAATACCACCCCCGGGAAATAACAGGCCGTTACTCTACCGCAAAAGTGGCGGATGGATCAACAGTCTGTTTTGAAACGTTGTCATTCACTTTAATATCGATGCGATAAGTACCCGGCTGTAAGTTCGCCGAGGCTATTGACTTCTGCAATGTGACTTGTTCGCCCACGTTGCCCATCGTAGAGGTCGATTCGGTCTTTTGAATGACCGCCTTGTTGGTGGCAATATTCACAATGTCGTACTCGAAGGTAGCCGACGGTTTGTGTGTCTTATCGTCCACGCCAAGGTTATAGACCTGGATCCAGAAGTTGACTTTCTGGTCGCGCGTTCTCTTGAACAGAGCCGGCTTACCGTCGGCCGGCGCCACGCGCGGGCGAACCTTGGTTAGCCCAATCACGAAGTTGCCAGTGCTCACATCTTTGGTGGGAACCGGCTCCATCTGGTCGGCGACGATCAGCGACGAGGTTGAAAGTTTGTCGTCAGAATATTCCGGGACGACAATGCCACGGCTCCAGACACCTTTGCGATCGCCGTTGACATCTTTCACTGCGACTTCAATTTTGTAGCGGCCGGGGCGCAGCGGAAGCGCTTTCCAATACACGGAAGAATTCTCGGCCGTCTTCGGCAGCAATTCAGCTGGGACATCGACCTGAGCTGTATCTTCGAAGGTCTGCACCACGCGGCCCGTCAATGTGCTGACGCGGCCGAAAATGTTCACCGTCCCGCGCTGCACTCCATCCTTGTTGGCGAAGGTGATGTCGCGATACTTCATCTGGATAGTGATTGGCACCAACACCGTGTCACCGGTGACCTTGACAAAGTCGGAACGCACATCGAACGGCATCAGGTTGGTGATCAGCTTGGTGTTAACGATCTCTTCCAGATCCTTGAACTTAACCGGCGGAGGGGCTTGCAGCTTGGCGTATTGTTCCAGGCGGTCGAATTCTTTGCTCGCCTGGCTTGCGCTGTCGGGACCGGGTCCCAGTTGTTCAAGTCCGCCGCCACTGAAGCGGTCCGCCTTGCTGGCCATTCCCATCTGCTCGTAAAGCGTTAGACCTGCGTTCGGCGTGTACTTGAGCGCGTCTTTTTCCGAGCGGTCAAGAGTCATGTGGTAGTCGCCGCACATGCAGGTATCAACAAACTCGATGATGACTTCCTGGCCTATGCCTTCGAGGTAGCGGTAGCGCCAGTCCTCAAATGGGAAGGTAGACGTCTCACCGCCGCCTTCTTCGTTGGGACGCTCGTAAGTGCCGCCGGAGGGGTGAGAATCGATTTCGTCCGCCGGGCCGTACATGATGTAAATGCGGCCGCGGTCAGTTTTCCATCCCGGGATTCCGGCCGCGAAGTGCTCGTTGGAATAGGCGATGCGCCGGTAGTGCTCTTCCTTGTATTCGTTCTCTTCAGTATCCGGCGTGGGGTCGCGGCGCTGCCAGAAGGCTTCAATAAAATTATCGCGCTCCTCATCATTCGAGAGTTGCTTGAAAGCGGCGCGCTCCTGGTCGGTGATGATCCAGACCACGTCTTCGTTCAACCACTTCTTATAGGTCTTACTAAGTTCCACATTAAGAGAGCGCTTTTGCTGCTTTTTCTGCTTATCATTGGGAGGACGCTTAAGAGGATCGCCCTGGTCGGCTGAAGGCGCTTGGCCGTCGGTTGCGGTAGCGCTGCTGGAGGGAGGAGTTGTCGCCGAGCCAGCAACGTCGGGCTTGTCAGTCTGCGCCCAAATTGGGACGCCTAAGCCGGCAAGTAGAATAAACACAATGAAAGACGGAAAACAGCGTGAACCTACCCTAACCATGAAAAGGGACTCCTGCCGAGCTTAAATCTTTGTCCCAACATTTTAGGCTTCCAGATGCGCGAAAGCAAGGCTAAGTCTTGTCAGAAGAACAGATTGAGAAACTCCACTAGACTCGATGCGGCGTATAAGGATCGGGGTTGCCCGGGAGGGCGAAAGAGATGTTGTGTAGGCGCCTGCGGCCCAATCTTCCCAAACCTTCTGCCCCGGGGTGCCAAGCTATAATTGCAGCTCGGGTGCTTCGCCAAGGTGGTTTGATTAGTAATCGTTTTGGTTTGTTAATCATCTGGTTTCTCAATCATCGACTGGCTTTTTGATCCCGCGGGAACTTTCGGGAGGCGAGTGCCGTATCAGTGGACGTGTCCGTCAAGGCGATGGAACCCATTGCGCAAGACTCGGGGAACAAGACTCGGGCAATCTGAGGAACAGAAGGCCCGGAGACGGAAACAATGAAGCTGTGGAAGAGAGTTTTAATCGGCGCCGGTATAGCAATAGGGCTGGCCGTTATTGTCGGAACCACCGTATACCAGAGCGGCAAGAGCGTGGTCACGGTGCAAACCGGGAAAGTGCAGCGCGAGGATTTGGCCTCGGTGGTAAGCGCTTCGGGTGAAATCAAGCCGAAGACGTATGTGAACATTGGAGCGAATGCTTTCGGCAAGATCACGCACTTGCTGGTGCGAGAAGGCGATCACGTCAAGAAGGGTCAATTGCTGGCGCAACTGGAGAACGTGCAGTCGAACGCGGACGTGAACGCGAATCAGGCTTCGGTGCAGGCCGCGGAAACCGACGCGCTTGCGGCGGATGCCGCGGTGAAGACTGCCGAAGCCGATTTGGAGCGTGCTAAAGCCGATTACGACCGCAACAAGCTGGATTGGCAACGGGCACAAAGCTTATTCAGCGACGGCTTGATTTCAAAATCCGACTTTGACAGCCGCAAGAACGCATGGGCCACGGCGGATTTTGGATTGGCGCAATCGCAGGCTAGACTTACACAGGCCAAGGCGCAAAAAGATTCCGCGGATAAACATGTGGCGCAGAACCAGGCCACCCTGACTCGTTTTGCCGATGTTTTGCAGAAAGCAAGTTATGCCGCGCCGTTTGACGGCGTGATTACAAACTTGCCGGTGCGCGAAGGCGAGACCGTGGTTATGGGAATACAGAATTCTCCGGGCAGTACGCTCATGACGCTGGCGGATATGTCCGTGATCACCGCGGAAGTAAAAGTGGACGAAACCGATATCGTGAATGTGAAGTTGGGTCAAGCCGCGGACGTGACCATTGACGCGATTCCAAAGAAGGTTTTTCACGGTACGGTCTCAGAGATCGGCGACAACGCGATCGTTCGCTCCACCGGTGTTGCCACATCCCAACAGACCACGGCGAGCGAAGAAGCCAAGGACTTTAAGGTGGTTGTGACCCTGAGTGATCCTCCGCCGGATTTGCGGCCGGGGCTTTCGACGACAGCGAAGATCACTACTGCGGCACGCAGCGGCGTGCTGGCAATTCCAATTCAGGCGCTATCGCTGCGCACGAAAGCACAGCTGGAACAAGAAAAATCAACTCCCGGTTCGGTACATGCAGCCGCGCCAGTTCCGAATCAAGCATCCAATACGAAGGACTTGCAGGAGGACGTGCAGGGAGTGTTTGTAATTCAGAGTAAGAAGGCCGAGTTCGTGCCCGTAACCACGGGGATTACCGGGACCAACGACATCGAAGTAGTGAATGGGTTGAACGAAGGGGACCAGGTAATTACGGGGAGTTACAAGATTCTGCGAACCCTGCGTTCTGGCAGCAGCGTCAAGATCGATAACTCGGTCCCGAAGAAGGAAGACGAATCATAGCGATGAATCATGCGTGATGAAGATGAATCAGTGTGACGTTCGACGCGTTCATTCGTCCAATGGAGTTGAGAGTCAGGTCGAAGCTGCTTCCTCAAGGGGTTGGGTGTAGAGATATTTTTGAATTTTTAACGCAAACGGGGCCCAGGCCGGAATCTAAACGTGGAGAAACCAGTGGCACCGGAGCAGGAGAAAATTATGGCAACCGCCGAAATCAGCATGCCCATCCCGAATGTCGCAAGCACTCCGCAGTCCTGCATGATCGCGGCGATCGATCTGTGGAAAACCTACGATATGGGCTCGGAGCAGCAGGTGCATGCTCTGCGCGGCGTCAATATCCGCATTGAGCGCGGGGAATACGTCGCGATCATGGGACCATCGGGCTCGGGAAAGTCCACGTTGATGAATCTGATCGGCTGCCTGGACACTCCCACCAAGGGAGAATACTGGCTGAACAGCCAGTTGGTTAGCGAACTGGACGACGACGAATTGGCGCGCATTCGGAACAAAGAAATTGGCTTCGTATTCCAGACTTTCAACCTCTTGGCACGAGCCACGGCATTGCACAACGTCGAGTTGCCGCTGATCTATGCTGGCATTCCGACTGAGGAGCGCATCGAGCGGGCAAAGGCTTCCCTGACGGCCGTTGGCATGGGAGCCCGCATGACGCACAAGCCGAACGAACTCTCCGGCGGCCAGAGGCAGCGCGTGGCCGTAGCCCGCGCGCTGGTGAACAAGCCGTCAATCATTCTGGCGGATGAACCCACCGGAAATCTGGATTCGCAAACTGGAAATGAAATCATGGCCCTGTTTGACCGGCTCCACGGCGAAGGCAATACGATCGTGCTGGTCACCCACGAACATGATATTGCCGAGTATGCCCACCGCATTATCAACATCAAGGATGGCGTGGTGGAGCGGGACGAGAGAAAAAAGTAGTCGGATCTAATCCTCCCGAAACTATGCGGAGTTGCTGGCAGATTTCTGTTGTTCGGCAATCTGTTTTTCGATGATCTGTGATTCGCCCACTTTAGCCACGGCAATCCGATCCCTCCCCGCCTCCTTTGCCTCATACAGCGCAGCATCGGCGGCAGCCATTAACTCTTGCGGAGTATTTCCGTGCAAGGGAAACGCGGCAACGCCCCCAGAAAACGTAACCATTCGCAATCGCTGCCCGTGATAGATGATGCTCACCTCTTTCACCATCTCACGCAGGCGCTCGGCTCGAGTGCGGGCTCCGTCGATATCGGCGGTGGGCAGAATGATTACAAACTCCTCGCCGCCAAAGCGGCAAACCAGATCGTCCGCACGGACATTTTTCATGAGGAAGGCAGCAGCTTCCCGCAAAACCGTATCGCCCGCGTCATGGCCGTGGACATCATTGAACTGCTTAAAATGATCCAGATCGAGCATCAGTATCCCAACTGACTGGCGCGCGCGAGTGGCACGCCGAAGCTCTCGCTCCAACGCTTCTTCCAGGTATCGCCGGTTATATAAACCGGTCAGGGCGTCGTGGACGGATTGCGTGCGCAATTCTTCCCTCAGCTTTATGTTGGCAATGGAAAGTCCTACCTGTCCGGCAAATGTGGTTTTGAAGGATAGCTCGGCGGAGTTCAGCTGAGGCACTTCGTCAGTAGCCTGCAAGTGGAGAACTCCGACGGTTTCGCCCTGGGCCAGGATGGGAATACATAAGTAACTATGGGTCGCTCCAGTTGCGTGTTGACAGGGAGCCGTTGGGTCTCCCGCCACTACTAGATGTGGCTTCCCAGTGCGCAGACCCCAGCATTCATTCGCCTCAAACTCCGGCGACGGTAACTGGCAGTCTCCCCATGAGGCGATGACTTCGAACTGACGGCGGCCAGCGTTCAGGATTGATATCGCTCCCTTGACTGTGGGAAATATTTTCGGGGCGAAGCCCGAAGCTCCGGCAAAGATTTCGTCTCGGGTTACGCAGCTTTGGAGATGTTCTCCCATCTTTGCCAGCAGTGTTGCCCGGTTTGAGCGGTTCTCGAGTTCCTGCAACATTTTCTCGTTCTGCCGGTCGAGTTCGCTGCGAGCGAAGTCTTTTTCAGACATTTCCTTTTGCAGACGCTCGTTCGCCTCGGCCAATTGCTCGGTTTGCTCGAGAATTTGCGCTTGCAGATTTGTTTGATTCTGCTTCTGGTCTTCTATATCGGTGGTGCTGCCGAACCACTTCACGATCTTGCCGCTCTCATCACGAATCGGATTCGCACGGGTCACAAACCAGCGAAACGCTCCATCCTTTCTACGCAGCCGATACTCGACGTCGTAGGGCATTCCTGTGCGCAAAGCATCGGTCCACTTGGCCAAGACATAGTCAAGATCATCCGGATGGACGAGCGTGCTCCATCCCGATCCTTGCATTTGCTCGTAGGTCAGCCCGGTGTAATCGAAAGTTCTCTGGTTGAAATAATCGTCGGCACCTTCGGGAGTGGCAGTCCAGATAATCTCGGGAACGGCCTCGGCCATGGTATGAAAATACAATTCCCGTTCCCGTGCCATATCCAGATCAATTCGGTGGAGCGCCAGGAACCTGTTGAAGAATGCGGAAACAATCGCGGCCACCAGCACAAAAAAGCTGGTCGCGCTTATAGCCACAATTCCAAGGGAAGAAATGCTGACAGCATTTACCAGATCCGGCGTAACGCCGGAAGCGCGAAAGTTTGCCGCCCACATGCCGGTATAGTGCATCAGAGGGATGGCGCAGCCCATTACCACCGCGCTGATCAGTTTGCGCCCGCTCACGAGTTTTTCTTCGCGCACCCGAAAGGTGAGCCGCAGGGCTACCTCGGAGATAACGATCGCCAAAACAATAGAGAGCACAACGATGCGTAGATCGTAGGAAATCACAGCCGGGCACCGCATGGCTGCCATTCCTATGTAGTGCATGGAGGCAATTCCGCTGCCCATGATTACACTGCCTGCGATCTCCGCCCAGACGCCCATTCGCGCGCGGCTCACTACAAACAGCGCGACCCCCGAAGCGGCAACGGCAGCCGCAAGAGAAGCCATCACGGTCGGAACATGGTAGGAAACCGGCATCGACATGGATAAAGCCAGCATGCCGACGTAATGCATCGACCAGATTCCCAGGCCCATGGCGGTGGCACCGCAAGCCAGCCAAATGGCTCGAGAGCGGCCTTCCGTGGAGGTAATTCTGCCCGCCAAGTCCAGCGCGGCATAGGAAGCAACGATGGCCAGACCGACAGAAAGCGCCACTCGTCCGAAGCTGTAACTGCCAGGAATCATTGCCGCCTGCCCCGCTGTTATTGAAATACATCGGCGATATTGCCGGGTTTCTTGTTAGAGATCGCTTAAGAATGTTGAGCAGGAAATTTGGTGGCAAAAAATAATCCGGGCCTCTTCGAAGAAGAGGCCCTGTGAAGAAGAAAGATGGTGGTTACCGTTACCTTGGCTGAGGTTAGCGCGCTGCGGCGGAGGTATCGGTAAGGCTGGCAGGACCCGCAATGAAGAAATTGTGGTCGTAGAGATTGCGGTACATGTGTCCAGCGATCTCAGCCGCCTTGGGGCCAAAAGTCGGGCGTCCACCTTGCAGGAAGACCACCACGACTACACGGCCTCGGCTGGTGTTGGCATAGGAGGCAAACCAACCATAGCGTGTTCCTTCATGCGAACAAGTGCCGGTCTTGCCTAGAATTTCTTCTTCGCTAAAGTTCAATCCCAGGCGCCGGGCAGTTCCATATTGCACTGCTCCGGCCATGCCATCGGAGATATCCGGAATGAGCGGCGCGATGTCGAGCTGACGTTTGATGCGGGGCTGGAAATTCACCACCTCATCTGGACTTGACGGATGTTGCAGGTAGTAAAGCGTGCCACCATTGGCGATGGCGGAAACCATGGCGCCCAACTGGAGCGGGGTCATGGACACTCCCTCACCGAAGGAACACATCTTGCCAACTCCGCCCAGTTTTTCGGGAATTACTTCGTCCGGGTAGGTTCCCAGTTGCTCGCCAGGAATGTCATAACCGGCAAGCTCGCCCAAGCCATATTGATGGGCATAGAAGGCTACTTTCTCAAAACCGAGCTTACGTCCCAGGGCTTCGAAATAAGCATTATTCGAATGCGCCAGCGCCTGAGTCAGGTTCATCCGGCTGCGTCCGCCAAGCGGCACTTCCGTCTCTTTCGAAATCAACCCTTCACTCAGGGCTGCCAGAGCAACGGAAAGCTTGATGGTGGAGCAGGGCTGTGCACCGCTGGAGAGCGCCAGCTTCTGATTCACCATGGCGAGCACGCGCCCGCTGGTCGGTTCAATCGCCACCACTGTGCCGTTCATATTGCCAAGGGCATCAATGGCGGCCTGGCGTACGACCGGATCTTCCCCGTCTGTAATATCGCCGCCGGTAATTCCTTCGGCGAATGAACTGGTGTAGAAGCGTTCGTGATAAGTATGGCGGCGAGTGCTGAGAGTCGCAGGCCTTACCGAAGCAGAACTGGCTGAAGCGCGACTGACCGAAGCTGGCCTGACCGAAGCTGGACGGACTGAAGCGGGACGGACTGAAGTACGAGTCGGGCTCGCCGCGTGGGCCAAGGCTACTCGACTTCCCGTGGCGCGACCACGAGCCAGGTGCCGGAGGTGGCGTTTGGTATGCTGGCTTTCGCTTACTTTCCGGGTTGGTTTCGGCTTACTCGCATTCAGCCCTTGTGGATTAACGTGCGCGGCAAAGCTCAATTGTGCCGCAGCGAGACAGGCGAGAAAACTAAGACCTAGACGAATGGCTTGTACACCCTGCTTGGACATTGCCTACTGGACTCCCCGGAAACCTATCTAAATTTGATGCTACCAAATTGATGCTGCGAACCGCCAAAGCGTACTCAAAACTAAGGTGGCGGGATGGATTGATCATAAGGTCGGCCTACTCTTCTGGCAACGATAAAGTTTTGATTAAACGAAATATCATCCCAAAAGTAACCCGTTTTGAAACAGGCACATAGAAATGGTTACCGCCGTTCTACCTGCTTTGGTAACCAAGGTTTGGTTACCTACAAAGATACCCCCGAGCTGTGAATTTCTACCGTTCACCAGTCAGATCGGCGACCCAGATCTTCTCGATAATGTTCTTGTTCTGTTTGGGCATAATACAGTAAATTAGTAGGGATACTTGGGATTATTCAGGATTGACAATCAGGCTTGATGACCCAGGTTGAGCGAACGCGCGTTTTTCCAGGGGGCTACTCGTGTTTCCACTGATCTTTTTAATCGAGGATGGTGGTTCGAACCAGTTGGGCAACCTTTTGCATGCCCAGCACTATGCTGTGAGAGCTTTTCCCATCTCTTCAAACGCTGTATTTGAGGCCGCGGAACACCGCCGTCCCCATCTGTTTCTGATCGACGCTCCTCTGGAAACCAGCCTTGAATTGTGTGCCGTCATCCGGCAATACAAGCGACTGGCTCAAACGCCGGTTCTGGTCGTATCCGACAAAAGCACGGAGGACGACCGCGTGCGCGGCTTCAGCCTGGGTGTGGACGACTTTGTGGATAAACCTCTGCGACCGCGCGAAGTTCTGGCCCGCATCAACGCTGTGATTCGGCGATCCGCTTATCGCCAGACTGCGGTCAAAGTTGAAGTTGGAGGAATTGCGATTGACAGCGAGCAATTCAAGCTCTCAGTACAAGGTGCGCCCGTAGACGCGACCGCAACACAGGTACGGCTGGTGGAGTTCCTGATGCGGAACGCGGGGAAGGTGTTCAACCGAGATGAGATTCTGGACGCGGTCTGGAGCGACTCGCGCTTTGTAACTCCCCGCACCGTGGACGTCCATATCCGGAGAATCCGCCAATTGATCGAGGCAAATCCCTCGAAACCTGCATACCTCAAGACGATTCGGGGCGCGGGTTATTGTTTCGTCGGTGAGCCAAGTTCGCAACCACCTCCGGCGGTTGGCAATGGGGCGTGGTTCCCTGCCCACAACGGACGTGCACTCCATCCTCTTGGGCCGGTTACGCGGGCATCCTAACCCGCGGCGTCTTTACATCACATCGCCGCCTTACATGACGTCGCCGCGCTTGCGCAGAAATGCCGGTACATCGAGATCCTCTTGCTCGAAGTTTGCGACCATAGCGCTGCGCATGGTTTCAAGTGAGATGATCTCCGCGGTAGCGGTTGGCGCTGTCGCCGGGAACGATTCCGGTGCGGCAACCTCTTCCACCCGGCGCTCCGGCATCGGCTCAAAGAATGGATCCGGCGCCGGGGCGACCGCTTGGGGAAAGTTCATCGCCTCCTCGTGACTTGAGGCAAACGATGTATAGATCTCGGGCTTGCGCTGCGAGCGAGGCACCTCCCGGAAGCCGGTCGCGATGACCGTAATCTTGACCGCATCTTTCATCTTTTCATCGAGCACCGCGCCGAAAATAATATTGGCGTCTTCATGCGCCGCGCTTTGAATAATGCTGCACGCCTGCTGCACTTCGGCTAGCTTCAACGAAGCCGAGCCCGTGATGTTGATTAGAATGCCGCGCGCCCCATCGATCGCTCCGGCTTCGAGCAAGGGCGACGCAATCGCCCGCTGTGCGGCCTCAGTAGTCCGCTTGGTTCCGCTGGCCGTCGCCGTGCCCATCACTGCATAACCCATGCGGGCCATGATGGTCTTGACGTCGGCAAAGTCGCGGTTGATGATGCCGGGAATCGTGATGATGTCAGAGATTCCCTGCACGCCCTGGCGGAGAATATCGTCAGCGACGCGGAACGACTCGAAGAATCCCGCATCCTCCGCAACCGCCAATAGCTTTTCGTTGGGAATGACGATGGTGGTGTCGACGGAATCCATCAACTCAGCGATGCCGCGATCAGCCTGCGTCATCCGCCGCTTCCCTTCAAAGGAAAATGGCTTGGTCACCACGGCAACCGTGAGCGCCCCCATCTCGCTGGCGAGCGACGCGATGATCGGAGCCGCGCCGGTACCCGTCCCGCCGCCAAGGCCAGTAGTCACGAACACCATGTCGGCGCCCTCGAGCGCTTCGATGATCTTGTCGGAATCCTCGAGCGCGGCTTTACGCCCGACTTCCGGGTTCGCGCCTGCACCGAGGCCGTTAGTGAGCTTCACTCCAAGTTGCAATTTCACCGGCGCCCGCGACATGCGCAGCGCCTGCAAGTCCGTATTGGCCGCGATGAACTCGATACCCTCCACTCCGGCATCGATCATACGGTTGACCGCGTTGCCGCCGCCGCCGCCCACGCCGATCACCTTGATCTTGGCATCGTTGAGGGGCTCTTCGTTAAAGCTGATGCGAATACTTGAATCGTTTGTCATTTTTTCCACCCTTTACAGATTTTTCTTCCGTCTTAACCTAATACCCTTGTCATTCCGAACCGGGCACCAGCCCGAGGAGGAACCTGCTGTTTGTGCGCCTGCGTCTCACCCCACTAACATCGCCTTCAATCTCGATCCCCAGCGATCTCCCTGAAACCCGCGCGCTGCGCGAGCGCGCTGCCCGTAATTCACCATGCCGAGCACCGTGGCATATTCAGGCTCAGCCAGAGTCGCCGGCATTTTCGCCAAGGGTGTGGGCCACGACAGCCGTACCGGACGCCGCAACACGGACTCGGCGACGTCGAAGATTCCCGGCAGGCGTGAACCGCCGCCGCTTAGCACAATGCCCGCCAGGCATGCGTCAAACATGCCGCATTGCCGCAAAGCATCGCGCATCATCTCAAACAGCTCGCGCGCGCGAGGCTCAAGGATCTCAGCCACCAGGCGCTGCGGCAGCAATCGCGAAGCTCGATCGCCGACCGAGGGCACTTCTACTTCGTTACCTTCGGGAATGAGCGTAACGATCGCGTTGCCGTAGACCTTCTTGATTTTTTCCGCCTCCACCAGCGGCGTGCACATGCCCATCGACAAGTCGCTGGTGAAGTGATCGCCTCCGACTGGAATAACTCCGGTGTAAGCCACCGCTCCCTGCAGGAAAACCACCAGCTCCGTCGATCCCGCGCCGATATCTGCCAGGCAAACTCCTAACTCACGCTCGTCGGCGCGCAGCACGGAATCGGCTGCGGCCAGTGGCTCAAACACGGTGTCATCCACATGCACGCCGGCGCGATTGACCGCAGTAATCACGTTCTGCGTGGCGCTCGCGGCCGCCGTCACCAGATGAACTCGCACTTCCAGCCTCGCCGCCATCATGCCCAACGGATCATGTACGCCGGCCTGATCGTCGAGAATGAATTCCTGCGGCAACAGGTGCAGCACTTCCCGATCTGCTGGAAGCGGGATGGCCCGCGCGCGCTCGACCGCCTGCTTGATCTCATCGCGGCCAATCTCGCGCGGACGTGTGCCCAGGGTGATGCCCCCATGACTGTTAATTCCGCGAACATGGGATCCGCCAATTCCCACAATCGCGTGCTCGACCGCCGCTCCGGCTACGTCTTCCGCCTGCTCCACCGCCTTCTGAATGGCGGCAACCGCTTTTTCCAGTTCGACGATGACGCCTTTGCGCGAGCCGCGCGACTGCGCTACGCCATGGCCGCGATAGCGCAAGCCACCGTCCGTCACCTCCGCCATCAGGGCGCATGTCTTCGCGCTGCCCACATCGATCGCCGTCAGAACGTTCCCTTGCTGCTTC
>Ga0209221_1000206_pt1 | contig 32544 bp, 27 predicted proteins | sample BlaSpr_A8_Ref_O2_FD_187989 | JGI IMG/M metagenome (GOLD analysis project Ga0209221, IMG submission 187989) | Forest soil microbial communities from Thunder Bay, Ontario, Canada - Black Spruce, Ontario site 2_A8_Ref_O2 (SPAdes) (version 2) | ecosystem: Environmental > Terrestrial > Soil > Boreal...
TACGCCTCCGTGCCGCATCTCGTGAGAATTCATCGAAAGAGCGGCATAGTTGACTGGAACACCTACGCGATTGTCGCGATCATCGAACTGGCTCGTGGGAAGGGCAACAATCCCGAAGTGCCGAACAGGTTGGAAGAGGGTTACCTTCGAGCGATTCGGGAACTAGCGGAAATCGGTGCCGCCGAAATTTGGCGCATCGAAAACCGGAAGCCGTCACTTCCACATCCTTCGCGCCTTCCTTCGCACCGCTGCTTAAGAACGTCAAAGACGCGATTACTCATCGGCACGTGTCTCCTTCCTTCTTCGGTTTTGCTATCCGGTACGAAGATCACGCGGGTTTCCCAATCCAGGTTCTCGACGCGCATCCGGTAAAGCTCTCTTTCGTTCCTCATGCCGGTATCGCGCATCAAGATGATGATGTCTGGGAAAAGTTGAAGGCTGCATTTCCGCCAATTGCTAGCAGCAGCGCCGGCCAACAATTTCTTTTCGGCTTCATCGTCAAGCCTGAGTGAACGTCCGTATTCTTTCATCAGTTTGAGTTTCGGAGCATGGCGAATCGGTGTCCACCCCTCGGGGATAGGCCGTAATGGCGGCCGTGGCCTTAATCTAAATGTTGTAAGATGTATTTGACATTATGTCAATGCTGCTTTACTTTTAGATTGAGGTGCTTTACTCTATGACCACAAATCGAAGGTTCTCTTCCCGCTTTTCCCGCCCTGTCTTCCTTTGGGCGGTTGCTGCCGCACTGACAGAGATCCTGGTGACATGGCTTGTCGTTCACGGGCAAGTTCCGCGGTGGCTCGGGCTGCTGCCGGTTGTGCCGTACATGATCTTCTTCGCAGCGATGATACGCAGCGTCCTGAAGATGGACGAGATGCAAAAGCGCATCTGCCTTGAGTCGGCATCCATTGCGTTCTTGTTGACTCTCATCATCACTGCCTTTTTCGGCGGCCTCGAGCAAGCCGGAATCGGTCACCCACCGTGGCAGGAGGTGGGAAGCTTCATGATGCTGCTGTGGGCTTGTTCCTACGCGGCTTCATCCTGGAGGTACCGATGAACCTTCGGAGCGCCACTGATTGCCCACGAGGTGGTGCGTTATGAAAAACCGCCTTCGAGTTCTCCGGGCAGAGCGCGAGTGGTCCCAGGCCGACTTGGCTGGCCGTCTCAAGGTATCGCGCCAAACCGCGAATGCAATTGAAACGGGGAAGTACGACCCGAGTCTGCCCCTGGCTTTTGCCATCGCGCGACTGTTCGAGCAACCCATTGAAGCCATCTTTGAACCCGGCGATGACAAATCCGCCGGCTGAGCGCGCCGCCTTGTTGGGTGGCGAGCAAAAAACTCACAATCAACCAAAGGAGAATTACCTCATGAACATGCATAGGGCGTTACGTTTCGGATTCTTGGCGGTGCTGGTGACCATGATCGCATCCACTTTGGTCCTTGGCGCCACTACAGCGGCATCAGTCTCAGCGGCAATCGGTGATTGGGAAGGAAAGATCGACACCGGGAATGGCAGCTTGCGAGTGATCGTGCACATCTCACAGGCGACAGATGGCAAGTTGAATGGAAGCCTGGACAGTCCGGACCAGGGCTCCACAGGAACAGCGATCGACTCAGTCATTTACAAGGAGCCTGATCTGCGCTTTGCTATCGAACTCTTCGGAAGCACCTTTGACGGCGAGATGAACCACGACAACTCGGAAATTACAGGAGAGTGGAAACAGAGCGGCCGGTCTCTGCCGTTGGTGTTCAAGCGCCGGAGTAAGTAAGCGCAGGGCAAGAAAAACGGACGCGGCAGTTTCACCGCGTCCGCTCTTCCAGGAGGACAAAGCTCTTAAACCGGCCCACCACAGGCACTGCCGGTCTAGGAGAGCACCCGTGGGAGTTTGAGCGAGCATAGGAGCACAAAAGCGAAGATAGCGAACATCTTGAGCATGCCCCAGCCGCCCAGGAGAGTGCCACTGGCCGCGAGGAAGGTAAATTGCTTTCCCTCTATGGCGTCGGGGTTGTGGGGATGTTCCCGTTGGTGGTGGTTCTACTTCGAATCGAAAGAAACACGCGCCGTCAGTGAGAAATCAATTCCTGCAAGGGGCTGGCCCACCATTGATTCTCTCTTCCTCGCCATCACGAATGAGGCTGCCGCATCTTTGCCTTTTCTCCAAACGTGCCCCATCCGTGCTGATCTCATCAGGAGAACCTTGTGCGGCCTGAAACTCAGGCTAGGCTAAAGGACGCTGCCAGGATGCACTGCGGCGAGACCGCTGAAACGTCCAAAGTCGGTCACGTCCAACGTGAGTATATGGCTCACACGGTGAACGCGCATGGCCGCGGCCAATCGCGGATCGTGCACCTGAACACCCAACACCTCGTGCTGGACGGTTTTCTACTTCAGCAGGTGTTGATTCGAACGACGACTCCTCCACCCATCCAACGCTGTAGCCCGCTCGCCGCATCCGTAATTGTTTCGTACTATTGATGAATTCGAATCGTGAATGCTATCAAGTATGGCAATGAAAAAAGGCTGGGGGGATTTGAATCTGCTCGTCCGGCTCCGACCAATTGTTTTTATTGCAATTCTGCTGGCTGCATGGCAAGTTGCGGTGAGCCGGCACCCGGTTCACATCTTGCCGGGCCCATGGGGTGTGGCTGGCGGCATTGCTGACTTGCTGCGTCACGGCTTGCTGTTCAAATATGTAGTTGCCTCCCTGTTTCGCGTGACCTGGGGCTTTGTTCTTGCGGCCGTTATCGCCATCCCCCTGGGACTTACGATTGGCTGGTATCGCCGGGCTGAGATGGCATTCAATCCGCTGCTTCAGATTTTTCGACCCATTTCTCCGCTTGCTTGGATTCCACTTGCCATTCTGTGGTTTGGAGTAGGAGATGCTTCCGCGATATTTCTTATCTTTCTGGGATGTTTCTTCCCGTTACTTCTGACAGCCATCAATGCGGTTCGAAATGTTCCCTCCATTTATATCAACGCCGGGCGCAATTTTGGTCTCCGTCGTGCTGATCTCGTCTATCGCGTTTTGTATCCGGCTGTGATTCCCCAACTTCTGATCGGCTTGCGGATTACTCTAGGGGTTGCGTGGCTGGTGGTGGTTGCCGCGGAAATGATTGCTGTAGATTCAGGACTCGGTTTCCTTATTGTTGACGCCCGCAATGCTGGCAACCGCTACGACCTGGTAGTGGCCGGCATGGTCATTATTGGAATCATCGGTCTACTGCTCGATACCGCGATGCGCTCGCTGGAAGGGGTCAGATCCTTTCGATGGGCTTATTCAAAGGACTAGAAATGTCGCCGGAAGAAGCTGTTACGATGCCAACCGCGGGAACGAAATTACGGGCAGAACATCTCGACATGGTATTCACGCGCGACGGCAAGAGCACGCCCGTTCTGAAAGACATTAATCTTCAGGTGTCTGTTGGAGAGTTTATTTGCCTGGTCGGACCCTCAGGATGCGGCAAGTCGACGCTCTTAAATACGATGGGAGGATTTCTTTCGCCGACGAGCGGAACCGTCAGTATCGATGGCGAGGTCGTACATGGGCCAGACTCTCGCCGCATCTTCGTGTTCCAGGAACGCGGCGTTTTTCCATGGCTGACGGTCGAGGGCAACATCGGTTTTGGCCTCTTCAAGCTGTCGCGCTCGGAGCGGGAACAACGCCTAGCGCACTACGTGAAGATGGTAGGGCTGCAGGGCTTTGAGGAAGCTTATCCTTCGGAGCTTTCGGGTGGCATGAAGCAGAGGCTTGAAGTGGCACGGGCTTTGGCCGTGGATCCGGACATGCTCTACATGGACGAGCCATTTGGAGCGCTTGATTCCATTACCCGGCTCACCATGCGGGGAGAATTGCTGCGCATATGGCAAGCCGAACGCAAGACCATTGTCTTTGTGACGCACGACATCGATGAAGCAGTTCAGTTGGCGGATCGGGTGGTGGTGATGAGCGCCCGTCCTGCCGTGATTCAGCAGATTGTGAACATTGACATGCCGCACCCGCGCGACATTAGCTCACCGCGTTATTTGGAACTTCGCGATGGAATTTTGCAGCAGATCGGCCTAGCGCACAAAATATGAATTCACTTGCTGAACCGCATCCATGGGAAAAGTTGTTATGGCCGTTGCTGGCATCGGGCCTGTTGCTAGTTGCGTGGTACTATTCCGTCCGCTGGACAGGCACCAAAATTTTCCCTTCGCCCCTTCAGGTGGAAAAAGGGATGGTTGAACTCTTCCATAAGAATGTTCTCTGGAGTGACATCGGCAGTTCTCTGCGGCGCGTGGCGATTGGATTCGGCGCCGCCACTGTGCTTGGCATCCCGATGGGACTGACGCTCGGATGGTATCCGGCATTGAACCAGGTGGTGAATCCGGTGATGCAAATCTTGAGGCCGATCAGTCCCATCGCATGGATTCCGGTTGCGATCATTTTTTTCGGGGTCGGTGATAATTCCGCAACGTTTTTGATTTTTCTCGGCGCTTTTTTCCCAATCGTGGTCGCATGTGTGAATGGCGTATCGAATGTGCCTTCGGTCTACCGTCGCGCGGGCCGCAACTTTGGCCTTGCGCCCACGCAGCTCTTGGCAAGGGTCGTCTTTCCAGCCGCTCTTCCGCAGATCATCGTCGGTCTTCGCCTTGCGCTGGGCATTGCATGGCTGGTCGTGGTGGCGGCAGAAATGGTTGCAGTCGATTCCGGTCTTGGATATCTGGTGATCGATTCGCGAAATTCTGGCAAGCGTTACGATCTTGTCGTGGCGGCGATGCTCATGATCGGCGTGATCGGGTTGGCACTTGATTTGGGTTTCCGCAGGCTCGAAACGATTAAATCGGTCCGCTGGGGATTCGGCAATGAGTCCTAAGAACATCAGTCTTCAGAAAAAAGTGCTGCTGTTCGGGTTCGGATGGCTTGCGCTGATCTCGGTCCTTCACGGTTATCTGAACGTAAATTGGGTTGCCGTCCTGAACGACCATCTTCCCCCAGCGAAGCGGAAGATCACCGTGGCCTACATACCCGTGACCTGCCAACTCACATGCCCAGTGACAGACTATATTTCGAAATTTTCGGATAACGGCGAGATCTTTCTGCCTCGGTTGTTCCAAGGCTTTCCCGAGATTAAAGAGGCCCTGATCTCCAACAAGGTTCAGGCGGCATTTATTGTTGCGCCCCTGGCGATTGCGCTCGTGGCCCAGGGCGTTCCCATCAAGGTCGTGTATCTGGGCCACCGGTACGGCAGTGCTGTCGTGGTTCGCAAAGACGGACCCATCAAAACAGTTCCCGATCTGCGCGGGCGCACAGTTGCGATCCCAAGCCGTTTTTCAGACGAACGCCTGCTTCTCTTTCGCGCCATGAAGGTTTGGGGAATGAAACCCGGCGACATCAAAATGGTGGAAATGGCTCCGCCCGATGTCTCGGGAGCGCTTGCGGCCAAGGCGATCGACGGTTTCTCGATGGGAGAGCCGTTCCCGTCTCAAGCGGAAATGGCGGGCTACGGAAAGATTCTCTTTCAGGCAAGGGACTACTGGCCGGACTACATGTCATGCATTCTCGTGGTGCGACAGGATTTGATCGACTCGCGCCCGGATGTTGTGCAAACGTTGGTTGATGGCATTGCCCGCTCCGGTTTGTGGCTCGACAAGGGCAAGCCTTACCGGGAGGACGCGGCCGATTTCGTGGGGCGTCTCTACTACAACCAGAAACCTGCTCTCTTGCGTTGGGCACTCACCAAGCCGATGGATCGGGTTATTTATAGTCCGCTGGCTCCGCGCAAGGCTGATTTTGATATGGTGCGCGATCTAATGATTGAGACAGGTGTGCTGAATAAGAAGGTCGAGTTTAGCGAATATACCGATACACGTTTTTCCGATGGGGCGGCGAGCGAGAGCGCCTGGAGGTATGAGGCGGGTATCGCATCGGCTAAGTGAACCATTTGGACTTCAAGAACGAAGGAGGACTGAAATGTTTCGCAGACAATTTGTCAAAGTTCTGGCGGCTGTCGGGACGGGAAGTCTGGCATCGATCATGGCCGCGCAAGCGGAGGGAAGCGAGACAGTCACATATCGCGTAAAAGGATTTAGCTGCGTCACTTGCGCCGTGGGACTTGACACCATGCTCAAAAAGGAGAAAGGGATTGCATGGTCCAAATCAAGTTACCCCGATGGGATCGTGATCATCAAGTTCGACCCTAAAGTGGTCAGTGAGAACTCACTCAAGGCATTCATCGCTGACATGGGCTTCACGGTAGAAGAAAAGCGTGCGAGCTGACATTTATCTCGGATGTAACTCCGCGCAAACAGAGCTACGAGCCGACTGCGAAACCGGACTGTCAGGAATAAATCAAACGTTGGGAGTAGGCGGAGAAAAAGAATGACGAATCCTGTGGAGAAGAAGGATTATTCGAAAGTTGCTAAAGTGCTCGGTGATTGTCTGAAGCTCCGTCAAGCGCCCGTCGCCATCAGTTTTACGGATTCGGTGCCAGCCAGTATCAACGAATTCGCCGGTCGTGTGCCTGCTGGATGCAGGTTTTGGGAAGATGCCGCCGGGGGTGCGTTTGCAACCTCGGCGAAAGATCACAGTCTGTGTGCGGTGGGGGTCTACACTCATAATCTGCAGTCGTCTGCAGGTCAACAGACAGATCTACACGATGCCCTGAAGGTATTCGGCGAACTCGGCTATGTAACGGATCGTGATTTGGCATTGATCCCTGTTTTGCAGTCACAGCAGAAATACATCATTTATTCGCCGCTCGCCGGAGCGCCTCTCTCACCGGATGTCGTTCTCATGTTCGTGAATGCAAGTCAAACTCTTATTCTTTCCGAAGCGACGCAACAGGTCGAAAATCAAAATCCACCAGCCATGGGCAGGCCAGCGTGCGCTGTGGTTGCTCAGGTTATGAATACCGGGCGTGCGGCTCTGAGCTCAGGATGTTGTGGTGCCCGGGCTTATCTGGATAACCTCACCGACGACATGGCTGTCTTTGCAGTTCCCGGTGCCAAGCTGGAACTCTACACGGCACGTATCGAAGCATTGGCAAAAGCGAACACGGTGCTCGCAACATTTCACCAGATTCGGCGGCGCGATATTGCGGCTGGGCAGATGCCGACCATTAAGGATTCACTGGCGGCGCTCCAAGCTGCTAACTAACTAGGGAGTTGGGTTTACGTGCGTTAGCTCGCGACATTTAAACGGTGCTCCGAAAGCGTAAGAGCAGCTTGCGATCGTGGCTTATATCGCTTTGCTGATGGAACCCGGCGTTCCTGCGCCTGCCCGGAGCCGATTGCAAAATTGATACAGCAGCCACGCACTTGCCCGAAAGATTGCAAGAAGTGAATTGAAGAAGAGTGTTGAGAGCATTCCGCTCGGGTTCAGGCGCGCGTACACCACGTTCATGCTCCAGGCTGGACTAGTGTAGACAGTTCCGGAGTTCCCTAGGCCAATCCGATTTCTGACGGCTGGCTCGTAAACGATTTTTTCGATTCCGCCGTTAAAGAATTTTGCCAACTGCAGTATCCGGCTGCTATAGCAGATCCTTGCGCGAAGCGGCAGTTCGCCTCGTCTGAGAAATTTTAGAATGAGCGAGGATGCTTCCGCCGCATGACGAAGAGCGGCAGTAACTCCGTTTGCGGTGATGGGATCCACCATGGACGCGGCTTCGCCGGCAATCAGCCAGTTCGTACCTGCGACTCCAAGGTGGATGCGGCATCGGAACGAAGTTACGTTCGTATCACTGAGAGCGCCCGAGCGAAGCAATGGCCCGAAGCGCGGAAACTTCATCAGTTGTTGGCGGAGAATATCATCGATATCGAGTCCTCGAGCGCGCTGGGCTTTCATCGATGCACCCGTTGTGACGTATCCGACGCTGACTGTGTTAGGGCTAACGGGTATTTCCCAAATCCAGTCCAGGTACTCCGATGGTTCGGGGTCCATGTACAGGGTTGTGCCTTCGATGGCTTCAGAAATCTGGAAATAAGTCCACAACGCCACTTTTGCCGGACCATACTGTATTTCGGGCAGATTGAACTCTCGAGTCAGTATGGAGGCTCCGAACCCCGAGGCATCGATAAGCCACGGCGATGAGATCCGCAAGCCACCAGCGGTGTGAACTGAAGAAATCTTTCCGGCATCTTTTTCCACTCGGACAACTTTGTCCTGCACGAACGTGACGCCCTCATCGATCGCCATCTTCAAGAGTTCCTGATCGAGGCGAAGCCGGTCCACATGCAAAGTCCGTAGCTCGATATGGAATGGAGGACCAGCGAGCCAGGCAGAAGGGACGTAGTGGACGGAGCAGCCATCGCGCATTTTTATAGTCACGTGGCGCTTCCACGTGGCCATCTGGGCGCTTACCAACTTCTCCATGGGCAGCCCCAGGGAATTCAACAGAGCGGGAGCCGACCAATCCAGGGACTCGCCGACCGACTGGCGAATCGCTTCCGCTGGCTCGATGCAGATAACACGAAGGCCGGCTCTGGCGAGATGCAGAGCCGCCGCCTTTCCGGCCAAGCCGCCGCCGATGACAGTTACATCGCAAACGCTGGGTGCAGAGTCAGACATTTGTTGAGTTTATCGCGGCTGTTGTCCGGAGGTTTTGGAGTTCATTCACGGCAGGAATGGGAAGTCGTTTGTGTTTAGCTGAACGTCTATTCGAGCTTTCTGAGCGTCCGCCGGCCCTCCAGTGCTTTGAATATCTGCTGAATTTGCCAGAGATGCCTGCATTGATGAGCCGCGAGAATGCGAAAAGCACCGTAGACGTTGTAATGAATCCGAGCGTACACAGGAGACTTGATCTTCACCCGATCAATGGCAAGTCCTGCGGCTGACCGCACCGTTTCAGACAGTTCAGACTGCGACTCCATGAAGCTGCCCCAGGCGGCATCGAAGTTCCACTGCCGCGGTACGAGCGGCGCCAGGACTTTAAAGCGAAGACGGTAGGGGGGCTCCAGGTTCCGGATGAATAGCCATGCAAGAGTTCCGGTCCGGAACTGCCGGTTCGTCGTAAGTTTCGGAGCAGTCGCAATCGCATCGGATATCGCCGGAAGAAACGCGCGCGTGGTTTGCGCGAGATGGTCAAAACATTCCGCGACGGACCACGAATGTGGCTCCAGGCGCGCGTTCAGTTGGGCATCACCGCGGCCCAGGGCTAACTCTTGCGCAGCGCGAGTTGTGTGCTGAATTTGCTCAACGAGAGCAGTCAACTGTTCGATTGAACCTTGCCGGTCTGCGGGAACCCGGACTGCTGCCAGGAACCCGCGCGATCCAGGAACGGCTCGGTTTGATTCGACCAGACGCATGGTTTTAGGACTGGCAGGAGACGTTAGCCGAGGACCGTCACAGCGAGCAATAGTCCAAAAACATTAGGGACTGGGTTGGTCAACCATATTAGGTTGGTATTTATAGGAAGATGCGCCATCGTGCTTCACGTAAGTTAGTATTGAAGGCTCCGCCCGGTCGCTTTGGCTCATCGCGACCTTTTACCAATGCAAAGCAGACGATTCGATTTTCGGAGTACGGTTCAGTTGTTGGTCTTGGGAACATTCATTGCGGCTTCTTCAGGGTGCCATTCAGGACCGAAGCTGCCGGAGAGGAATTCCAAGGTTTACGCCGATGTTGTCTCCGCATTTTACATAGGCCTGGCAGCATTACAGGTGGGTGATGACGTACATGCGGAAACCAAGCTTTCAGAGGTAACGCAGCTTGTGCCGGCAGAGCCCGCCGGATGGGCGAACTGGGGGATCCTGGCACTCCGGCAGAGAAACTATGATGTGGCGGCGCAGAGACTTCAGCGGGCCCGCGATCTTGCACCGCAGAATGACCAAGTCTACAGCCTGCTCGGCGTCTTGGCGAGCCAACAGGGAAACTCCGCGCAGGCGCTGGCCGACTTCCGCAAAGCGGTAGAGCTGAATCCGAGAAACCTGCGTGCAATTTATCAGCTGGCGGAGGAAACCGAACGCCAGGGGGCTCCCGACAGTGAATCTAATTTCCAGGTGTTAATCCAGAAGATTCTTTCGGCGCAGCCGGAGAATCTAGCGGCATTGCTGGAGTTGAGCCGAATCTCCGCGAAACGCGGCGATACTGCCACGGTAAAGTCGGCGGTCGCACAGATCGAAGCCAAATCGTCAGCATGGCCGCCAGAAGTGCAACGGCAGCTTGCCGCTGTGCAGACAGCGGTTTCCGGCTCCGACATGCGGGCCGCCGCAACGCAGACTACCTTTCTGCGCAACGTGCTCATGCGCGTGCCTGATTATCGCCTGAGTCTGCGAGAGATCGAGGCGGCTCCTGGGGAAGAGGCCGAGCCTTTTACCCATTTTCTGCGGCTGGAGACTCCGGTATTCACGCCAGCGCCGCCGGACATGTCGCTCACGTTTAATTCTCAACCGCTGCCCAATCCAGGCGGAGGCCACTGGAGCTGGATCGGAGCTATTTCGTTAGGCAGTGCGGGTGCACCGGTTGTTGCCGTAGCCAGCGGCCGTGAAGTTCGCTTGTCCACGGGCGCAACATTTCCATTTCCCGGAGGACCCTCCGCAGTGGTGCCGCTAGCCGATGGCATTGTGCCGATTGATTTCAACTACGACTTCAAGACTGATCTCGTGCTTGCGGGCGCGGGCGGAGTGCGCCTGATGCGGCAGGATAGTCCGAACGTTTTCACCGATGTAACGGCGAAAATCAAATTGCCGAAGCCCGTGATCGATGCGCCTTACACGGGCGCCTGGGCGGTGGACATTGAAGCCGACGGTGATCTCGACATTGTTCTCGGTGCTAAGGATGGCGTTCCAACCGTTCTAAGAAACAATGGCGACGATACGTTTTTGGCGATCCATCCTTTTGCCGGAGTTTCTGGCCTACAAGCTTTTGCCTGGGCCGATTTTGACGGCGACGGCAATCCCGATGCGGCCATTATCGACACGACCGGACGGCTTCATGTTTTTATGAATGAACGGCAAGGCCAATTCCGCGAGCGTCCGCTCCCTGCGAATTTGCAGGCTGTCAAAGCGATCGCTGTTGCTGATGCAAACAATGACGGAGTTCTCGACCTCCTTGCAGTGCAAACGGACGGCGCTATTATCCGGATTTCCGATAAGAATGAAGGCCAAAGCTGGGACATCGGTGAGATTGCGAAAGTTCCTGACGCTGTTCATTATCTCTCCGGCGAAGTGCGCCTGCAGGTTGCCGATCTCGACAACAATGGCGCACTCGATCTGCTTCTCTCGCACACGGCGCAACCTGCAGGAGTCGCCGCAACTGGAGTGCTGGTCTGGCTTGGCGCCGCCGACGGCACCTTTGCGCCGTTGAACCTTGCAAGCAGCCCAACATTAGTCTTTGCAACTGCAGACCTTGGAAATAGCGGCCATCTCGATCTGCTGGGTCTTTCCGAGGATGGACAACCGGTGCAGGGAATCAATCACGGTTCGAAGAATTATCACTGGCAAGTGGTTCGACCCCATGCGGTACAGGCGGTCGGCGACCAGCGCATCAATCCTTTCGGGGTCGGCGGTGAAATAGAAATTCGTTCTGGCTTGCTCGTGCAAAAGCAGCCCATCACCGGACCTCAACTACATTTCGGTTTGGGCGAACAAACGGAAGCAGACGTAGTCCGCGTCGTCTGGCCCAACGGCACGGTACGCGCCGAGTTTGGAGTCAAGGCCGATATGGACGTCATAACCGAGCAACGCCTGAAAGCATCCTGTCCATTTCTATTTGCTTATAACGGCAAGCAGATGGAGTTTGTGAAGGACGCGGTTCCATGGGGGTCGGCGATTGGCCTGCGGATCAACACTCTCGGCTCCGCGCAAATCGCGGCCACGGGCGAGTGGTATAAGATCGGGCGCGATCAGCTCGTACCCCACGATGGTTATTATGATATCCGGATCACGGCGGAACTGTGGGAAGTTTATTACTACGACCACATCGTTCTCTCGGCCATTGACCACCCTGTTGGCACGGAAATCCTTGTCGACGAGCGCTTCGCGATTCCGCCAGCAAAACTTGGCATCACTACAGTGGCCACGCCACACGAAATCGCGCGCGCCGTCGACGACACTGGCCAGGACGTCACCGATCTCGTCCGCACGCTCGATGGGAAAGCCGTTGCCAGCTTCGGACGCGGTCAATTCCAGGGTATAACCCGCGACCATTATCTTGAAGTCGATCTCGGCGACGACCCACCGCAGAGTGGACCACTTTACTTAATCGCGCAAGGCTCCATCCATGACACGGAGTCGTCGGTAAATGTTGCCATCACCCAGGGAAGTCGCTGGCGCGCCCATGGTTTGAGCCTCGAAGTACCCGATGGACACGGCGGCTGGATCACCGCACAGGACAATCTGGGTTTCCCCGCAGGCCGCAAAAAAACAATTTTGTTCAATCTGACCAACGTGTTCCGCCCCGGCACGCCGCGCCGGGTCCGGCTGCGCACGAATTTAGAAATCTATTGGGACGCGATCCACTGGGCAAAAGGCGCACCTGATACGCCGCTCAAGGAAGTAACTCTAGATCCTACGGTGGCGGACCTGCACTACCGCGGCTATTCCGTGATGCACATGCCGACTACAGCGGCTCGTGCGCCGGAAGTGCCAGACTACGGCCAGATTGAGGGCACCAAGCAGCGCTGGCGCGACTTGATCGGCTATTACACGCGCTATGGTGATGTGCGCGAACTTTTGAAGAGCATCGACGATCGCTACGTGATTGTGAATTCGGGAGACGAGATGTCGCTACGTTTCGCCGAGCAACCGCCTCCGCCCCCGGGCTGGGTACGCGACTTCGTGATCAAGGGCGATGGCTGGATCAAGGATGGCGATTACAACTCGACCTTCTCGAAGACCGTGCAGCCTTTGCCCTATCACGCTAAGAATAAATACACGACGAGGCCCGGCGCGCTGGAAGATGAGTGGGCATATCGCCAGCATCCGGAAGACTGGAAAAATTACCACACCCGCTACGTGACGCCCGAAGTTTTCAAAAATGCGTTGCGCAGCGAAACGTCCCGCAACGGATCTCTGGGGAGTGAAGAGTCGAAATGACCGGAGGCCGGATCGCGAAAATTGTTCTCTGGATTTTTTTTCTGGGGTTGCTGGCTACTCCACTGTTTATCAATCGGATCTCTACCCGGCATGAAGCTGACCGCTCGACATCCGACGCGGCTACAGCACTGGCCCGCCACGGGTTTTATCTGCAGGAAGTTTCTCACGCAGTTGGCATCAACTTTGTTCACCAGGCTCCTGTGCTCGATCCAAAGCTGGCTCCCATCATGCCGGAAGTGGCTTCGATGGGTGCGTCGGTGTCGATCGTGGATTTCGACCGCGACGGCTGGCCTGACATCTACGTCACCAATAGCGCAATTGGCAGCAAGAATTGTTTGTATCGCAACATGGGCGACGGCACTTTCAAAGATGTGGCTGGTGAACTCGGCATTGCTGACGTTAATCAGCCTGGCACCGGCGTCTCGACTGGGGCGGTGTGGGGAGACTATGACAACGATGGATACGAAGATCTATTCCTGATCAAGTGGGGGCGCCCGGAGCTTTATCACAACGATCACGGCCACGGTTTTACTCGCGTAACTCAGCAGGCTGGACTGCCAGCATGGATCAATGCCAACACCGCGCTATGGTTTGACTACGATGGCGATGGACTTCTGGATCTCTTCGTCGGCGGCTACTATGCGGAAGACATCGACCTGTGGCATCTCGATACGACGCGAATCATGCCAGATAGTTTCGAGTACGCCAAAAATGGCGGCCGAAAGTATCTATTCCACAATCTTGGTAACGGAAAATTTGAGGAGGTCAGCGAAAAGCTAGGCATTAATAGCCGGCGCTGGGCATTGGCTGCTTCGGCAGCGGATTTGCGAGGCACCGGGCATCCGGATCTGTTTGTGGCCAACGATTACGGAGTGTCGGAACTGTACTTTAACAACGGTAATCGGTTTCGTGAAGTCGGTCAGCAGACAGGTGTAGGTTTTGCGCCCAAGAGCGGAATGAACGCAGCCTTTGGCGATATTCTCAATCAAGGCAGATATGCTGTCTACGTTTCAAATATTTCGGAGGACGGTGTTCTGATCCAGGGAAACAACTTATGGATGCCGAAGCAAGGCACAACGGGCGATGCCATTCAGTATGAGAACCTGGCGCGCGATTTCGGCGTGGAGCTGGGTGGATGGAGTTTTGGCGCACAATTCGGCGATCTAAATAATGATGGCACTCTCGACCTTTATTTGGTGAATGGTTATATCTCCCTGGACCGGAATCGCAGCTACTGGTATGACTTTTCAAAAGTGGCCGGTGGCAACAGCACTATCATCGGGGATGCCAAGAATTGGCCTGCGTTTGAAGGCCGCAGTTTGTCGGGCTATCAAAACAAGCGAGTCTGGTTGAATGACGGAACCGGTAAATTTATCGATGTCGCTCAAGCCGTGGGTGTTACAGACACGTATGACGGGCGCTCCGTGGCTCTCGTTGATTTGTGGAACCGTGGCGTGCTCGACGTCGTGGTGGCGAATCAGAATGGTCCCCTGTTGGTGTACAAGAACACCGTGGCGTCTGAAAACGAATGGATCGAATTCCAACTGGAAGGAACGAAGAGTAACCGCAGCGCGATCGGTGCCCAAATTACGCTTTTCTGGAATGGACAGAAGCAAGTGCAGGAGGTTTCCGGAGGCAGCGGCTTTTCCGCGCAGAACGACCGGCGGCTCCATTTCGGTCTGGGAAAGAATCCGCGGATCGAAAAAGCGGTGATTCGATGGCCATCGGGGAAAGTTCAAACCATTGAGCAACCGGCCGTCCACCAATTGCATACGGTCAAGGAGCCTGCATGAATCAGCAGCTAAGCGCGCCAGTAATGCGGCAGCAGGTACCCGCCCAGCGGAAGCCCTTGATCAGCATCGATAACCGCTATGTTGCTCCCGCATTCATCACCTGCATTCTGCTGGCTGGACACTTATCGTTTGGCATCCTTGAGAGCTACCAGAAGACGCTGCTGGCGATTGTCACAAGTATTTCGATGGAGTTGGTGCTCGGCCGCATTTTCTTTCGCAAATGGTTGCATCCCGCCAGCGCTTACATCACGGGCATCAGCGTCGGCATTCTGGTTCGCTCGCCGGCTTACTGGCCGTATGCGCTATGCAGCGCGATTTCCATCACTTCCAAATACGTATTGCGAGTGAAGGATCGGCACATCTGGAATCCTTCTAACTTCGTGATTTCCGTGATGTTGTTCCTGGCCGCTGAGACCGTGGCCACCTTGAGCATTCAGTGGGGCAATTATTTGTGGCCTATGGTAGTTATCTGGGCGCTGGGATCAGGAATTATCTGGAGACTTCATCGCTTCCACATTACCGGCGTCTATGTTGCTTCGTTTGTTGTCTTCGCTTTTCTCCGCAGCTGGATGACCGGGAGCCCATGGCAGTCGGAACTCGCGCCTATTACGGGGCCCATGTATCAACTGTTTATCTTCTTTATGATTACCGATCCAAAAACCACGGTGCGTTCTAAGCGCGGACAATGCATTGTTGTCTTTCTGGTAGCTCTATTGGAAATGGTGCTGCGACTGCGCCAGGTCGTTTATGCTCCTTTCTATGCACTTTTTGTTGTGGGACCAGCGGCCATGCTGGTTGAGATTTGGCTGGATACGCGACGCGCAAGATCGGCACAGGCGGTAGCAGCGCAGTGATTGTCTGCGCGAGGGAGCATCAACATCTGATGGCGCGAAGGATCGCTTCCGTTTTGCTTTTTACCATTCTTCTGGCTCTGAGTGGGTGTAAGGTCAAAACCAAGAACACGCCACAAGTGGTTTCGCCGGTTGCCGTTTCAGGGCTCAATGTTTCGTCAGTCAACTTCACACCTGCCGACGCCGCTCATTCCGTGCCGACAGCAGCAACCTCAGCTCCAACATCCCATGAGGCATCAGTGCCTCCTCCGCGAAATTCACCAGGAAATTCTCCGCGTCCCTCGGGTCCCATCGAGTTCATCGATGTGACCGCGCAGGCCGGTATCCACTTCAAACACAACAGTGGCGCTTTCGGAAAGAAATATCTTCCGGAAACCATGGGCAGCGGCGTTTGTGTTCTCGACTATGACAACGACGGCTGGCAGGATGTTCTGCTGGTCAATTCCATGGATTGGCCGGGACACAAGTCCGGCAACTCCTTCCCGGCGCTCTATCATAATAATAAGGACGGCACATTTACCGACGTGACGCGGCAGGCTGGACTTGCAGTGGAAATGTACGGCCTCGGATGTGCAGTAGCCGACTACGATAACGATGGATACGACGATATCTACATCACAACAGTTGGATCCAATCACCTCTTCCACAATCTAGGCAATGGTAAGTTTGCCGATGTCACCGCCAAGGCTGGGGTGGCCGACCCAGGATTTTCCGCCGGTGCCGTGTGGTTTGACTACGACAATGACGGCAAGCTGGATCTTTTCGTCGCCCACTACATCGACTGGTCGATTGAGACTGACCAATATTGCTCCCTCGACAACAAGAATAAGTCTTACTGCACTCCGCAAAGGTATAAAGGCCAGAGTTCGGCGCTTTTCCATAACAAAGGAAATGGAACGTTCGAGAATGTGACCCGGCGCGCGGGACTCTACGATCCCACCAGCAAGGCGCTAGGTGTCGCGCTCCTTGACTATGACAACGACGGATGGCTCGACCTCTTCGTCAGCAACGATACTGAGCCCAACAAGCTCTACCACAACAATCACAACGGTACCTTTACCGATGTGGGAGTCGCGGCTGGACTGGCCTATGGCGAGGCCGGCACCGCCCGCGCTGGCATGGGCACCGATGCGGCCGACTACGACAACTCCGGCTGGCAGAGCCTCGTGCTGGGTAATTTTACGAATGAGGGCATGGCCCTTTACCACAACGATGGTTCGGGTTTATTTACGGATGAAGCTCCAGTGACAGGCATTGCGAGAATGTCGTCGAAGTCGCTCACGTTCGGCACGTTTTTCTTCGACTATGACCTCGACGGGCTGCCGGACATACTCGCCGTCAACGGTCACGTTTCCGATGATGTCAGTGTTGTGCAACCGAACGTCAAATACGCGCAGCCGCCTCATCTCTTTCGCAACTTGGGCAAGAATAAATTCGAAGAGATGACCACGAAACTGGGTGCTGCACTGCCGCGGCCGATCGTGGGGCGCGGAGCGGCTTATCTAGACTTCGACAACGATGGAGATCTTGATCTGCTGATTACAGCCAACAATGGTCCAGCGCGGTTGTTGCGCAACGATAACGGGAACCAGAACGACATGCTACGCGTGAAGACGGTCGGCACGCGATCGAACCGGGACGGGATCGGCGCGAAAGTAACGGTGAAAACCAAACAGGGCCTCCGTCTCTTTGGCATGGTTAAAACCGGGTCCAGCTATTTGTCGCAAAGTGAACTGCCACTGACCTTTGGCTTGGGCAAGCCCGAAGCAGGTGAAACCGTGAGCGTAAACATTATTTGGCCGAGCGGCCAAAAAGACTCCATCCCAAGCGTAAAGCCTAACCAATTCATCACGGTTCAGGAAGGCAAAGGAATTATTTCCGCGACGCCAATCGCCCTCGTCTTCCATCCGCAAAACGCCGTGAGGTCGAAATGACTTCGCTCATGGTAGGAAACGACTATTGCCGCTCATTTGAGAATTCGAAATACTTCGGCGCACCTCACCGAACCAGGCAGAGTCGTTTTCGCGGTCACGTCATCTCGCGCCGTCGCCGGAGGCATCCCGATCGATGTCGTTTCGTGGCGGGACCTTCATCGCGATCAGAATGGGTGTCGTCATAAATGTTGTAACCAGCGCCATAATCACCATCGTGGTGAACAGCGGCGCCGACAGGACGCCGAGATCCAGACCGGCGTTCAGGATTACCAGTTCCACCAAACCGCGAGTGTTCATCAGGACTCCAAGGCCAACGGAATCTTTCCAATACATGCCCGAGGCCTTCGCGGCGAGGGCGGCTCCGGCCAATTTGCCAAACACGGCTACGGCGATAATCGCCGCCGCATAGCCCCACGTCGAGTTCCCAGTGAGAAGGTCGATCCGAGTTCGCAATCCAGTAAGCGCAAAAAACAGGGGCAATAGCAGCGCAAGGCTAAGCGACTCGATCCGCTCAACTACTTCGCCGATCATCGGTTCGTTCTTGGGCACGATGAGGCCGGCTACGAATGCGCCAAACAGCGCGTGCACGCCCAACCGCTCCGTCGTCCAACTGGCGGACATCATCATCAGGACTAATGAAGAAATCAGTTCCATCCCGGCGTCGTGCTTCCGATACCGGGACTCGAGAAACGACACCGCACGACGAACCGGGACCATCATCACCGCGACAAACGCCACCAGGCAAAGGAGCGGTGGTTTGAGTTTATATCCGGAGGAAAACCGATTCGACCGGCGCGAAAGCGCTGGAACTATATACTGCGGGGAGCAGTTGGTTTTCAACGGAAGATGGCGAGAAAGGATCGCTGGCACCCGGGCAGCTTGCAGACTTGGCGGTCCTTTCGGCGGACTACTTCTCAATTCCTGAAGAAGACATCAAGAGCCTCGAGTCGGTACTAACGATTGTCGGGGGAAGATAGTTTACGCGGCAAGCGAGTACTCAAAGATGGCGCCTCCAGAACTGCCCGTGAGTCCAGACTGGTCCCCGGTGAAGCAATACGGGTGGATATGCTTCGAGCAAGGGACCATCGATCGCCAGCGTCGCAGCGTGCGAAGCTATGTCACCGCATGATGGCAAACATTCCGGCGCCGACAAAGTGCACCAATCGGTGTTGGGAGAACTAGGGCTTTGGAGTCTCGGTTGCGATTGCTTCGCGTATTGAAAGCCAGAAGGGGATGAACACATCGGCCTATCAGTCGGGAAGCCGGCGCTGCACGGTGGTATAGAGTTGGTGCTTACGTCCTCCCCGGCTGGTGCAGGGAATTCACCCGGGGTTGCTGATTATGGGCACCGCAGTGGCACTGCTCCTTGCCGGGCTAATTATCAGCGGACCCGGCAAAGTCAGTGGCGGGCACATGAATCCCGCCATATCACTCGCTATGTGGCGTTTCGACGTGTTTCCCGCAGCCGGGTTGGCGCCTTACATCGCAGCTCAATCGCTCGGTTCTGTACTCGGTATCGTGGCTGCGTGGGTGCTTTGGGGTCCAGTCGTAGAGCGGCCGCCAGTATTGTATGCAGTCATCCAGCCGGCGCCCTTTTGGTCGACGATGCCGTTGTTTGCTGCCGAGGCCATCGGCATGGGGTTGATTGTTTTTGTGATCGGCTACCGCTTGTCTATTCCCCAGCTTGCGCCATTGGTGCCCTGGGTGGTGGGGATTCTAATCGGGCTCGGGATTGCCCTGCTTGGTACCTCGACTGGCGGCAGTTTGAATCCTGCACGCGAGTTTGGGCCCGCGGTGGTTTCAAGACACACGGACGAGCTCTGGGTGTTCCTTATCGCTCCCATGGTAGGAGCTGAGATCGCAGCACGACTGCGTCAAGCTCTTCAGAGACACCGTCAAGTACTCACGCATAGACTTTGCGGCACGCATCCCGACGGTCGTCCACTGGATGAGCAGAGCGGCAAAACCAGTCCGATTCCAAATCCAGCGGCTTAGGAAGGAACGGCGAGCTAGGACGTGAACTCGAATGTTCAAATTACTGGCGGAGGCAATTCCGTGCAAGCAAAAGGAGACAGAGCGTACTGCGCGTCTAACCACGATCTGATACGAGAGCATTTGCGACGAAAGGGAATTCCAATGCGAAAGACCGGGGCTTTCTTTGTGGCCGCTTTGGCTGTTGTTCTGACAGTTGGAACCGTCCGTGTCTCAATCGGTCAAACCACGAAACCGACGGCTGCCAATAGCACGGCAATACCAGATCTGGCCGTGGGTCCGCAATACGATACGACCCATGTTTATGTCGCGCCAGAAGATTTCGACCGCTTTGTTTCTAGTATTGTAGCCACATTCGGCGGCGCCACCTCCAAACAGGGCGTCTTCAACGTAACCCCAACCCCGAGCAGCACCATGTCGCAACTGGTATTGACTCCCGTGGGGACATTATCAGTTTTCGGGTTCAAGACGCCGGTCCCGTATCCGTTCGGCGCGGAGCGAACGGGTTATATCGTGACCGACATGGATGCGGCTATCAGCGCCGCTCGTGCGACCGGAGGCGACGTCATTGTCACGCCGTTTAACGATCCGGTCGGACGAGACGCGATCATCCAATGGCCCGGTGGCGTGAATATGCAGCTTTACTGGCATACGACTGCGCCGTCCTTCCCATCTCTACAGACCATTCCGGAGAATCGCGTCTATGTCTCCCCCGACCGGGTGGCCGCGTTCCTTCGCAGTTTCTTGGCCTTCGCGCATGGCGAAGTCATCTCCGATGATGCACATGCGCCCGGAGTCGAGATCGGGCGGCCGAGCGACACCTACCGGCGAATCCGGATCCATTCGAACTTCGGCAAGCTGACCGTGTTCGTGACAGATGGCCATCTTCCATATCCATACGGACGGGAGAACACCGGCTATGAGGTCGCGAACTTGGCAGATACTCTCGCAAAGGCGAAGGCAGCCGGAGCCACGATCGTTGTCGCTCCTTATACCTCTGGTCAGCGGGATGCGACCCTCGTACAGTTTCCCGGTGGCTATATCGCCGAGATCCACTCGACGGTCAGCAAATAGATTGCTGACGGTACGAACTTCGGGCAACGAATGGCGGCGCGGTGACTCTGATGAGCGAGGCTCATTCAGCGGAAGGAAGCGATTGCGGAAATGAATTCGAAACGCATGTTTCCAATCATCGCAGTCGCATCCCTCGTCGGCGTGCTGCCAGCGCGTGCCCAATCGGATCACGTAGCCGCTTCCGCGATCCCGGATCGCAGTTACCAGCTGCTGAGTGAAGACGAGGATTGGAGGTTCCTGAGAGATCCGGCTCTCCGGCAGGACTTCTGGGACCCGATCAAGTACATCCCGTTGCGAAACGGCGCGAACGATTGGTACCTCACGATTGGAGGAGAGGCGCGAGAGGTCTGGGAACAGATCGGAAACGATAACTGGGGTGAGTCGCCATTCTGGAACGGTTATTTCAATGAAAGATATATGGTTCACTTCGACGTTCACTATGGCAAACACGTGCGCACGTTCGTCGAGCTAAAGAGCGGTCTGAATTCGTTTCGGATCGGTGGCCCGCGACCCATCGACGAAAAGAAGCTCGACTTCCAGGCGGCATTTCTGGAGCTGGGAACAAGCGCAGGGGAAAATTCGGTCAACCTTCTCGTCGGACGTCAGGAACTCGAATACGGGTCAGGCCGTTTGATCGACGTGCGGGAAGGTCCAAACGTCCGGCTGAGCTTCGATGGCTTCCGACTGAAGACCAAGGTACATTCCTGGCAAATCGACGGACTTGCGGTCCGTCCTGACCTCGACAATCCCGGTTTCTTCGATAATGCGCCGAATCATGCAGTTGGTTTCTGGGGTGTATACGCAACGCGCCCCACGACAGGTGGAACTACTCTTGATCTATATTATCTGGGCCTTGACCGCGCTCAGGCTGCTTTCCAACGCGGTACCGCGCAAGAAGTTCGTCACTCGTTGGGTGCGCGGTTTTCGCGACCGATTGCAACCGAACATCCAGGATGGGATTTCGACTACGAGGGCCTTTGGCAGTTCGGAACCTTCGGCTCAGCGGGCATTCGAGCATGGACGGCTGCCTCAGAAACTGGCTACCGCTTTACGAGCGCACCGCTGAAACCCCGCTTAAGTGTGAAGGCGGACATCTCCAGCGGCGACAACCCGCAGCGAAATAACTTGGCAACGTTCAATCCTTTGTTTCCGAAAGGCAATTACTTTGGCGTCTTGGCAACGACGGGCCCCGGTCCGATCAACTTCATAGACGTTCATCCCCACGTCGAGGCTGCTCTTCCTCATAATGTGGCGGCGTCTGTCGATTGGATTTTCCAGTGGAGGGAAAGTCTGGAAGACGGTGTGTACGCTGTTCCTGGATTCCTAATTACAGCTGCAAACGGCAGTCGCGCTCGATACATTGGAAACAGGCCCGGCACGGAGCTCCGATGGCAAGCAAATCGCCATCTGTGGTTTCAGGCAGACTACGGCATCTTTTTTGCGGGGCCTTTTCTCAAGCAGGCAGGACCCGGTCGCAACCTGAATTATCGGGCGCTATGGGCTGGTTACAAATTCTAAAAGGAGTCGCATGGCTGCATCGGACGTTTTTTTGAAGCTTGAAAAATGCTTGATTTTCCGCCGTAGCATTCTTCTATTCAGACAGCAATGAAGCTCTCCTCGAGAAGGAAGAAAGGTCGTGGTGGCGTCTGATGGTGATGCAAAAGCACACGATTGCTTCGACCAAAGAAACAATCCGAAGCGGATTTTTTGATCCTTCGGCCCCACCCGCCGCGACCGTGCATAGTGGCGATGTCGTAAGCTTCCCGAATACATGGACTCATTGGGGCGATGAAGCGAAGTTTGGAATGAGTTTCGCCCAACGAGAGCCGCTGCGCCACCGATATCCGCACGGCCCGTACTCCATGGTGGGCCCCGTCGCAATAGAGGGCGCCCTGCCGGGCGACGCGCTCGAGATCAGGGTTCTTGCGCTCCGAACCATCGATTGGGGCTGGAACTCTTTTCCGCTGGGCGTCGGTGCACTGCCAGCCGATTTTAAAGAGCCTTATCTGCATTACTTTCGGTTTAATGAATCTCGCGACTCAGCGCGCTTTGAAGACGGCATCGGCGTGCCGCTTCGCCCGCTCATCGGCGTGATGGGCGTCGAGCCTGCGGGTAACACGCCAACGAGCGCGATCCTCGCCGGTCCTTACGGTGGGAATCTCGTACTGCGCGATTTCGGTGTTGGGGCGCATCTTTTCTTGCCCGTCATGAAACCTGGTGCGCGCCTGTGGCTCGGCGATATTCATGCCGCGCAGGGCGACGGCGTTGTGGATCAAACCGGGATCGAGACCGCAGCCGAAAACCTCGAATTACAGCTTGACCTCCGCAAACAACCCGGACTTTCATCGCCTCTTCTCGAGACCAACGAAGCATGGATCATTCCCGGATTCGCCGACAGCCTCGATGATGCACTGGTCGCGAGCCTCCGGCAGACAATCAAATGGCTTGCTGCGGCGGCGGGAATGAGCCAGAGCGAGGCATATGCGCTCTGCAGTATCGGCATCAGCTTCCGAGTCACCCAATATTCGCACCAAACGGGAACCGCTTACGACACGGTGCCACCGAAGGCCGTTCATTCGGTGATCGTGAAAACGCTCTTTCCCGACACAATCCGCGAGCAGATCGGCGCGTGGCTACGCCCGCAGAAAAGCTGAAAATATGCTGAATGTCGCTGACCGGGAAGAAATCGAGAATCTCGTGCGAAGCGCAGACGAAGCCGCCACGCAACGCGATGATGCGGGGTACGCTGCGCTGTATGCGGAAGATGGCGTTATGGAGGGCAGCAAGGGAAATGCCGAAGGCCGAGCCGCGATACGCGCTGCGGTAAAAGCAGTGTGGGCAGGAGAGCCAGCGGGATCGGAACATCTCACACGCGATGTCACCATTGGCGAGGAAGAGGGAGAGGTCGTTGCCCACTCGACGCTCGTCATCGTCGTGCAGGGAGTGTCAACGCCTTTTGCGCAAGCCTCGGTGACGCAAACGCTTCGGCGCACCGATAAGGGTTGGCACATCGCCCGACGCCTCATTAAAGAAGCAGCAGAGGGGGCTGCGGTGCATGAAAACGGAAAGTAAGCCGCACATCAGCTTGAGCTGGCTGAGCTACGCCGATAGCTTCCTCTTTATCTCGCATTGGTTGAAGGTTGGAGGTACGGGGAGTCGGATCAAGAACAATTGGTGAATTATGAGCAGACTGTCTGAGAAAGTGGCGATCGTAACGGGCGCTTCCAAAGGCATAGGCGCTGGGATTGCGGCGGCCTTGGGAGCTGAGGGCGCATCCGTGGCCGTGAACTATTCCTCCGACCGGGAAGGCGCCGAACGGGTCGCTCAGGCGATCGCCGACAACGGGGGCAAGGCGATCGCGGTCGGAGCCGACGTGTCCAAGGCGTCAGATGTCGCACGGTTATTCAAAGAAGTGGATTCTGCGTTCGGAAGACTGGACGTTTTGGTCAACAACGCCGGGGTATTCCGTTTCGGCGCCTTCGCGGACATCACCGAACAGAGCTTTCACCTCCACTATAACGTCAACGTTCTCGGGGTGGTTCTCACGGTGCAGGAGGCGATCAAGCGGTTCGGGGCCGACGGCGGGAGCATCATCAACCTCAGCTCTATTGTCGGCTCGCATCCGGTAGCGGGAGCTCTGCTGTACGCTTCCACGAAGGGCGCCGTCGAAATTCTAACAAAGGGATTGTCGCTCGAACTGGCACCGCGCAAGATACGCGTCAACGCCATCGCTCCCGGTCATACAGAAACCGAAGGCAATGTAGCCGCGGGGACCTTTGAGGGTGGGGCCGGCGCCGTTCTGGCTGGGAAGACGCCGCTCGGCCGGCTCGGTCGCGTCAGGGATATCGCCCCGCTGGCAGTGTTCCTGGCGTCAGACGAATCAGCCTGGATCACCGGGGAGGTCATTCGGGCCGCAGGCGGTCTCGTTGTGGCCGCCTGAGTGCGATGTGCTGACCTCGCAATAAACAGCGCAGTCATCGCAATACAGGTAACCCTGCCGTCTGCTCAGGCTTCAGAGAACCGTTCCAATGTTCCTTCTCGTTACAAGCGCGGCCGGCGCTAATGGCAACGGATTTTGGCGCGCTCCTCGCCTTTGAACCAAATGGCAGGCTGCGCGGAGCCTTTATTGATGACGATCGCATTGCCGATCCGCGGGGCTTTGCTATTGCTGCCACCCGCCTCCCAGCGCCTGATACAGCTGAACGAGCGCCAACCGCTCGTTCAGCTGGGCTCCCGCCAGGTTGAGTTCCGCCGAGAAGTAATTTGTTTCGCTGGTCAACACCTGGAGGTAACTCGCGCCGCCGTTCTTATAAAGCACCTCGGAAAGTTGATCGGTCCGCTGCGCTGCCTGTGTGAGCAGTTCCTGCTGCTCGCGGTACTCACGGTCTTTTTGAGAAGCGACGAGCGAATTGGAAACCTGTTCAAGAGCGTTCTGCACGGTTTGCTTATAAGAAAGCGTGGCTTCCTGCCAGTTTGCGCGGGCGAGCCTCAGTTGCGACCGGAGTGCCCCACCCTCAAAGACGGGCTGACTCACGTTGAGGGCTCCGTACCAGGTTTCCGCCGGCTGCGTGATGAACTGGTGCAAGGCGTTGCTCTCCAGCCCTCCCAGTCCGGTGAGTGAGACGTTGGGGAAGAATGCGGCTTTCGCAACGCCAATTTGTGCGTTGGCGGCGACCATGTTCTCCTCCACTTGGCGAACGTCCGGCCGGCGCTCCAGTAATTCTGAGGGAAGGCCGGCCGGAACGTTCTGGGGGACGGGCTGTTCGATCAGCGTGCGTCCGCGAGGAACCGATTGCGGATTGTCACCGAGCAGAACACTAAGCACATTTTCCTGCTGTTGAATCTGCCGCTCGAGATCGGGAATCGTCTCCGAGGCGGTGTAGACGAGTTGCTCCGCCTGGCTCACGTCTAGCCCAGAAGCTCCGCCATGGCTCTCAAGCGTCTGCGTTAACTGCAGGGATTGTTGCCGCGACCCGAGTGTGCTCTTCGAGATTTCGAGTTGACTGTCAAGCGCGCGCAGCTGGAAATAGGCCGTGGCCACATTAGCAACCAGCGAAGAGATTACGGCTCGCTGACCCCATTCGGTCGCCAGCAATTGGGCGCGAGCCGCTTCGGTTTGCCGGCGATACTTTCCCCAGAAATCCAGGTTCCAGATAACCGACAAATTCAGTTCGCCTCCGTTGACCTGGTAAGCGGGAAGCAGGTTTGTAACTTTGGGGTTCTGCTCGCTGAAAACATCCGCCCCGACGCTTGCGGAGGGGAGCTGATTGGCGCGGGTGATTCCGACCTGCGCCTGGGCTTCGAGCACCCGTGCGGCGGCAATGCGCACATCATAATTTTGCGCAATCGCGGTGTGGATCAACTGCGTGAGCACAGGATCCTGATACACCTGCCACCATTGCTCATTGCCCAGCGACGAGGCTTGGGCTGCCTGTTCTGGAGCCGGCGCACGATATTGCTGCGGCACATCCACGGCCGGCCGCTTGTATTTCGGCCCCATCATGCAGCCAGCTTCCAGAACCAGCACGGCTAGAATTCCTAAGAATGCAGTCTTCTTCATAATCAATCCCCCTGACCGGGCGCCTCGGCGGGCGTAAGTGGCAATGCTTTTCGCCGCTCAGCGCCTGAGACCTTCTCAACCGCGTAGAAAATCGCGGGAACAAAAAATCTGCCGATAAAGGTCTCGGCAATCATTCCCCCGATCACCGCCGTCCCCATGATTTGGCGTGCGACAGCGCCTGCTCCTGACGCTGTCCAGAGCGGCACGCAGCCGAGAATAAAGGCGAGCGCGGTCATCATGAGAGGCCGGAAGCGAAGCCTCGCCGCGGAGAGCGCTGCGTCCGTGAGGGACATGCCGCGTTCGAAGTCCTCCTTGGCAAAGGCCACGATGAGAATGGAGTTTTTCGCGGCCAGGCCGATGAGCATTACCAGGCCAATCTGGGCATAGACATCGTTCTCGATCTGCACCATGTATTGAGGAAGGTAAAGGCCAACTACGAAGCGACGCAGCCAGAGCGCAGCAAGGGCGCCGAATACTGCGACTGGCGTGCTGAGCAGCACGCTGAAAGGCACTGTCCAGCTTTCATAGAGAGCCGCCAGAATCAGAAAAACGAATAGCAGCGAAAATCCGAAGATGACCGAAGATGACAATCCCTGGCGCGCCTTTTGCTCCTGATAGGACATGCCGATGTAGTCGAAGCCCATTTCGCGGGGCATGGTTTGGTTGAAAACATCTTCGAGAGCTGCAGTTGCCTGATCGGAGCTGTAGCCGGGCGCCGCGCTGGCATTGATCTGTGCCGACCGGTACTCGTTGTAGCGCATCGTGAACTCAGGACCGTAACGGGTCTCAAAGTTTGCCAGCGCGGTAAGAGGCACCGTCTGGCCTTGGCCGTTGCGCACATAGAATTGTCCGAGATCGTTGGTCGTCGCCCGATAGGGCGCTTCGGCCTCTACATACACCTGCCAGGTACGGCCGAAATCATTGTAGTAGTTGACGAATAAGCCGCCCATGTACGCTTGGATGGTGTTGTAGACGTCGGTTAAATTGACGCCCTGCTTCAACACCTTGTCCTTGTCCACATTGATGAACTTTTGCGGCACGCTCGGGATAAACGTGGTGAAGACTGAGCCGATCTCTGGACGCTTGCGTGCGGCTGCCAGGAACTTCGCCAGGTTATCCGAGAGAAACTGGACATCCTTGCCGGCCCGGTCCTCAAGAATAAACGTGACGCCGCCGGCAGTGCCGACGCCAGGTATGGCCGGTGGTGAGAAACTGAAAACCGTCCCTTCCGGCAGCCCCCTAAGTTCCTGGTTCAAACGTGTCCTAATGGCTTGATATTGTTCGCTCCGGCTTTTGCGTTCATCCCACGGTTTCAGCGATACCCAGAAGAACGCGTTATACGAAGTTCGGACGAAGCTGAGCAAGCTGAAGCCGACGACGCTTGTGGTGTACTGAACTCCCGGCGTCTTTGCCAGAACATCCTCTACCTGTTTCGCGGCAGCGCTGGTGCGCTCCATGGACGCCGAATTCGGGAGCTGCATGTTGATATAGAGGTAGCCTTGGTCTTCATCGGGCAGGAAGCTGGTGGGCAGATGCCTGCTAAAGAACCACGCTGCAACGCCGGCGACTACAAGTAACACCATCACTACGCCGGCCTTGCGAATGAGGTCACCCGACCAGCGGACAAAGCTGTCAGTAGAGCGGTTCCAATATGTGTTGAACCAGCCAAAGAATTTTCCGAGCGGCCCGCGCGTCTGCTTTTTAGGCTTGAGCAATAGCGATGCGAGCGCCGGGCTGAGCGTAAGAGCGTTAAACGCTGAAAGGGTTACGGAGATCGCGATGGTGACGGCAAATTGCTGATACAGCCTGCCGGTGATGCCGGGAATGAAGGCCGTTGGCACAAACACTGAGGCCAGGACCAGCGCAATACCCACGACCGGGCCCGAAAGTTCGTCCATGGCTTTGGTGGCCGCATCTTTCGGACTTAGTCCTTCTTCGATGTGGTGCTGTACCCCCTCGACGACCACGATGGCGTCGTCGACCACCAGACCGATAGCGAGCACCAACCCGAACATCGAAAGCGTGTTGATCGAGAAACCGAATAGCGGAAAGATGACGAACGTTCCCACCAGCGAGACCGGCACGGCCAACATGGGGATCAGCGTGGCGCGCCAGTCTTGTAAAAAGAGATAGACCACCAAAATAACGAGCACAATCGCAATCACGAGGGTCTCGAGGATCTCTTTCATGCCTTCCGTGACCGGGAGTGTCTGGTCGAGTGAAACGGCGTATTCGATGTCTTGCGGGAAGCGTTGCTTCATCTGGAGCATGAGCTTCCGGACGCCCTCAACCGTTTGCACAGCGTTGGTTCCGGGCAATTGGTAGACGGCAATGATGGCGCTGGGCTTGCCATTCAGGCGGCCAACCAGGCTGTAGTCCTGCGTGCCCAGCTCGACTCGGGCCACGTCTCTGACTCGAACGGTTCCTCCATTCGGTGCTTCGCGCACGATCACGTTACCGAACTGTTCCGGAGAAGTCAGGCGGCCTTGCGCCAGCACGGCGTAGGTGAATTGCTGGTTACTCTGGGCTGGCTCGCCTCCTACCTGACCAGCAGGATTCACCGTGTTCTGTGCCTGAAGCGCGTTATATACATCCGTGACAGTGATTCCTAGCTTGGCCAACTGGTCAGGTTTCACCCATAACCTCATGGCGTATTGGCCCGAGCCGAAGATATTGGTCTGGCCAACGCCGTACAAGCGTCCGATAGGATCGTTGAGGTTGATGTAGGCGTAGTTGGCCAGGTAGTTCGAATCGTGGCTGCCATGCGGCGAGTACAGGGAGATCAGCATGAGCGGTGCGGTGGGCGATTTCTTGATGGTGATTCCGTAGTTGTTCACCGCCGGGGGCAATTGGCCCGTGGCGAGCTGCTCGCGCGACTGCGTGAGCAGCAGATCGGTGTTGGGATCAGTCTTGAGATCAAAATCCACGAGCAACTGCGTTTGCTGGTTCGCCGTGGCGTTCAGCGAGTACATGTAACTCATGTTGTCCACGCCGCTGACTTGCTGCTCGATAGGCACGGCAACAGACTGCTCAAGAGTCTGCGCATCCGCACCCGGATAGTTGGCTTGCAACCGGATCTCAGGCGGAGCGATCTGCGGAAACTGCGCTACCGGCAAGGTCGCGATTGAGATCGCCCCGACTATAACTGTGAGCATCGAAATCACGATCGCGACAATGGGCCGTCGAATGAAAAAGTGCGCCATGGCTTAACGATTCTCCGTTTCTTTGTATGGAGTGGGCGTCACCAGCCCACCATCCTTGACTTTGTCCGCCCCCACTGCAACCACGCGTTCCCCGGGCTTCAAGCCTGAGATGATCACCCAGAGCGTGCCCACTGTCGGCCCGACCGCCACGGTACGGAGCTGCGCTCGGTTGTCAGCGCCGATCACAGTGACCTGATTCGACCCTTGCTGTTGATTCACCGCCGCCTGCGGCACCAGCAGGGCTCCCTCAATATTTCCGGTTGGCGCCTGAATGAGCGCGTACTGGCCGGGTCGCAACAGATTTTTGGAGTTGGGGAACTCGCCCACGATCTGAATGGTTCCGGTCTGCGTGTTTACCTGCCGATCCGCGAAGATGATTTTGCCGGGATGCGGGTAGACACTCCCGTCGGCCAGGGTCAAGCGCAGCGGAATTCGTGAAGCGTGAGTCAGCCAATCCACGTTTCCCGGATGGCCGCCGTCCGCCATGCGCAGATATTCCTGTTCGCTGATCGGGAAATAAACTTTGATCGGACTTACCTGCGACACCGCGGTGAGCACGGCAGACGGTCCCACCAGGTTGCCCACCTGCACGGTGTTAATACCGGCGATTCCGTCGATCAGAGAGGTGACTCTGGTGTAGCCAAGGTTTATCGCGGCTGCTTCTACTGCCGCCTGGTCGGCCTCGACCGCCGCCTTCGCCGCGAGGAGCGCCTGCGTGTCGGTATCCAGTTGGCTCTGCGGAATGGCATGAGCTTCCGCTTCCGGTATGTCGCGCTTTACGTTCAGTTCGGCGTTTGCCATCTGCGCCTGAGCCTGCGCCAATTGCCCCTTGGCCTGATCAAGCACGGCTTGAAATGGACGCGGATCGATCTCAAAGAGGAGCTGATCCTTTTTTACCGGTCCCCCTTCCCGATAATCCTGACGAATCAGGTAACCGGTCACCTGAGGCTGAATCTGCGCATTGACGTACCCTTCGAGCGTTCCTACCCACTGGCCCTGAACCGGCACATCTTTTTGGATGACCGGCGCCACTTCGACCGCCGGCGGTGGAGGTGGGGCCGCTGCTCGCACGTTGCCGTCGCCGCAGCCAAAGGCATTCAGCAGGAGCACCACGCTAGCGAAAGCTCTAGATATCTGCTTCATCATTTTTCCCCTCAATCGCGTTACTGAATTTCCACTTCAATCGCGTCACTCACGCGACTGCGCTTTCCAATTCACAAGCTCTTTCTTCGCAGAAAAAGTGAGCTGTCCGACCGAGCTGCTTGGGCAGCTTCATGTTCACGAAATGCAAATCGCATGCCAGAACCGAACCAGGCTAAGTAACGCCGAATCAAGGAATCTCTTAGCACTTCAGTACGGAATTATCGACAAATGTCAAAAATGTCAGATGTATCTGTTAGGTCTTCGATATTCCAATCGGGATCGAAATTTGCCAGCATCAGTAACTCTCAGCAGGTATGTCGGATCTGCTCCAGCGCTTGAATTCTTTCCTCTCCGCACCGGGAGTTCAGGATTTTCGTCGGCTCCGACGTCCGAACCTGGCATTTGCATACTGTTGTCCTTCTCGCGAACTTGAACGTGGCTGTCTTGAATCATCTCTTCACCTTGCCAACATTCCTGCCGGCGCGGCGAGTTAGTTCTTTGACTACACGCTTCGTAAACATGCCGTCGCACCGGAATTTAATTCCTCCATTTATCAATTCGAGAATCATGTTCTCGCCCTCCTGACTGATCGTCGTGATATGTTTCATCTCGATTACGAGTTCGCGGCCTCGAAGGTCTGCTCTTGCCTTTTCGCAAGCGCTTTTTAGCTCGACTGCCCAGGGCGCAATGAGCTTTCCTTCCACAATGAGCCGACGCCGCCTGTCGTTATCAATGAGCGAGATCTTCAACATTGCTTTTCCCACTCGCGAATAAGGCAAGGCGCAGGCCAAACTTGCCGAGCCGCAAGTCGCTGAATTCGCAGGAGGTAAACGCCAGAATGTCGAAATATCTAGGTTGAAGAAGTTGAAAGTGTCAAAACTGTCAAACCTGCAAGAGTAGGCTACAAGGTGTAAAAGGAGGGCTGCACATCAAGCATATTGCTTCGCATAGATCCCAAATTTCTTCATACGAGCGAGCAACGTCGTGCGGTTCACTGCGAGACGGGCGGCAGCACCGTCCGCGCCACCGACGCGTCCCTTGCATGCGGTGAGCACTCGAATAATCTCATCGCGCTGCCTTCTTTCGTACCCGTCAAGAACGCTGGTTTTGTCGCTTTGCGAATTTATTCTTTCTGCAACTACTGGCTCGAATGTACGGTGGTCGGCGCGCGGAAACTCTACCGTATTTGTCCTCCGGAGTTCTCCTAGAGGAGCATCCAAGGACCTGCCACGCGTTAGGATGACCGCCCGCTCGATGAAGTTCTCCAGTTCACGGATATTGCCCGGCCATTCCCAAGCCTTAAGCCCTTTCAGGACAACGGGCGAAATTAAGTCAATCTTCTTCTGCATTTGCTTTGCAAACTTCTGAATGAAGTAACTCACCAGTTTTGGAATGTCTTCCTTACGTTTTCGCAGGGGGGGTATCTGGATCGGAAATACATGCAAGCGGTAGTACAGGTCGCTTCGGAATTCGCGATCGGCAATCATCTTTTCTAGATCGCGATTGGTTGCCGCGATTAGACGAACATTCAACTTCCGCGTATGCGTGCTGCCTAGCCGCTCAAACTCGCGTTCTTGTAATGCACGCAACAGCTTCGGCTGAATCTCAATCGGAATATCTCCCACTTCGTCCAGAAACAAAGTGCCTTGATCGGCCAGCTCCATTCGCCCGATCTTTTGAGTAATCGCGCCGGTGAAGGCTCCTTTTTCATGTCCAAACAATTCGCTTTCGAGCAGGCCGGTCGGAATGGCAGCGCAATTCAGCTTTACGAAGGTGCGATCTTTCCGTTTGCTGCGGTCGTGAATGGCGCGGGCAATTAATTCTTTTCCTGTACCCGTTTCCCCGAGCAGCAGCACTGTGGAATCGCTCGGAGCAACGGTTTCAACCAGTTCCAGAACATGCTTTAATGCCGGGCTGCTTCCAACGATATTTTCAAAATTCATCTCGCTGCGGATTTCTTCTTCCAGATACAACTTCT
>Ga0209221_1000209_pt1 | contig 32439 bp, 23 predicted proteins | sample BlaSpr_A8_Ref_O2_FD_187989 | JGI IMG/M metagenome (GOLD analysis project Ga0209221, IMG submission 187989) | Forest soil microbial communities from Thunder Bay, Ontario, Canada - Black Spruce, Ontario site 2_A8_Ref_O2 (SPAdes) (version 2) | ecosystem: Environmental > Terrestrial > Soil > Boreal...
AGTTCTGCGTAGTCGATACCGTAAAGGTGGAGAGATACGCGGCGTTGGTCGGCGCGCCGGTGAAGGTCACCGTCGGCGCGACCTTGGTCACCGTCTTCACCGCGGTCACCGTCTCGGTCACTGGCGAAGCAGCCGAGTAATTGCCGTTGCCCGCCTGATTCGCGACCACGTAGCAGTATCCCGTGCTGCTGGTCATGGTGTAAGTTGCGCCCGCAAGCGAGCACACCGAGCCCGTGCCAATGCTAAAGGTCACGGGGTTGCCGCTCGCACCGCCCGTTGCCGCGACGGTGAAGCTGTCTCCGGATTTCGCCGTCGCCGGAGCTGGGGTCGTGAAGGTAATGGTCTGAGCTATCGTTCCTGCATTGACGGTCGCCGTTAGTGTAGGTGCGGCCGCATAATTGTTGTTCCCGGTCTGATTCACAATCACCGAACATGTTCCGGTGCCGCTGGTCATGGTGTAGGTCGCGCCCGAGTTGCTGCATGACCCCGAGTTACCGAATGTGACTGCCAAGCCGGAAGTAGCCGAGGCTGCCACTGTAAACTTGCTGCCATCGTTCGCGCTGACGGGTGGAGGCGTGGTGAATGTAATCGTCTGGCTTGCCTGATTGACAGTTTGGCTGAACGTGCCCGAGCTTCCGCCGTGATTGCTATCGCCAGAGTAAGTGGCTGTTACCGTGTCAGTTCCACCCGCAAGGCTGGTTGTGGCGCACGTCGCGGTTCCTGGATTGCCCGAGGTCACATTGGTCGTGCCGCAGCCGGTATTCGCGCTCCACGCTACCGTGCCACTCACATCTTTTTGCTTCACTCCGGCAGTGCGACCCTTCACCAGCCCATACTCGCCGTTAATCGTTGCCGTAAATGTTACGGATTGCAGATAGGTCGACGGGCTCAAGCTGGAAGTCACGACCGTCGCTGCACTCGCCTGACTCACCCCTTGTCCGCCGCTGAGAGTCCCAGAACCGGTGGCAAAGTTCGTGCCGCCGGAGTAGACCGCCGTCACCGTGTGTGTTCCTTGCGCCAGCGTCGAGATGCTTCCCGACGTCGCCGTGCCAGAAGCTAGCGTCACAGCTGAACCAAACGCGCTACCGTCAATGGAGAACTGCACCGTTCCCGTCGGAGTCCCCGCTCCCGGCGCAACCGCAGCCACGCTTGCCGTGAAGCTCACAGCTTGCCCATAGATCGAAGGATTCAGACTGGAGGCAACGGTCGTGCTCGTCGTCGCCTGGTTCACAACCTGCCCGCCGCTCAGCGTGCCCGAGCCTCCGCTATGGTTGCTGTCACCCGAATAGGTTGCAGTAATTGTGTCAGTGCCAACCCCAAGGCTGGAAGTGGTGCAGGTTGCAACTCCCGGATTGCCGCTGGTCACATTCGTGGTTCCACATCCGGTATTCGAACTCCATGCTACCGTGCCGGTTACGGCCGGCGGTTTCGCTGCTCTGCCGCTAGCCCGCCCTTTCACCTGTCCATTCTCGCCGGTGATCGTCGCCGTGAACGTGACCGGCTGACCGTAGGTCGATGGGTTCAAGCTGGAAGCCACGACCGTGGACGCCGCAGCCTGATTCACCACCTGTCCGCCGCTCAGAGTGTCTGCGCTCGTGGCAAAGTTCGTGTTGCCGTTGTACACAGCGGTCACGGTGTGCGTTCCATCGGTTAGCGTGGAAATGCTGCCCGACGTTGCCGTACCGGAAGCTAGCGTCACCGCTGATCCAAACGCACTACCGTCAATCGAGAACTGCACTGTTCCACTCGGAGTTCCCGCTCCCGGCGCGACCGCCTCCACGCTCGCGGTAAAGCTCACAGCCTGACCGTAGCTGGAAGGATTTAAGCTGGAGGCAATGCTTGTGCTCGTGGTCGCTTGATCGACAGCTTGTCCCCCGCTTAATGTTCCACTGCTTCCGCTATGGTTGCTGTCTCCGGAGTAGGTCGCAGTAATTGTGTCAGTGCCAACCCCAAGGCTGGAAGTGGTGCAGGTCGCCACGCCCGGATTGCCGTTGGTCACATTCGTGGTGCCGCAACCGGTATTCGAACTCCACGCCACCGTCCCGCTGATCGCCTGCTGTTTTGCTCGCCGGCTGACCGACCCCTTCACCTGTCCATACTCGCCGCTGATGGTCGCCGTGAACGTAACCGATTCTCCGAATGTCGACGGACTCAGGCTGGAAGTCACCACCGTGGCCGCCGTCGCCTGATTCACACCTTGGCTGAACGCAATGCTCGTACTTCCGCCGTAATTGCTGTCGCCGGAGTAGATCGCCTCGATTGAATTCGTTCCCACTGGCAATACCGCTGTTGAGCATTGGGCCAGGCCTGCGCCGGAGAGTGCTACAGCGCTACATCCTGCTATGGCCGCGCCGTTCGCCGTGAATTGCACGGTGCCCGTCGCCTGCGGAGAATTATCCGGCGTCACGGTCGCAGTGAATGCCACAGTCTGGCCGTAAGCGGAAGGATTCCCGCTCGATTGCAAGCTGGTGGTGGTCGCCGTGGTCGATGATCCTACGTTGCAGGCTGAGCTGGCCGATGGAATGCCGTTGGCTACTACATACAATTCGCAAGCTCCCGACGGCATGTTGGCCGGCACATCGAAGTTCGTCGATACGGCGGTCGAGCCGGTGGCGACGCCCATGGTGCTGTGCCCGTGAGTCTTGGCGTAGTAAATACTTCCCGTCGAATTGTTGACGATTCGCACCAGTGGATAATTGGTGTTGTCCTGGAAATCGTCGCCATACGCAGCCCCCGTGGATACGCCATTGAACTGCGTTCCTGAGATCGAGTAAGTCTGCCCGGCAGTCAGGGCATAGGGCGCGCTGCTGATGGTGGGTTGCCACGCGGACTGATAGGTCCCGGCGGATGTCAGGATTTCCACCCCCGTGGTGAAATCCGTGAACATAATTTGCCCGGTGGGCAACACCAGCAAATGGCCAAGATAGGAAGCATCATTGGGAGCATTGGCTGGATTGGGAAACGTGCTCAACGTGGTGCCATTCCACTCGTAGAACGTAGCCGGCGATGAGAATGTACTGGTATAGGGGCTGGTCATCACGATCGCATTGCCGTTGATCTCGGTCGCGCCCGGCGCGTCATTCGCCGCGTTTTTACCGGGAAATGTCCCTTGAGCAGTCCACGTATTGGTGCTCCAGTTGTAGGTGGCCAGGTTTCCGGCTTCGCAGTCGCTGGCCCCGGTCGCAAAAAAAGTTCCGTTGGGCATCAGCATCACCGGCCCCAGCTCATAGCTGGCGTTCGAACTCGATTTCCCGCAATCAGAATCCCAGAGTTGAACTGCCGTGCTTGTGTATTCAGTCCAGGTGTTGCTGCTGGGGTTGTATATCGCATAGCCTTTGGCGGTCCCGCTGTAAGACCCAAGGTATACGTTGACCATCAACACCTCTCCATTGGGCATCAGGTTCCAACCGGATTCGTCGAATTCGGTGGTTTCGCCGTCGGAGGCGCTGGCCTCGCTGGTAAAGTTCAACGAGCTTTCGTTGAAATAAAAGTAGTCCGCGTACGTGGTATCGCCTGCATATTTCGCACAGCAGGCCGCCGTCATCCAGGTTCCATTCGGCAGAACCACCGATTGAGCGTCACCGTCAGCTTGCCAGGAGGCGGGCACCTCAGGGCTAATCGAGGTCCAAGTATTCGCTGCCGGATCGTAAATCGCAGCTCCGCTTTGCCAGTCGCCGGTGCAATTGCCGCTGGGGCAGTTGTATTCGCCGCCCTGAATTGCTACTTTTCCATCCGCCAGCACGGCAGAGCTGAAAAACAATGGTTCGTAGCCGCTTGGAAGCGAAGCTACCTTGGTCCACGTGCCGTTGATGTAGCTCCCTGTGGAATCGGGAGTCAATGTGTACCAGGCGCTGTAGTCAGTGCCCACGCAACCGGTGCCGCTGCAATTTGGCTCTTCATGCACCAGCACGCGGCCATCGGTGAGCAACAGCATCGCGCCCACGGAAACAGGTGGGGCGTTCACCAATGGCGTCCAGGTTTGCGCCGAAGCAGTCACCACCGAGCCAACCATTAGAAGACAGAGAAGAGCAACTGCGCAGGCAGAGGACAGCTTCATGGTCACAGGGATCCTTTTGATTTGAATGACGTCTTAACGGCGTACGGAAAGGCAGACGGTCCCAAACGGCGGGCGCAACATTATGTTCGGTCGCTTCTTGACTGTCAACCAATAAATGTGCGGGTTAAAAATCGAGGTGGGTCTGTGCCGTGCCAGTAGCCCGATCCCACGCAAGCGAGTTGCGCATCCTCGCGGCGAGAGCTATATCAATTTGCATTTGCTTTGAAAGAGCGCGGCTTCAGAGTTCGCTGAAACCTCAGTTTTTCCTCTATGCCCCCTGCGCCCCTGTGTTTAAAGATTTTGACCGTCCCAATATTGAATCCATGCCCGCATCACGGATTCACCTGAATTTCGGCCATCATCCCGCCATCTTCGTGGTCAAGAACATGGCAGTGATACACGAATGTCCCCGCAATCTCGGGGTCGCGAAAATCCATGCGGACCTTCACGCTGGGAAAAGGTTTGGATCCATTCCAATAGGGCACAAGCACCGTGTCCTGCATCACCGGGGTTTGCAGCGGCACTCCATTGATTGCCAGGACGAGAAAATGGATCTGGTGCATGTGAAAGGCATGTTCCTCGGAGCTGTGGTTCTCAATCGTCCAATCCTCCACCGCACCCACATTAGTAACGATCGCGGGCGGCAGACTGGGATTAAACGTCATCGGTGTTTGTCCGTCGACCGTGAGGTAGTAGTTGGTGGGGCCATTCGATCCCTGCGGAGCCTCGGAGAAATAGAGATGCCGGATAGCTGTGGGTTTGATGTTGGCCAGACCGGCAAATCGCTGCTCGCTGGGTGCTTGCGGTGTGGCAAGGGAAGCCGCGGAAACGCTCTGTGCAGATGGCGTCGCTTTCGCGCTTGGAACAACATTGGCGTCCACCTTCGCCATGCTGGAATTGCCCGATGGCTCCGCATCAATCTCGGGAATGCGGTATGCCGTTTGAACTGAAGTCGTGCTCGGGACAATACTGGCGAGCGCCTGCGCCGGATTAAGATTTCCAACCGACCCAGTGTCGAACCCGAGGTTCACAAAAGAAGCGGACGTACCGGCCGGCGGCCCAGTCATCACAAATTCTCCACGCCCTGCCGGCGGCAAATTGATGGTCGTCACTTGCGGATCGCCGGTTACGGGCACGCCGTCAATCGCGATTAGCTCCATGTTCTGAGGAGTGCTGCCAAACCAAATCTGCAAAGCGAGAAATGCCTGCGTAGAAGCATTCAGCACGCGCCAGAACTGCTTCTCCCCCGGATTGACGGCGATCAACGGCAGCGAGTGCAGTGGCGGAGTAACCACAGTTTGGAAATTGAGCGTCATCTCATACGGCCCCGGCAACCAGGAACCGGGATTCACAAATTGCTGGCGCACGATGAGAACCTGCTCGGGAAGTCCCGCCACCTGCGGCTTCACTTTCTCGATGCCGCCAACAATGATCGCTCCCGATGCGCCACCGTTCACCTGGTTGGTGGTAAACCCGTGTGGATGCGGGTGGTACCAGTACAAACCTGGCGGCTCATTCTTTGGAATTTCGATTTTGTAATGAAACGGCGGATCGGTCGGCTGGATCAGAGTATTGATTACATCGTCTTGGCCGCAGACCGGCGGAACGTTGAGACCATGGAAATGAACGTTCGTGGAATTCTGGGTTATTGTCCCGCCCTGGCATCGATCGCTATCGCCGGGAGCGTGCGCCGTCATCGGCCCCATGTGCCCCATATGCATTGCCGGTTTCATGCGCGCCGATGGTACCGCGGGAAGATCCAACTGGTTGGTAAGCTGCAGTTTCAAGGTATCCCCGGGATTCAGGCGCAGCGTGGGAGCTTCGATAGTGCCGGAGGCAGTGGCGTAGTCGTAGCAATCGTGCGTGTATCCGGCAGAGTCCACGCCGTTGCGCAAAGTCAGCGCCACGCTAAGCACCTTATTCTGGCTGAAGAGGTTCAAGGGTTCGGCAACCGCGCTGCCCTCCGCCGGGCGCACAGGGCAGTTCGGCAACTGCGCTGAAGCCGTAATCAACGCCAGCCCGACCAGTTGTCCCGCTATGGCCCACCTGAAAAACTTACGCATGTTCGAACTCCTATCACTGTTTACTTTCCCACTAGAGGCGCGTCGATCTGCATCAACAAAAAAGGCCACGGTAAATAATTGTGTCGAGACTAAAACGGCCGCGGCGGATACACACCAATGGATAGCAAGTTCAAGCTGTTGGGGTCCAATATCGGCGATCCCGCAGCTTCGTTCAGCGTGCACCTTCGCCCCCTGACACCTACATCGATAACGGCAATTGCAGATGGCTCGCCGAACTCAGCCACATAGAGCACTGAGCCCGTGCCCCTTGTCTGTTGCGTGACTGCGCCTGACAGATAGGAAAATGCGGAGTCAAAGCCATTGAGCTGCGCCGAAATGCAGCCCGGAGAAATCGTTCCCTTTGCCGGATCAAAGAATGCGGCCATCACTTGACCCGAGTTGTTATTGGTGATGTAGAGCAGCGTCCCATCGGGGCTGAGTCGAACATTATTGGAGTTGAACCCCGTGCCGATCTCCCGCTCCAGGCTGTACAGAACGGTCGGAGCCAAAGTACCTGCCGAAATATCGGAGACCTCGACGACTCCAGTACTCGAGGCGTCGCCAAAAATTGCGTAATGACCGTCCTGCGTAATGTCCACGCCGTCGGGAAAATTGTCAGTGTCGAATCCCGTGGCGTTCTGTTCGTCCCCGTTAGGAACCGGCACACCCCCGGAGACGCTAAACGATTGGATTGAACCATCCCCATAAGTCACAACCAGCAGATCGCCGGATAAAGATGAGGAGGAAGCCGAAGTCAAAGCCATTCCCTTGACCGTGCCGCCGTTCAATCCCACAGGAGAAATGTCACTGAGGAATTGCAGCTCACATTCTGCCTGCACTGCAAAGGTTGCAATCGTCCCGGAGCTGGAAAAACTGGCATAGAGATAATTGCTGTTCATCACCATGCCAACACCGTTATCGGTGCCATTGTCCGTGGACGAGGCGGGGAAATTGCCAGTCAAGGTTTGCGTAGAGATCTGCACTCCTGCGATTGTGTTGCTGATTCCTGAAGAGAGAAAGACGCATGGCGAACTTGGATCATTCAGCACGTTGACCCGGTTTGCCGTGAAGTATCCGCCCCCGCTTCCGATCCCTCCAATATTGACCAACACGGGGTTGCTCAATGCCCCATTTGCAATGGCAAAAAAAGTGGAGGAGTTCGATTCCCCCAGGGCATTGTCGTCATTAGTAATCAGGTAGCTGGTTGCGGCTCCCGGTGTTTCTGCAAATGCTGCCGGACTGTGCAGAATCACTGGCAGCATCAGCCAGCTCGAGATCAAGAAAGCCCTTAGTAACTTTTTCGTCATTTATACCTGCTTGCTTCCGAATGCCTGCCGGCCCAGACTCTCCAAACTTGTGCGCTTCAAACCAGGCTCCAGCCGCGGACTTCCGCTTGCCGCAACACTATACAGGCTCCTTCGAGGAATGACGATAGCACTAGAAGGCGGTTCTCTGTCCTTGCTTTCTCGGACAGAAGCGGGAAGAACGCCAGATTGGTATCGAAGCACGGTTTCAAGCTTCCGGAAAAACTCGATCTTAGTGTCGATTTTGGGTGGCGCAGAGGTTGATATTCGGTGGACAGACGCTGATTTTTGGGTGGCGCAGCGTTCACCGCTGCGATAATTTCACTGTTTCCAATGGCGGCTTCAGCCGCTGTAGCACAGGGAAGCGGCCCTACCTGGCGAAGTTCAGCGGACAGAGCGTCGTAAGACAGATCCTTGTAAAACTGAATCATGAACTTTGTTTTGCGGCGATAAAGAATTATGCCGGTCGCCATCACCGCCGAATCGAGACCGTTCACACTGAGGACAAACGGGCAACTGGAGGTTCCAAACCGTGCCCGCAGCCGAAAGGAATGTTGCGTCCACATGCAATAGCTTCGAACCGCATTCCAGGCAATGGATCAAAAGCGGCAGCGCCGACAAAGTGTCAAAAAGTTCCCCTACGGATTCGATTGGGTTAGCACTAGAAGAGACAGACGTGAGTTTATTACTCATAGGAATCCTCAAAACCCTACGCGGAGGACGAACAGCAGTCTGTCTACAATAAGACATACATCTAAAGTCGTATAAACACTTCGCGCGCCCGTTCGATGCGACTCTAGCCGCCCCTCCAGACTCCCAACTCACTCTGGCGACGAATTGTTTCTCTTCTCTCCCGTCACTAACATTGCACTCCGATAAGGAATTTACATTCACTGTTGCCTGCGCCCCAAAAGGCCGGCCCGGCTTTCCCACAAGCCCGCCGGCCTTTCGCATTCTGCCTGGCTTGGGGGCACCCGAATTCTGCGTTTCCTCGAAGAAATTTCGAGGAAACATTATTACCCGGCGGAGCATCATTCATTAGTCCATTCAACCCGGCGAGCGCCGGATATGGCGCTACGCGAATGATATCGCCACGCGAGCTGCCTGCGTAATCGGTTGCCGGTAGCCTGTCTAGTTCGCCAAGAACCGGAGCGACGCTCTTAAAAAGGATTTATGCGATGAACACGACGACTCCTCTGCTGCGAACAGTCTCACTCGGATGGAGCTGCGGCTCCTGCGGAGAACTCATCACCAGCATCGAGGATGGTTTTGTGGAGTGGCTTGCTGGGGCGGATGAGTATGCTGCGGATAAGTACGGCACAACCAGGATCAAAGGTTTACGCCTGGTCCACAGCCTCTGCCGTTACGATGATCGGCGCGAGTTCCAAAGAGACCAGAGTCTCGTGGAAGGCTTGCCTCTGGCGAGGTTCGTTGGCGCTGACGGACTGATGCTGCTGCTGTCTTTAATTGCCAAGCGCGAGATGCCCGAGCCCGATCTGCTTGAACTCGTAAAGAGGGTACACATTCCGGGATATGAGCAGACTCGGGAATTTTTTCTCGAAGCAATTCATGGCGGAACTGTCGCGCCCCTGATCGGCGAAGGGTTTTACACGCAATCGGAAATCCACGAGGTCCTTGCCTGGGCAACCAAGGGCGCTGTGCCACGTGAATAGCCGGCGGGAAATCTCCTAAACTTTGGTGGCACAGCAAACCCCAGAGATCCATGACTTATCGCGCGGGCGGAAACTTCTGAAATACATAAAGATGTTTTTCATCAGAGGTTGTAGCGAGGGTCATGCCGCTTTTCTTGGCGGCGCGGTGAAGCGCGGAGCGAAGATCCGCCTTCTTTTCTCCCGTTTCCGAAAGGGCGACTTTGATGGCGCTGAGCTTGTCGAGTTTCTCCAGATCGCTGAGGATCTCCGACACAATCTTGGCGTGCTTGCCGGTACGACTGTCAACCGCTTCGGTCAGAGGAACAAATGGGAAATGACAGGATGCTGTTTGCCGCTTCTTGTTTTTCATTTGACGTGCTTCTTTCCTACCGTAAAGGCGCTATCGATGCAAATGAGTATCTTCGCGTATCGCACCGATCCGGTCTCTATCGGTTCGTATCTTTTTGACCCCTTTCGACAAAATCCGTTCATGCTTCTATATGGCTCGTACGAGGTGCCACTACAGTTAATTCTCACGAACCCCTTATCCCTTCTTGACAACGGTGGATGTTATTGGGTACTCATGTGGTTGTCTAAAACTCCGGCGGTTTAAAATGCAACACCCTGGCAAAACTTTCCATGCCACTACAACCCCCGTTAGCGGCACCCTCAAGAAGAACTCTGTGTGGCTGGCACAAAAGCAAATAGTCCCTCCGGAAGATGACGTCCACGCCTCGCTTTTCTGCATCGAAAAAGGCAATCTAAGATTCGCGCCGAAGCCTTGGCAAGACGGAAGCGGTCATCGCTGTTTTCTCTCGGGAGATTATTTTGGCGGAGGTGTTTCGCTCCAGGTCCTCATCGCTTGCCCCAAGCGGTGCGTTCCGAAGCCTGCGTTTGCTCTAAATCGATCGTCTTCAATCATACTCGAATTTGAAGCGAGTCCTCGCGCTGGCCAATGAGCTTGGGGAAGAAACGAGTCCGATGGTCGAATTAATCATTCGTTGAATTAAGGCATCTAGGATCAGGCGAGACTGATAGAGCTTAGTTGCTCTCGGCTAACTTCGAACAGTGAATGGGCAGTAACAGACGCTCAGGTAAGTTGAAACTGTCGGGGATTTGAAACCTTTCGGAGGTCCTCCGTGCTTGAGAAGCGACAGATAAGTGAGTTGGAGGATCGCAATGGAACGATTGAGCGCACTGCTTTCCCCCGGCGGCTTCATGCCTCACGGGTACTGCTACTTGTGGGATACAGGCCTGATCTGGCTGCATGTTGTTTCAGACTCCCTCACCGCACTGGCCTACTTCTCGATCCCCCTCACTCTGATCTATTTCATTCGTAAGCGGCGTGATCTGCCGTTTAACTGGATATTTGCCTGCTTTGGCATATTTATCCTGGCTTGCGGCGCCACTCATGGAATGGAGATTTGGACGTTGTGGCACGCCAACTACTGGCTCTCCGGCGGAATCAAGGCGGTTACGGCAGTGGCTTCCATTGCAACCGCCGTACTGCTCATTAGTCTGGTTCCTCAGGCCCTCGCGATCGCCAGCCCAGAAGGTCTGCGACATGAAATCGCGCAACGCCAGCTCACGGAGGAAGCCCTGCACCGGGTAAAAACCGAGCTGGAATTCCGCGTCGAGACCCGCACCAGCGAGCTTCAGGAGGCAAACCAGGTTCTTCTCCGGGAAATAGCCCGGCGTCAACAGACGGAGGAGCAGCTGCGCCACAGCGAAGAGCGCTTTCGCTTGCTCGTCGAGAGCGTTCAGGACTATGCCATTTTTATGCTGGATCCATCCGGGATTGTTACCAGTTGGAATGCTGGAGCGAGAAAAATCAATGGATACGAAGACAAGGAAATTCTCGGACAGAACTTCTCCCGTTTTTATCCGCCTGGCTCGGATGAGCAGGGACCCCAGATGGAATTGGATGCGGCAGCCAAAGAAGGCCGGTTCGAAAATGAGGGATGGCGGATACGCAAGGACGGCTCGCGCTTCTGGGCCAACGTCGTCATCACCGCATTGCGCGATCGCAAGGGAAATCTCATCGGATTTTCGAAGATCATTCGCGATCTATCCGATCGCAGACGCTCCGAGCAGGAGCAGAGAAAGCTGGCTTCCCTGATCGAACACAGCCGCGACTTCATTGGGATCGCTTCCCTCGAAGGAGACGCCCAATTCTTGAATGCAGCCGGTCAAGCACTGGTGGGCGTCGAAGGAGACGATGCGGTGCGCGCCAGCCACATGCGCGAGTACATATTCGCCGAGGATCAGGAGAAATTTGCCCAGGTCATCTGGCCCGCCATGTTGCGGCAGGGGCATTGGGAAGGCGAGATGCGCTTGCGCCATTTTAAGACTGGGGCTGCGATACCCATTCTCTACACAATCTTTTGCATCAAAGAAACCGACACGAACCGGCCACTGGCATTGGCCACGATCAGCCGTGACATTACCGATCGCAAGCGGGCCGAAGAGGATTTGCGCCAGGCCCAGGCCGAGTTGGCCCACGTGTCACGGGTGATGACCATGGGCGCGCTCACCGCTTCGATTGCACACGAAATCAACCAACCGCTCGCCGCAATCGTTAACAACGCCAATGCCTGTAGACGATTGCTGACCTCTCAGCCCCCGGATATGGAAGAAGTTTGGCTGGCCGTGGCGGAGATCGTACATTCTGCTACAAGAGCCGCGGAAGTGATCGCTCGGGTCCGCAACCTGTTGAACAAGAAAACCGTAGCCAGGGATCGTGTGGACATCAACGAAGTCATCCTGGAAGTGCTAGCGCTCCTTCCCGGCGAACTGGAGAAGAATCGGATTTCGACGAGCACCGATTTGCATCCCAATCTTGCCCCGGTCTCGGGGGACAGAATCCAGTTGCAGCAGGTTATCTTGAACCTGGTAATGAATGGCATCGAGGCAATGATTTCGGTTACCGACCGGCCCCGGCGACTGCTGATCCGATCCCAGCCCCACGAATCCGGCAACGTGCTGGTTGTGGTGCAGGATACGGGCTCGGGTTTAAATCCCAGCGATACAGCGCACATTTTTGATGCCTTTTTTACCACCAAACCAGCGGGAATGGGGATGGGCTTATCGATTTGCCGTTCCATTGTCGAAGCTCACGGCGGCCACTTATCCCTCGCTCCCAATCAGAATGAAGGAGCTGCCTTTCAGTTCACACTTCCAGCCTGCGCGTGAAAACCATGTACGAAGCAAATCCTGTTGTCTTTGTGGTGGATGACGACCCTGTCGTCTCCGTATCCATGAAAAGGCTCATCGGCAGCGTGGGTCTTCAGGTTCAAACCTTCGGTTCGGCCCAGGATTTTCTGCGCGCCAAACTTCCCGACGCGCCGGGCTGTTTGGTGCTGGACGTCCGCCTGCCCGATTTAAGTGGCTTGGACCTGCAGCAAGAGCTTGCAAGAGCACACGTCGACCTTCCCGTTATTTTCGTCACAGGCCACGCCGATATCCACATGTCCGTTCAAGCCATGAAGGCTGGCGCGGTCGAGTTCTTGACCAAACCTTTTCGCGAGCAGGAGCTGCTGGAAGCGATTCAACACGCTATTTCACAACATCGTGCGATCCGGGAACGGCATGCCGCTGTTGCAGAGTTATTTGAGCGCTTTGACTCACTTACTCCTCGCGAGCGTGAAGTTTTTCCTCTGGTGGCTCGCGGGATGCTGAACAAACAGATTGCCGACCAGTTGGGTGCAAGTGAAAAAACCATCAAGATTCATCGCGGTCAGCTCATGCGAAAAATGCAGGCTGAATCTCTCGCGGATTTGGTTCGCATGAGCGAGAAACTCAAACTTATTTCTCCAAAGTCCTAGGTACTTATTTCCCTAAAGTCCTAGGCGGCTGATACCAAGGCCCGATATACACAAAGCCTGGCTAGAGTTATGGTTCGTTGGTAAGCGGGAGGTAAGCGATGGATCGTAGCCCTCTGACTGCTTTTCAACTCTCGAATCATCGAGTGCCTGATGCAGCGTTGTTGGCTGCCTCTCCGCCGGCGGAGCTCCCAGCGTTCGAGCTCCCAGCGTTCGAGTCCCTGAATCTCGGCCTCCCAGCGGGCCCGATCGCTATCGTCGAGGATGACACCTGGGTGCTCAAGTCCCTTGAGAGGTTGGTAAGGTCGGCAGGGCTCAAGGTAGAGACGTTTGTTTCAGCCGAGGATTTTCTTCGGCACGGCCATAATTCAGGAATGGTCTGCTTGGTTTTGGACATCGGTCTGCCAGGAATGAGCGGCCTCGACCTGCAACGATACCTTGCCGACGAAAGCTATCGAGTCCCGATCATTTTCGTTTCAGCCCATAGCGATACGGAAATACGCAATCACGCTCTCGCCCAGGGCGCTATTGCTTTCCTGAACAAACCTCTCGACGACCAGGCATTTCTTGACGCCGTCAGTGCCGTGGTGAAGTGAATAGGAATCAGCATGACGACAAGAACGGCATCGCAGCTTGGAAGACTCCGATTCCAGCGGCGTTCGCAAGGGCACGGCGTCCACAGGAAGCGGAAAACCTCGGTTCTGAAGTTGATTTTGGGTTGGCTCACCCGATTTTGACCTTGATTTTGGGTGGCGCAGCGGTTCGCTGCTGCCATCAATTCTCTGTTTTCAATGGGGCTTCAGCCGCAGAGGGATGGGTTAACTCTTATAACAAGCTTTTATAACAGATTTTTCCAAAACCGCATTTGCCGTTCACCGCAGGTGAGCAATAAATAGAGAAAGTATGAGTGGAGGATGTAAATGAACCCGTTAAGCCCGTCAAAAAAAATCAGTGATGACCACTGGCTGCGTCCGTCAGCCCTTGCCACTTTGCAGAAGGATGCGCGCCCGCCCGAACAATCATCAGGCGGAAATGGTCATACGCATCTGGCCCTCGTGGAAAGAGAAGCGGATTCACTCCCGCCGCACGATCTTAGTCTGGATCCGCTGACCCTTATGGTTGCGGATGATCATCCTGTTGTTCGAGAGGGTTTGGTAACCATGATCGAGCGGCAGTCGAATATGCGGGTCATCGCTCAAGCTAAAAATGGGCAGGAAGCAGTCGAAAGCTTTCTGGCATGCCGTCCCGACCTTGGGCTTCTGGATTTGCGCATGCCAGTGATGGATGGCGTCGAAGCGATTCTCGCCATCCGCGAGAAAGAACCAACGGCGCGCCTTATCATTCTCACTACCTTCCGCGGTCAGGAGGATATCTATCGCGCGCTGCGGGCGGGCGCCTTGGGATATCTTCTGAAAGATACGCCGGCCGAGGAACTCATCGAGTCCATCCGCGCGGTCAGCACCGGCAACACTTGGATCCCGGCTGCAGTTGGGGCAAGCTTGGCGAAGCGCCTAACCGATCGCGCGCTAACCGTCCGCGAAATGGATATTCTTCGAACTTTGGCGCTGGGCAAGAGCAACAAGGAGATCGGAGCTGCTTGCAACATCAGCGAAGCTACGGTCAAAGTACACGTGACCCATATTCTCGAAAAACTAAAAGTGACTGGACGCACGGAAGCAATCAATGTTGCCGTGAAACGCGGCTTGGTGAATATGGATTCTTGCACGGCCGCCTGACTGCTTACCACTGCGATAAATCTTCCGTTTCCGATGGCGGCTTTAGCCGCTGAGGGAGCGGAGGAAGCGGTGGGCTCTCTCCCAGGTTCGTTATGAGGCAGCTCCTAAAGTCCACAATTTCATAATCCTTAAGATCCACGATTACTAATATTTAGGAAATCCAATGAACGCGAATAATTTCTCCGACCTTTCAGATTTCACGGCTGTTGAGCCGCGCAGTCAGATTTCATGTGAACCCGCGTTGCAGCCGCTCGAGGATACTGCAATCACCGCTCGCACCCAGCGCCGCATGCTAGGCATGCCCTTGGAGAAAATTTTGCTCCAGATAAGGAGCGGAATTGTGATTTGCGACGCCGGTGGGTTGATCGTGCTGGCCGATGCTCACGCCAGACAATTGGCCTGCCGGGACCCTGAAGGCACTCCGCTGGATCTTTCCGAGGATACTTGGGGCGTCCTCCAGGATTTGAACGGCGGCCGCGTTGCGTTGGAAGAATGGCCTTTCATGAGAGCCCTTCGAGGTGAAACCCTTCCATCCAAAGAATTTCGGCTGCTTCGGCGGGACGGCACAGCTTCCGACATTTTGTTTAGCGCTACCCCAATAGTGAATGCCGAGCGCCGAATTTCCGGGGTGGCAGCCACGCTTACAGATGTGAGTGGGCAGAAGCGGGAAGAAACACTCCGGCATGAACTGGCGCTCGAACGGGAGCGCAGCCGAATGGCCACTCACATTCACGACACTGTCTCGCAAACCCTGACCGCAATCGCCCTTCAATTGCAGGCAGCTGAAAGAGAGCTTGGGCAGAATTCTAGCGCAGGCATTTATCTGCAGCGCGCCATGAATGGGGCTCGGCATGGCCTTGCCGACTTGCGGCGCTGCATATGGACTCTCTCTCACGAATCGCTGGATGGTGAGGATCTTGCTGAGGCCTTGTCGTTTCTCGCGGAGCAGATTTTTGCCGCAACTTCGGTTGATCTCCGGCTTTCTCTGCACCCGGAATCCGATGCTTTGCCGCGAGAGGTCCGGCATGAGATGTTGTGGATCGGCAAAGAGGCTTTAGTGAACATCCTTAAGCACGCCCAAGCGACCCAAGTTGATATTGAATTAGTTTGCGGAAGTAAAGAAGTGCTGTTGCGCATTCACGACAATGGCCAAGGATTTGGACCGGTTCGGGCTTTGTCCAATTCCAAGGGCAGCTTTGGTCTCATCGGCATGCGAAAACGGGCACAGAGGTTGGGGGGCAGCATCGTCCTTGACAGCTACCCTGGAAAGGGCACTCGCGTAATTGCCGTCGTCCCGTGCATGCAACAACATCTCGCAGCGTGAACGTGGAAACAGAAAAAGTTCGACCGGGCGTCGAATTGTTCATCGAAAATAAAATTGCCGTCGGTCGAATTGTCGTCTGCACGGAATTGTCATCCCGAGCACAGCGAGGAACCTTGGTTTCCCCTTGCAGTACTAATTAGCGCCGGCCTAGGAGGCATTTTGTGAATCCGCATCATATGAAATTAGCAGGCAACGTGAGCAATGTTACTCAAGCCTTTCTTTACCAGGACTGCCAGGAGCGCGTCACGGTATCCGTCGAGGGCGCGGAGCCACTGTACGCAGAGCTTCGCTTGCGGAATCAGGCGGGATGGGCTGTAGGCCAAAAAGTAGTTGTAGTGATTGTGCCAGAAGACGAAGGTCCGCGCTGAACCAACGATGCTGGATGCTAGCAGATCAGCATCGCACTATTTCTTTATCTTAGATCGCTTCCTCTCAGATCGCTTCCTCTCATCCGTAACTGGTTATTGCCTTTTTATAGGGAACTGCCCGTAAAGAGACAGGGACAGTGAACAGGTTTCCCCGCCCACTGTCCCCCACTCTGCCTCACTTATCCCGGCTTTCACTTTCTAAACAAGCGCTCAGAGTGCATCTCTTATAGGAATGCTATTCACCACCAACCGCTCCGGCAATTCTTCGTGAGATTAAACGGAATCTCCGCGTAGACACCTATAAGCTGTTGCAACCGCGGTTAAGGCTTCCTATACAACTCGTGAGTTATTGCAACTGCCGCTTGGGCAATAACATCCAAATAGGAGAATTGGTGGAAAGAGAAAAGAGAACTGACCATGACGGCGATGCTATGCCTGTAGTTCGAGCTTGCAAAGTTTGTGGACGGATGAACCGCCTTCCCGCGGCGCACCTGGCCGATACTGGGCGATGCGGCGCATGCAAAAATCCATTGCCGCCTGTGAACGAACCGCTGGACGTTGATTCCGCATTATTCGATGAGATTATCCAAAATGCCCGCGTGCCAGTGCTCGTGGATTTCTGGGCTGCATGGTGTGGGCCGTGCCGCATGGCCGCACCCGAGGTTGCGCGCACCGCCGCCGATATGGCCGGACAAGCTGTCGTCCTAAAACTCGACACCGAGCGCTATCCGGACCTGGCTGCACGCTTCAACGTTCGCGGCATTCCCAATCTCATCGTGTTCAACGCAGGGCGGCTTGTAATGCAACAGGCGGGCTTGGTCAATCATGAGCAGATGGAAGCATGGTTGAAATCCGCAACTCCGTCTGCCGTAGTCTGACTGCGTTGCCACTGTCATCCCGAGCGCAGCGAAGGACCTTGGTTTCCGCTTGCAGATTTATGCTTCGTCGTCTTCCTTCCACCCTTTACCGTGAAAGGTGGGAGTGGCCGAGAACCGGAGTGGCTTGTCCCTGCGTTCTTTCAACCCACTCGGCTTCGAAGCGGGAGCGATCGTAAAAAGACTTCTGTGTCCCCACGCTGGTCGTCGAAAGCGCTGCGTAAAGGTTCGCGCGTCGTACCGCTTCTTGTTCCGCGGCTCCCTCCGCTAGAAACACTGCGAAACTTCCGATGAAGGCGTCTCCCGCTCCGGTGCTGTCTACGCTGGTCACTGAAAATGGAGGCACGTGTTCCATCGAATCGCGGGAGGCAAGAAGAGATCCCTTCGCTCCCAGCGTGATAATTACGCGGCGAACGCTCCCATCCAAGAGCTTCTCCGCGCACTTCTTCGCCTCCTCAACCGTCCGCACCGGCAGCGACGTAATCGCCTCGGCTTCCGTCTCATTCGGAACGAAATAATCCAAGTCAGCCAACGCATCCACGTCAACCGGCTGCGCCGGCGCGGGATTCACAATGCAGCGGATTCCATGCTTTCTCGCAAAAGCTATTGTGTGGTAAACCGTTTCCAGGGGGATTTCGAATTGCAGTACGATGCAGTCCGCAGTCCTCAACATCTCGGCGGCAGTATCAACGTCAGCCGGTTTTAATTCGTCGTTCGCTCCCTTTACCACCAGGATGCGATTTTGTCCGTCGGGTTCGACGAAAATTGGCGCAACCCCGCTGGAGACTCCTTCGACCACCTTCACATAGGTTGTGTCAATCCCAACTTTTTTAAAGTTTTCAATCGTGGCTGGACCAAACAAATCGCTTCCCACCCTTGCCACCATAAATACTTCCGCGCCACAAAGGTGCGCGGCGACCGCCTGGTTCGCACCTTTCCCTCCAAATCCCAGAATGAATTTCTGTCCGAAGCAGGTTTCCCCGGCCTTGGGGAATCTATCCGTAAACGTCGTCAGATCGATATTCGCACTGCCAACCACCGCAATTCGAGAGCGTTTTGGCATATATAGAAATTATGTTCAGGAACCCCGGCGAGTGTATTAGCAGCTTCTGGTTTGTGTCAATCCGCTTGCGGCTCAGGCAGTTAGAAACCTTGAGCATCTATCCTCTCTAACGGATGTCATCCCGAGCGCCGCGAGGGACCTTGGTTTCCGCTTGCGTGCAGTTAACGAAATCGATTTGAATTTGCCTTGAAAGAGCATGGCTTCAAGTGGCAGTGGGAAAATTCGGTCTGAGCGTTGTTTTTGGGTGGCGCAGCGGTGAACCGCTGCGATAAATCTGTGTTTCCAATCGCGGCTTGAGCCGCCGAGGGCGATGCTTTCGAAATGAACCCACCGCCTTCCCGCTAGTCCGCTTGTGGTGCGCGTAAAAGAGGAGTAGAGTTACAAACTTTGCACCACAACGCCTCAAGGAGAACAATGTTCACGCCATCCAGTCTCGGAATTGCCCTGATGATGATGATTACCAGCGCCATTTGTTGGGGTTCATGGGCAAACACCTATAAAGGGGTCAAAGGTTACCGCTTCGAACTTTTCTACTGGGATTATGCGGTTGGAATTTTCGTCATATCCCTTGCGCTCGCCTTGACCATGGGAAGCTCCGGGCATGATTCTTCCAGCTTTCTCAATAATGTCCATGCCGCCGACACCGCGAACATTGTGAATGCCCTCATCGGAGGCGCGCTCTTCAATCTCGCCAACCTCCTGCTGGTGGCCGCGATTGACATGGCGGGCCTCGCAGTCGCATTCCCCATCTCGATTGGAATCGCCCTGGTAGTGGGAACTGTGTTGAGCTATGCGCTTCAGCCGAGAGGAAACGCTCTTCTCCTGGCGCTCGGCGTCGCCTGCGCATTTGTCGCCGTGTTATTGGACGGCAAGGCCTACGGCAGTCTTCGATCCTCCGGGCGATCGGTCTCCAGGAAAAGCGTGATCACCTGCGTCGTATCCGGAATTCTCATGGGTCTGTGGGCCCCATTCATGACTCACGCGATGACCCGCGGCAATCCCCTCGGCCCCTACAGTGCGGCCGTATTTCTTACGCTCGGCGCTTTGCTCTCTTGTTTCATCTGGAATATTTACTTCATGAAGCATCCGCTGGTGGGCGAGCCGGTAAGTTTCGGCGGTTTTTTTAGCGGCCCTCTATCGGGGCATCTGCTCGGGCTCCTTGGCGGATGCATCTGGGGCATCGGCACCGTGTTTAACCTGGTAGCTGCGAGCTTAACCGGCGTTGCCATTTCTTATTGCATTGGCCAATCCGCTCCCATGGTCGCCGCACTCTGGGGAATTCTCGCCTGGAAAGAATTCGCAAACTCAGGACCGCGCGCCAAAATGTACCTCGGCCTGATGTTTGTTTTCTACGCAGTCGCCATTTTCCTGGTCGCCCGCGCCTACGGCTGAGTTCAAGCGCCTAAACCCTATCTTTGGGGTGGCCGAGATCTTAAATAGTTCTCCGCATCCCACGGCTAGCGCCTGGAAAATGCTGCAGATGGGGCTCGGTCCGAGCTCGTTTCGCTTTCCTTGATATCCATGCGCTCGATGAGACCGTTCGCGATGGTGTAAACGTGCCACACCTCGCCATCTGAAAGAATGTCGCCGTTAAGGCTTTTCACGAGTTGATGAACTTTGACATCGGTAATACCGCCTTTTTGGTCGATTATTTCAAGTGGTTCCACGTGAGGATCAAACTCCTTCCACTGACGGGTCCAATAGGCACGAATCTCTTCTTTTCCAACCACACGACCGCCTTCCGACGCCTTAGGCCAGCTGACGTTCTCACTCATGAGCGCCAGCGCGCCATCAATGTCTCGCTGGTTAAAAGCAGAGTAGGCCTGAGCTATTAACATCCGTGTATTTGCCATAGGGCCTCCAGCGTACATGTGTGTATGTTACCCGTACAGGCGTGGAAGTCCCAGAAGGCTTGTTAACCGCAAGCCTAAATAAAGCACCGATCCCCTTCTTGTCTCCGACTACCGCCAAATTGTCAATAATTTGTCAATTTCATGTCACTTTCTTCTCCGCTCCGCACTCATTCGAGAAATAACACGATAAAGTTAGGCGTATGATTTCTGGCAATTACAGTGCAGGTGTAGCCGTGACCAAAACCATATCTTCAGCATCAACCACATCAGCAATGCCGGTAGCCATGACGATGGACATGTCGCCCTCCGCTTCTGAGCGGATTCTGATCATCGAGGATGATCGTGCCGTACAAAAAGCTCTCAAACGGTTGTTCGAAGCCGAGGGTTTCGCCGTGGATGTCGCCGGCAACGGCGCCGACGGCCTGGGGTTGTTCCGCGAGGCAGCTCCGTCCGTGCTCGTGCTGGATTTGAGTTTGCCCGGAATACCCGGGCAGGACGTGTGCCGGGAAATTAGCCAGGCAGCCCCGTCTTTGCCCATCGTTATCCTGAGCGCGAAGACCGAAGTCATGGACAAAGTTCTGCTTCTAGAATTGGGCGCTCATGACTATGTGACCAAACCCTTCAGTCCGCGAGAGCTTCTGGCTCGTGTCCGCACCGCGATGCGGCGCTCCACGCGGACTCCAGTAGTCGAGAGTTTTAAATTCGGCGACGTGAAGGTGGACTTCAACAGGATGGAATTATGGCGTCAGGGAAAACTCGTGCCGCTGACTTCGCAGGAATTCAAAGTGCTCAAGTTCATGGTACATAATGCCGAGCGCGTGCTATCGCGCGACGAACTGCTGAATTCGGTTTGGGGATATCGGAACTATCCGAGCACCCGCACGGTCGATAACCACATCCTGCGGCTACGTCAAAAATTGGAAAAAGATCCCGCAAACCCTTTGCATTTCCGCACCGTGCATAGTTCGGGATACAAATTTGTGCCTTAGCGCTCGATTGGGGACTGAGACTTGAAAGGCGCGGCTTCAGAGGTTGCGGAAAAGCTCGATCTTGATTTTGATTTTTGGGTGGCGCAGCGGTTCACCGCCGCGATAAATCTGCTGTTTTCAAAGGCGGCTTTAGCCGCTGAGGGGCGCGGGGCTTCAAATTGACCCCACTACTAAGAACATCGAGGCTTAACCATGGGCGGAATTCGGTTGCGGACCAAGTTCCTGCTTTCCATGGTCGTGGTATCGGCAGCCCTAACGCTCACCACTCTGCTGGTCGTGCGGCATACCGTGCAACAGGAAGTGCGCGTGGGAATCCAGCGCGACCTTGAGAATTCCGTCTCCGCATTCCACCACCTACAACAACAGAGAGAGATTACACTCGAGCGGTCGGCCGTGCTGCTGGCCGATCTGCCCAATGTTCGTGCGCTGATGACCACGCACGATCCCGCAACCATTCAGGATGCATCGCGCGACTTGTGGCGGCTCGGGGGCAGCGACTTGCTGATACTCGCCGATTCTTCCGGCAAAGTAATGGCGCTGCAAGCCACTCCACCGGAGATCACCCTGCCCGCCAGTCAGGATTTCTTCTCCGCCGTAATGTTGCGGGATGAAACTCGGGATCAAACTCGGGCTGAAACTAATAACGAAACGCGGCGCTGGTGGTACGTCGAGGGTCATCTCTACGAGGTCTTCGTGCAGGATATTTACTTCGGTCCCGCCAGTGGCCGCCATGTTCTTGGATATTTACTGCTGGGCTACGAAATAGATGACCGCGTTGCCCGCGACCTGAGCCGTGTGGCCGCCAGCGAAGTTGCTTTTCGTTATGGCGACGTAATTGTTCGAAGCACCCTGAAGCCCGCTCAGGAATCCGAACTGCTCCAAGTCGCGCCCCAACCGTCCACGGCAGGTTCGCCGCAGGGAGAGCAAATTTCGCTCGGCGGAGAACGCTTCCTCGCGACCTCGGTAAATCTACCCACCCCGGGCCAGCCCGCGCTTAATCTTTGGGTATTGAAGTCATTCGATCGCGCCACCGCCTTTCTGCGGAATCTGAACGACCTTTTGCTGGCACTCGGCTTCGCGGCCCTGCTGGCCGGAAGCCTGCTGGTTTTTGTGATTTCGCACACCTTCACCCGTCCGCTCGAAAATCTCGTGGCCGGCGTGCGCGCCCTCGAGCAGGGCGATTTTGCTTATCCTCTGCACGCCAAGGGCAGTGACGAAGTTGCCGAGCTGACCGGAACCTTCGACCGCATGAGAAAGAACCTGCAAACCACTCAGCGCGAGTTGTTGGATGCGGAACGGCTGGCCACCATCGGCCGTATGGCGAGTTCCATTTCGCATGACTTGCGGCATTCGCTGGCAGCGGTGGTGGCCAATGCCGAATTCCTTTGCGAGAGCGATCTCACGCCGGGGCAGCGTGAAGACCTTTACGCCGAGATACGAGTCGCGGTTGACCAGATGACCGACTTGATTGAGTCGCTGCTTGAGTTCTCGCGCACGCGGGAATCGCTCTGCCCCACCCACGGCGACGTTCGCTCGGCGGTGGATCGCGCCGTGCAAGGCGTGAAGGCGCATCCCGAATTTCAGCGCATTCGCATTCAGGTTTCCACTGAGGGCTCGACTGACGGCTGGTTCGATTTCAAGAAGCTGGAACGCGCCTTGCTCAACTTGCTGCTGAATGCTTGCCAGGTGGTGCCACTGGAATCCGGGAAGATCGATATCGAACTGAAACGCAGGGGCGCGAACCTGGAAATTCGCATTGCGGATAATGGCCCAGGAATCGCAGAAGCCGTGCGGGGTCGCCTGTTCGAACCGTTCGTGAGCCACGGCAAGGAAAATGGTACCGGCATGGGGCTGACCGTCGTCCAAAAAATCGTGCAGGACCACGGAGGCGACGTCACGGTAGAGCAGACTTCGGCCTCGGGAACCACCTTTCGCGCGAACATTCCGCTCAGTCCCTCGGTCGAAAATGCAGTGGCAGCGGCACGCTGAGTAACCCGCATGGGTGCCAAAACAGGGCGCCGGAACATGGGCCGCGACGAAATTCTTCAATGCATCACCGGTATGCAGATTTGAATGCAAACCCGAAAATCAGAATGATATGCGGAGCCGGGCAGGAGGAGAAATGACCACGAGTCAGACACGCTGGTTCAAACGCTTACGATGGGGAATGCTGGCCGCAATGATCGCAGCCAGCGCATACGGCGTCGCGCAGGAACCCGCGAATCGTTCCAACTCAAATTCTCCCGAATTCAATGCTGCCAAAGCCTCGCCTGAATCCGTCGCTGACCCCGTGCGCGTGCTGCAAGAGCAAGTGCGCGAGTTGCAGACAGCGGTTGCCGAGATGCGCGCCGATTGGCAGCAATCCCGCGCCGAAACCGCCGAACTGCGCCGCCAACTCGACCAGGTTCGCACGGGAGTGCATGATCCTGCATCCGCGAATGCTGTGGCAGAACAGGGGCCGGCTCCAGAGCGTGGCCCATCGCAGGTTGCGGGAAGTTCTTACAACCTGCCGAACAACGCGCCGCCGGATCAATCCGCGTCAAATCAATCCGCGCCCAATCTGCAAACTAATCAACCAAGCGAACATCCCCCCACAATTGAAGAGCAATACGAATTGCTGAGAGGCAAAGTCGACGATCAGTATCAGACCAAAGTAGAAAGCGCCTCCAAGTACCGCGTGCGGCTGTCGGGAATTGTTTTGATGAATCTTGCACGCACCCAAGGCTCGGTGGATAGCATCGATCTTCCCACGATCGCGTATGCGCACGCGCCCGGCCAGCCCTCGGGAAGTTTCGGCGCAACCTTGCGGCAGTCGGAGGTCGGCCTCGAGGCATTTGGCCCAACCGTGGCGGGGGCAAAAACGACAGCCGACCTCCAACTCGATCTCGCAGGCGGATTCCCCGCTGTTCCGAACGGCGTCAGCTCCGGATTCATGCGTCTCCGCACCGCCACGCTTCGCATGGATTGGACAAACACTTCAATTGTGGTCGGGCAAGACGGGATTTTCTTTTCCCCGAACTCGCCAACCTCGTTCGCAACCCTTGCCATTCCAGCACTGACGTATGCAGGAAATTTATGGAGCTGGGTGCCGCAAATAAGAGTCGAACATAAAGTGGCGCTCGCGGAAAATTCAAACCTGCTTTTCCAGGCAGGAATTCTCGATCCACTCTCCGGCGAAACCCCGACGCCGGCGGCGGGTTATTACCGGCAAGCCGGTCCCGGAGAAGCCTCGCGCCAACCCGCGGATGGCGCGCGCATTGCCTGGACGCGAAATGTTTTCGGACAGCCGCTGCGGCTGGGAGTCGGTAGTTATTACAGCCGGCAGGATTACGGCTTTGGCCGCAACGTTGACGGCTGGGCCGCGATGACAGATATCGAACTTCCGCTTACTCGCCAATTTTCGTTGAGCGGAAAACTTTACCGCGGCAAGGCCCTTGGCGGCCTGTACGGCTCATTCGGAGAAAGCGTATTGTTTAACGGCAATCCCACATCGGCCGCTACCCAGGTACAGCCCCTGAATTCGGTCGGCGGCTGGGCACAATTGAAATATCGCCCGCTGAATAAATGGGAGTTCAACGTAGCGTTTGGCACGGACAACCCCTACGCCAGCGACTTGAAGTACTTTGAATATCCGCTGTCTTACGGGAATCCGACGCTCGCCCGAAATCAGGGGAGTTTTGTGAACATGATTTACCGTCCAAGATCGGATCTGCTGTTTTCCGCGGAATATCGACACCTGACAACGTATTCCGTTACCGACGGCAGAAACGACGCCGGACATCTAAATTTGATGATGGGAGTTCTTTTTTGAACAGCGTCGCACTTGAGTATGAGCCGCATTAAAACTTTAATTCGGATCGCAACCATCCCTGCGGCAATGCTGTGCGTAGGCGTGGCTGGATTGCACGCGCAGGTCGAGCCGCAGGCCACACCCCAGACTATGGCGCAACTCGCAACCTTGCATGGTCGTATCGAGATCGTTGGCGAATCGCTTCAGGGCAGCGAATCGGCTCAAGGCAAGAAGCACCATAGAATTTTTCCGGAGACCGTGGTGTGGCTCACTCCGACGAATCCAGCGGGAGCAGACGCCCCGGCCGCAACGCCGAATATTCCGCGGTACGATCCCGCGAATCCACGGCAAATTCCTCAACTTGTGCAGAAGAACAAAACGTTCATACCGCACATCCTGGTAGTTCCCGCAGGCTCGCTGGTGGAGTTCCCCAACCGCGATCCTTTCTTTCACAATGTCTTTTCACTTTTCGAAGGCAAGCGCTTCGATCTCGGTCTCTACGAGGCAGGCTCCACGCGGATGGTGCGATTCGATCGTCCCGGAATCAGCTACATTTTCTGCAATATTCATCCCGAGATGAATGCCGTTATTATCACCATGGCGACGCCGTTGTTTGCTATTTCAAATTCCGACGGTCAACTCACCCTGCCCAGCGTTCCCTATGGCCGCTACAAGTTGCACGTCTGGAGCGAAGGCATGGATCCGGAAACTGCGCCGGCGGTTGAGCGCGATATCACGGTTACCGGCAGTGCCGTGTCCCTGGGGATCATTCGAGTTCCCCCAGCCAATGGTCAGGCTATGGCACATACCAACAAGTATGGACGCGAGTACGACGACCCCACCCCCAATAATTCTGTTTACGAACAGCAACGCTAAATGCTCACCAACGCAACTCAGAAACGGCCGCCCATTTCTGAGCGGCCCTTGCGGAGACCTTACCTCACTTCTACTTGTGATTGATTTCGAACGCCACGCTATTTCACATCGATCACGCCGAACGTTCCGGCCAGATTGTTGCCGGGGCCGGCGGTAAAGAAGAGTTGATTTGTCCGGCCGTTGTTCGCCGCGCCTCCGCCAAACTCAATTCCCCAGAGTTGGTCGATGGCGATGGGTTTGTTGTTCGTGTCTACCACCGTGCCCACCAGTTGACCATTTTCCAGATTGAAACCGTTGATGGTGCCGCTGTTGGTGTTGTTCGAGACCAGCAGCGTGTTGCTGAGCTTGCCAAAGTTCTTTGGCGCAACCGCGAAGCCCCAGGGCTGATTCAAAGGTCTACCTTGCGCTAGTACTTTTACAAATGTCCCATCCTCGCGGAAGATGTCGATTTGGCCGCTCGGCGCGGTCGAGGTCAGAGCGAACGAAACATACACCAATCCGTTGATGTCCTGAATGCCGAATGGCCCATAATCCGGTCCCAGCGTGGGATCGGTAAACGTATTGACGAGGTTGAAAGTGCCGTCGTACACCTCGACTACATTCTTCGCCAGGTTCGCCGCATACAGAAGATTGCCCGAAGGCCTGTTGGTGATGGCAAGACCGGTGTAACTTGCGCCAGCCGCCGAGTTGTTCACCGTGATCTCCGCATCATTGATGTTCTGTTTCGGAGCCCAGCCGCTGATGGTTCCATCCAATGTAGCGAACAGGAAAAACGTGGGCCATCCGCCGATCTGAAAATCTGACGACGCATTGGCCACTATTCCCGTCGGTTGGCCCGGGCCCGCTCCGCTAGCTGAAGGAATGGCTACCTCCAGGCTTTGCTTGACTCCCGCGCCGTTGTAAAGTGTCGACCAGCCTGAGCCTTCATCGCTCACCCAGAACGGGCCGCCGGTACCGTAAGCCAGTCCCCAACCGTTCACCTGAAGTGGGTCGCCGAACTTTGCCATTCCTACCTGATTCGAATCGAGGTTGACGAGTGAATACTGTGCCATGGCCGCGGTCGATCCCAGCATAACCGCGAGTCCGAGGCAAATCGTGAAACCAATCTTGTGACGCTGCATAATCGAGTCCTCCTTGCGTGAGCCGGACTAAAGTGAAAGTGCATGTGGAGCGGTGAAGTGGTGGAATCGTAGAGTTCACCGCGCTTGCCAATGCTTTCTCCATCCAGCTTGCAATCGAATGCTAGTTCCCCCATGGCCGTCGAATTGTCAACGCCGTGTCACCGGTTTGCACAATTCTTGTCGTTAGCTCGAGATCTAGCTCGCGATCTAGCTCGCGATCTGGCTCGAAAGCTGGTTCGAAAGCGGACGATTCATGCCGGCATAAGAAGTACAGCATTGCAGTAAAGAGGAATGACTTATGTTGCGGCAGCGGCTATCCTGACCATGGCATTCGGTAACGGATCAATTGGTTGCTTTGAAAGTGCAACGGCACAGCTTCCGAGCTGCGGAGCAACTCAATCTTGCCGCTGATTGTGGGTACGTCGATTTTGCAGTAGCGTTGATTTTGGGTGGCGCAGCGACTCACCGCGGCGATTGATCCACTGCTCTCAAGGGCGGCTTTATCCGCTGGGAGCGGCGGGTTTCAAGTTAACCCACTACCCATGGCCGTCAGGACGATTCCCATGAGCCGCAAGGCATGCGTAATCGGTGCTGGCCCGAACGGATTGGCAGCCGCCATCGTTCTCGCCCAAGCCGGACTACAAGTCGACGTGCTCGAAGCCCAGTCCACACCCGGCGGCGGGGTCCGCACTATCGAACTGACTTTGCCCGGCTTTCACCATGATTTTGGTTCGGCGATTTATCCCCTCGGTGCAGGCTCGCCATTCTTCTCCTCGCTTCCTCTGGCCGGCCACGGCCTGCAATGGATACACTCGCCCGCCCCTTTGGCGCATCCATTCGACGACGGCACCGCCGTCCTGCTGGAACGCGACCTGGACGCAACAAAGAACTCTCTTGGCATCGATGGAGCCGCATGGAATAACCTCATGCGTCCCTTCGTCGAACACTGGAGTGAATTTGCTCCAGAAATACTTCGCCCGGTTTCTTTCTTTCCCCGCCATCCGTTTCTGATGGCCCGCTTTGGCATGGTTGCGCTGCAATCCGCTCAAACTGTCGCACAGCGATTTCGCAGCGAGAGAACTCGCGCCCTCTTCGCCGGCCTGGCCGCCCATTCTTTCCTCGCTCTCGATGAGCCGCTCAGCGCAGCCTTCGCAATTCTCATGGCGGTTCCCGCCCACGCCGTCGGCTGGCCAATTCCTCGCGGCGGTGCGCAGTCCATCACCAATGCACTGTGCGGATATCTGGCCACTTTCGGAAGCAGCGTAAAAACATCATCACCAGTGGCAAACTTATCAGCGCTCGATGGCGATAGCCTGGTTCTCTGTAACCTGACTCCGCGGCAATTGATCAAGGTAGGAGGAGACAAATTCACGGAAGGCTACAAACGAAAGCTCGCAGGATTTCGCTACGGCGCGGCCGCCTTCAAAGTCGATTACGCGCTCAACGCGCCGATTCCGTGGAAAGCAGCCGATTGCCTGCGCGCTGCAAGCGTTCATCTCGGCGGAAGCTTCGAAGAAATCGCCGCGTCGGAAAAAGCGGTACGAAACGGAGAGCTCCCAGATCGTCCTTTTGTTCTTCTTGCGCAGCCCACGCTGTTTGATAGTTCGCGTGCTCCCGCGGGCAAGCACATTGCATGGGCCTACTGCCATGTGCCCAACGGATCGAAAGTAAACATGCTGGAGAAGATCGAGAATCAGATCGAGCGTTTCGCTCCTGGCTTTCGCGAATGCGTTTTGGCCCGCCATGTCTCGTCTCCGGCAAACCTCGAGAGCATGGACGCAAACCTCGTCGGCGGCGACATAGGTGGCGGCGTTATGGACATTCGTCAGTTTCTATTTCGCCCCACCTCGCGGCACTATGCCACATCCGCTCGCAATATCTACATTTGCTCTGCGTCAACTCCGCCCGGCGGCGGCGTGCATGGCATGTGCGGCTACCACGCCGCGAAGATGGCACTGTCGAGATCAGATCGCCTGCACTAAAGTAAATACCCGCGCCACAGCCTTCACTCCCGCGGAGCAACATCAGGATATTCCACGGCACGAACCTCGCCGTTCGCCTCGCGCTCGACCGTCGGCGCATACAAACCCAGATATTGCCGCCGCCACCAAAGCCCGGTCGCACGTTTTTCCTGCAGGCTGGTAAACCAGTATTGCCACAGCACGGCTCGCACCTGGTGCGGCGCCGCCTGCGGGAACGGATTCGCGGCAAATAAATCAAGAACGTCTTTATCATTCGAAAGCAATCGCACTTCAGTTCTCACCACAATCGGATAATCCTGCCATGAACCGAGCGATGCAAACCACAAATTCCAATCGAACCGCGGCTGATAAGGCGCATAGATTCCTGGCGCTTGATTTAGCGCCTGCGGTTTGTATCGAAACGGATACGCGCTCCAGTTCTTTCCATCCTCCGAACCCTGGAACTCAATCTCATACCGTCCCCGCGTCATAATGCCGAACAGCCCATATTGATTCGCGATCCGCAAAGGCTCGAGCGCGGCTATCGGAGCCTCCGGCAGCGGCAGCCTGACAAACATCCAGATCAATTCCACAGCTGTAACATAAAAAATCAAGCCGAGAAAAACTCCCGCAAAAGACAATTTCAATACTCTGAAGTAGTGACGCAACCTTCCTGCACTCTGCACCCCAATTTTCTCCGGTGCCAGCGGCGTGAATGATTGCATCCATCTCTGCGGCAAAAAGCGCGCCAGAAACCGATCATCCAACAAAAGGAATCCGAGTATCAGAACCAGATAATTCAGAAACGCATAGTTGCCGGTGAGAATGACCATAGCTTCCCACGGAGTCACAATAAAGAAGCACACAATGCGCCACCGCCGCGGCAGAAACAACATCCAAACCAGGCCTAGCTCTAATACCAGCGTCGCTCCCGTTGCGAAAGCATGAAACCAATGCGGCAGATGCTGCACATACCAGCCGATCCACGTAGGCAACGGGCCATTCTGGTAGTACTCATCCATGGCCGTAAAGTTGCGCCATTCGGGATCTCCGCCCGCAATCTTTGCCACGCCCGATTCAAAGTAGATGCGGAACCATTCCCATTGCAGCAGGAACAAACTGGCGCGCGATGGCCGAAACTCACTCCCATACCCAGGACGAAATCCCGGTGGCGCAAAGAAGAGCGAGATGAATCCCGCTTCGAGCAGCATTCCGTCCGATTGATAGTTCGCAAAATCCTGCCCTGCGCTGACAAACGAAATAAAGCACAGAAAGCAAATCACCAGCATTCCGCGCGGCCACATGTTAAACACCAGCAACACCGACGCCGCCATGCCCACCCAGCACAGCGCCATCGGCATGTGAGAACCGCTGGCCATCCACAGCAACGTAGGCGCAAACCACACCCCGCGCGCGGTGCCAAACGAATGCGCTACCGCTTGAAGATACTGGTTCGCCGGAAGAATTCCTTCGGGCCCGATCAGCCCGCGAATTTGAAAGAGAAGAGAAAAGAACGCAGAAAAATAAATTCCGCCCAGCGCTCGCAAAAAAAGCCAGCGCGGAATCAGGCGCTCAGACGCGCCCCGCTCCGAATCAAACAGCCACCCGATGGCAGCGCCAATCCACTCCATGACTGCAAATAATTATAGCGATCGGAAAACGATCGCTATACCTAGGTCGGCGAATTCTGGCAGGTTGCGGAAAAACTTGATCTCGATCTTGATTGTGATTTTGACTTTTGGGTGGCGCAGCGGCTCACCGCTCGCTGCGATAAATTCGATGAATCCCCTGCTCCCGATGCCGGCTTCAGCCGCTCAGGGAGCGCTCGCCCAGCAAATGAGTTTTTCCGCAGCCTCTTCAATCGTACGGTAACCGATCCGTATCAAGACGCGGCTTCAGCCGTGCCGAAAAAGCGTCACAATCACTGAGGCTTCAGCCCCTGAGGTTATGCTCCCACAGTAGCCGCAGATCCTTTTCCAACTTCCACACTTTCCAAAATCTTCTGGAAATATCTTTCGAACTCAACCAGCTTCGGCGAAATCGCTTGCTCAGTTTCGTAAACCCCCGCCAGCGCATCCGTAGTCTTTAGCCCATTTCCCGTGATGCACAACACTGTCGTTTCCTCCGGCAGAATGCGATCCTGCCGGTACAACTTGCCCGCAGTGCCCACAGTCACGCCGCCTGCTGTCTCCGTAAAAACACCTTCCGTCTCCGCCAGCAACTTGATCGAGTCGATCACTTCCGGATCGCTCACATCTTCACTCCAGCCCCCCGTCTGCTTAATCGCCCGAATGGCGTAAAGTCCATCCGACGGATTGCCAATCGCCAGCGACCGCGCAATCGTCGCCGGCTTCTGCGGCTCAATCTCCGCGCTGCCGGTTTTCACCGCCGTTGAAATCGGAGAGCATCCCGTAGCCTGCGCGCCGAAAAACTTCACCGCTTTCTCTTCGACAAATCCCAGCTTGACGAGTTCATCGAACGCTTTCTTGATTTTGATAATCAGCGAGCCGCCAGCCATCGGACACACCACGTTATCCGGCAAACGCCAGCCCAATTGTTCAGCAATCTCAAACCCGACCGTCTTCGATCCCTCCGAGTAATAGGGCCGCAAATTTACATTCACAAATCCCCAGGCCCGCTCTTCCGCAATCTGCGAGCACAGCCGGTTCACCTGATCGTAATTTCCGTTCACCCGTACTACGTTCGCTCCAAACACTTGCGTACCCAGAATCTTCGCGGGCTCCAGATCGGAAGGAATAAAGATCCACGCCTTCAACCCCAGCCGCGCCGCGTGCGCCGCCACAGCGTTGGCCAAATTCCCGGTGGAAGAACACGCCACCGTATCAAAACCAAACTCCTTCACCTGCGCCAGAGCTACGGCCACTACGCGATCTTTAAAGCTGAGCGTCGGCAGGCAAACGGCATCATTCTTTATATGTAGGTTCTTCGCCGCGATCTTGCCGTCGCTCTTGTTCCCAGCCAACCGCGCGGCCAACCCCGGAGCCTGAAGCAACGGAGTAAATCCCACCGGCAACTGCGGCTCAAAACTCGCAGGCAGCGGCAGCAACTCGGAGTAACGCCACATGTTCGGAGCTCGCTGCGCAATGCGCTCGCGGTTGAAACTCCCCGCCGCAATCAATGCCCGAATCGCGTCATAATCATAGGCAATTTCCAGAGGAGAGAAACACTCGTGGCAAATGGACCGCGCCTGGTTGCCCCACGCCTTGCCGCACTCGCGGCAACGCAGCTCGTACCGAGCTGAACTGTACTGAGCTGGCTCGGATTGAGCTGGGCTATATTGAGCCGAAGCACCCTGCGCTGGATTACCCTGAACTAGACCATCTTCAACTTGAACGCCGTATGTAGACATCGGGCTACTCGCTTTCTATACCTGCGAATAGATGAGGACGAGCCGGGAAGCCCTAAAACAGAAAGGCCTCTTTTCCAGGAAATGGGAAAAGAGGAATCGGAATGCAAATAGAAATTTAAGCTCGCATCCGAATCTCATGTTCCCCGTTTCCGGGCGGGAGTTGGCACCTGGCGGTCTGGATATATGATCCAGATCCGGTTGCCGTGGCGTCACAGG
>Ga0209221_1000211_pt1 | contig 32281 bp, 26 predicted proteins | sample BlaSpr_A8_Ref_O2_FD_187989 | JGI IMG/M metagenome (GOLD analysis project Ga0209221, IMG submission 187989) | Forest soil microbial communities from Thunder Bay, Ontario, Canada - Black Spruce, Ontario site 2_A8_Ref_O2 (SPAdes) (version 2) | ecosystem: Environmental > Terrestrial > Soil > Boreal...
CGATGAACAAGGCGAGAAGCGCGCCGACCATCGCCATCAGCGGTAAAGAAAGAACAGACGTCGCACTCCAGCCGGTCACGAATGAAATCACTCCCCCTAATACCGCTCCTTCACCCGCACCGACCAAGCCAGGCTCGGCAAGCGGATTGCGAAAAAGAGCTTGCAATAGAACGCCGGCCGCGGCGAGGCCCGCTCCTACGAAGAACGCGACGATGACCCGAGGGACGCGGATCAGCCATACGATGACTTCGTCTGCATTCGTGATGTGGACCGACGATGTCCATGCTTGCGGGAGCAGTTTGAATTCGGCCACGCGCAAAATCGTCGACCAGGAAATGTGCGTGCTTCCGATAGCCACACCGGCAAGAAGGGACAGAAAGACAACCGGCAGGAGAAACCCGTAAAAGATGGATAAGCGCAGTCGCGACGTGGACGAAATATCCGCGAGTGGATTGCTCTGTGCGACTGCACTCACAGCTTTCCTCCCGAATGTTGTGGTCCGTAGATTGCATCGGCCATTGCCTGGACAAAAGTCGAAGTGTAGGGAGACATCGGCAAAAAAACCCGGTTATCGATTATGACGATGTGGCCGTTTCGTGCCGCTTGGGTTAAAGAGATTGCGGGATCGGACATTAGGTTAGCCAGAACTTGCTTCGTACTCCCCGTCTTTGCGCCTGCGATGATCCACTCCGGATCCCAGCGCACGATTTGCTCGAAATTCACCGAGTCGTAACCCACAATTCCGTTCTCGGCTGCGACGTTGACGCCGCCAAGCCGGGTCACAATATCTTGAAATAATGTTTCGCTGCCGTAGCTGTAGCTTCCGCCCAGGCCAAGGATGCGGGGTTTCGCCGACCCTGGCGGTCGCATGGATACTGCCTTTTCAATCGCCTCGTGAAACCGGGATGCTTCTTTGGCGGCGCTTTCATCTTGTCCGGTCATATATCCAACCAGTCGAATATTCTGTTCGATCTGATCGAGAGTTTCAAAGCTGGTCTCGATGCGGTAGACGGGTACGCCGGAACTCCGAGCGAGACTTGTATAGTCCGCCCGACCCTCTCTGGATACCAGCATTAAGTCTGGATCGAGCGCGACGACCCGTTCGACATCGGTTGCGACGGCGGGTTTGTATCGCTCTACGCGTTGGAGAACGTTACTGATTTCTTCCACGTAAGCGCTTTGGCTCACTGCAACCACATCTTGAGGCGGCAGGACTGAATAAACAAACTCGTCGATGGACCAGTACTGCGAGACAACGCGGTGTGCGGGACGGGCGATGCTAACCGTGACGTCGTCGCTATCGACCGCTAGTCTCGGATATTGAGACTTGCCCATCCGAACGCGGTCATCTCCTTTTTCTGTTTCCAGGACGGGCAATTGCAGTCCGCCGGGCGGAGAGGCATAGGTGTGTACTGCTCCCGCAATCGCTACAACCAGCAGGATCAGCAGTACCGGAGGAACGATGGTTCGCATGGGCTGGAGCATCTTGTTATCAGAATTCTATGTAAAGAAGAATTGACGGAAATGGTGGACATAGGGGCATCTCTTTTGATCAGGTCTCTGGTAATCAATTCTCCAAGAGAGTTACCAAGCGCGGGACCAGCGAGGGCCGGACTTGCCGTTGGCGGCCCGCAGGGAACCGCTCACTCCCGCATCGAACTCCAGCTTGCGTCCAAACAGCCAGAGCAGATCGGATAACCGATTCAGGTAGGCCAAAACATTTGGGTTGACGGCTTCACCAGATTCGGCGAGCCGCACGACGTTGCGCTCAGCTCTCCGACAAACAGTTCTGGCAACATCGTAAGCCGCGGCGGCGACATGCTCCCCTGAAATCGACCAGTCGGAGAGGACGCCTTCGATGGATTCGATCTGATGGACTTGCTCGGTGAGGGCATCCACCAACTCGGGTGTCACCGGCACTTGCGCCTTAGCGCTCTCCGCAGGTGTGGCCAGGGCGGATCCGACGCGAAAGAGTTCCTTTTGAATCGTCGCGGTTCTGGTTCGCAAGTCTTCGTCCTGGCAGAGTGCGCGCGCCAGACCCATCGCGGCATTCAATTCATCGACCGTGCCGTAAGCCTCGACTCTTACACTTGATTTTGAAACTCGGACGCCGCCGGCAAGACCGGTTTGGCCGCCATCTCCGCGTTTGGTAGCAATGCTGCTCATGGACTACCTCTTTTAATAATGATATTGGTGTCAGGCTGGATGTACGGAATTCGCTTTTGAACCGGAGCGGCGAGAGGGTCGAAAGACGATTCGCACGCTTCCTGTTCTCCGCAGGCAAGTCGCACACCGTTCCCCGGCAGGTTTCCTGACTCCGAGGTCACAGCGTCAATCACCGTGAACCGTTTCACCTTCCCCAGCGATCGTCTTGGCTAATGATCGTCGCCGAGTGGGACTACGAAACGGCGTACCTCGTAACAGTGGCGGGACCGCGCTGGGATTTCACCAGCTTCCCTATTAAGCCCTTTTGGGGCACCTGAGAACAACACGAGGATTACACAGAGCAGAATGGACCGTCAAATGCCCTTCATTGCAAGCAATACCGCAAGAGCCGCCGCCAGTACCCCGGTCGCGACGTTGAGGAGCGCGGCGAGAGGAAGATCGGAGTTGCTTCCCGCCGGCGGATCCGAAGGGTCGCCGAGCCAGACATCGGTAACGAGCAGACCCTTTGCCCAGATGGGGCCGAGCAGCCTGCGCTGAATGCCTCCCGCGGTGGCCGCTTCGCTCCATCCTGAGTTTGGTCCGGGAAGAATTGCGTGCTGTTGCCAGCCGACGCGGAATGCTTTTCGTCCCGAACAGCCGGGAATGAGGAACGAGAAAAGCGTGAGCAGGAGCCATGTGATTCGCGCGGGAACGAAATTCATTACATCATCGAGCCGCGCGCCGCACCAACCGAAGTTCAGGTATGGCGGTGTTTTGTAACCCACCATGGAATCCATCGTACTTACGACTTTGAAGAGCACAAGGCCGGGCAGTCCTGCAACGACATACCAACAAAGTGGGCTGACAAATCCATCCGTAAGATTTTCGCTCAAGCTCTCTATCGCAGCACGGCGGCAGGCAGCGATATCCATGCGGTCAGTATCTCGGCCGACGAGCTTCGAGATGAATGCGCGCGCTCCTTCAAGATCGTTACGGCGGGCCGCGGCCTCGACTGCCCAGGCATGCCGCACGAGATCATGGAGCGCCAAACAGGAGTAAGCCATGAATAAATAAAAAACTGACGCAGCGTAGTGGTTCCACTTCTGCAGTTCCACCAAGACGGCGCCGGTACCTCCAACCCACACAGTGCTCAATAGCAGAAAAAGTACGATTCCGCCGCCATACCCATTTGCTCCAAGTTTTCGCAGAAGATTCTCGAACCAACTTAGCGTGCGGCCGATCAAGCGAATGGGATGAGCGGAATAAACCGGGTCGCCGATTAAGAAATCGAGCAACACTGCTCCTGCAAGAAGCGTCGCGTGCGGACGAAGTATGTCTACTTCCACTTGGAGGACCAGCCTAACGCAATCGCCGAAAGAACGGCCGTTACCGGTTGAGCCGGATCTGCTTCAGAAAGTTGCGAATAAAAATATGGCCAATGATCGGGCTTTGCCGCAAGATTTGCGGCGAGGATCGCTACTTGCTGACGGAATATATCCTGTACCGCACTGGCCGGAAGCGCTCCAAAACGAATGCGGTCTAAAATGGCTGCGATGGCAAACGCCCCAGCAGCGACCTTTGGCTCGTACACAACTGACTTGAAATTCTTCTTTAAGAGTTCCAGTTCTCTCTCAGTCATGAAGGGCGCAATGTCCTCGGAGAACTTTGGCTCGTTCAACCCATAGCGTCCCAAAGCGATAAAGATCGAGCGCGTATAGCTCGTCTCCAGTCCATTTTGCCAGCGAAGTGCTTCCAGTGTGGCCTGTTTCACTGCGAGTCCGATGAGTTCTCCAAGTTTCGCATGCGGACTTGTGCTGGTCAGCGGCTTGCCGGCGTTCAGCGGCGCGCCGACACAGTACTGATCAGTGCCAGTTCCAGTTGCGAGGTTTTTTGAATACAGGCTACTGACCGCTAGCTCATAAAGTGCGGCTGTTTTTGCTTCTGTCATAGTTACAACAGCTCGGGCCAAAGCGCCTTCAGTGAGCGAGTGATTGCTGAGGAGGATTGTGTTGATGGTCCCGCCGACTGTCGGAACTTTTTCCCAGCCCGTTTCGGTTTCGCGCCATGACGCTGGATCTCCCGCACAAGCAGCGTTACCCTGGACACCCGCCGTAACCACCGCCGTGACCAGCATCGCATCATCACGATGTTGCACGATCGCTGCATAGTTCATATTTGCCGCAGTTCCCATGACTGCGGCGAGGCTTCCATCGAGCCCCATTTCGGCGCAGGCTGCGTCATGGTAGCTTTCGGGGCCGGTTGCAGTAATCTGCGCGTGACGTTCGCGATGGTCGGCGCCCTCACAACTTTGGTGATTGACCAGGTAGCGCAGAGTTTCAGTTTGGCCGCCATTGCGCGTCGAAGTGCTGAGTACACGATGGGGCTTCAATAGCTCGGTGATCAGAAAACGTCCGGCCCGAACCAAGCGGTACTCGTCCGTCTCCATCAACTCTTCGAGATTCGCCGCCTGCGCCATACGCTTTCTCACCGTCAGGTATAACGGATTCTATCTTAGGTGCCCATGCAGCTTCGATGAACACGATTTGACTAGCATCTTTCCATGCCGTATAAAACTTGTGACTTGGTGTTGTATGGGAATCCGGTTTAAATCCGGAGCGGCCCAGCCACTGTGAGTGCGGAGGATCGAGGCGAGTACGCCACTGGTGCAGGGATGCACTGGGAAGGTTACTTCGATCCAGAGAAGCGCGAGCCAGGAGACCGACCAGGTTCACATCGATTCGAATCGATTCTCTAAGGGAGCGTCGGTGACGATTCTTTCTGTAGAGTACCAGTGAAAAGATGTTTATGTCCGACCGCAGGTTTTGTATTTCTGCTTCTGTTCTTCGGACGCTCACCGGCACTCTCTCAGTTCTGAAGAGTTGAGGTTTGGAGGTGTGTTTTTTCAACACACACTAAGTGGCCACGGATAATGTTTGTCCGTGGTTGATTTCGCGTAAAAGCAATGCTGGTGGGATGTTCGGGAAGCGCGGTGAAAATCCGCCACTGCCCCGCAACTGTAAGCGATCGTTTTCACGGCTGCACAAGCCACTGCCTATCAAGGGTGGGAAGGCGCAGTCGATTTAGTAGTAGGTCGCGAGTCAGGAGACCGGTCCCGCCTAAGCATATGGTCCGCTCTTTCTAGGGCGAAGGAGGACTTTGATGTCTAGGCTATCGTTCTATCGTGTCCGGATGGGCTCTTGCTGCATCATCACATTCACGATTATCGCGCTGACGCTGTTTGCCAGCTCTTCCCACGCACAATCCACTACAACTCTGCGCGGGAAAATTGTCGATCCGCTCGGCAGTCGCGTTGTCGACGCAAAAGTTATCCTTCTTGAGGGTGACAAATCCATCGGCGTCACGAAATCCGATGGGCGAGGATCTTTCAGTTTGCCGTCCCCAAAGGAAGGCCACTACAGCCTGCAAGCTGAAGCAGCTGGATTCGCTACGCAAACCATTCCGGTCGATGTCGGGAAAGATGGAAAAACTGAAGAGTTTACGGTAACGCTAAACATTGGTCCGCTAGCCCAACAGATTGTTGTCTCAGCGACGGGATTTGCCATTCCTGAATCTCAGGTGGGGGCCTCGGTGAGCGTGATCGACAGCGAGCAAATCGACGCACTCAACAAGCTGGATGTCCTCGAAAACCTGCGGCTCGTGGCCGGTGCGCAAGTTGTCCAGACGAGCCAGCGGGGAGGAGCCACGTCGCTGTTGATCCGCGGAGGCGAATCGGATTTTAACAAAGTACTGGTCGATGGTATTCCGGTGAATGAGATCGGGGGCGATTTCGACTTCGCCCAGCTTTCTAACAACGGAGTCGCCAACCTGGAAGTCCTTCGCGGCTCAAACAGCGTTCTATACGGCAGTGATGCGTTGAGTGGCGTAGTTAACATCACCTCGGCGCGCGGTACGACGGAAATCCCGGAGCTGAAATATTCAGCGGACGGCGGCACTTTTGGAACGCTGCATCAAGACGTGTCGCTCAGCGGCTTGGTGCATGGACTTGATTACCTCGCCGACTTCTCAAACTTCCAAACTCAAGGCAGTTACCAGAATGATTATTTCCACAACGAGACGGTCAGCACAAATGTCGGTTGGCAAATAAATCCGACGACTGGAATTCGCGCAACATTTCGCCACGTTGGAAGCAATGTTGGAAGTCCCAACGGAATTCTTTTCTACGGAATTTCGGACGCGGCCTGGCAGACGAACCGGAACACATACGGTAGCGTATCGGCGCAGCAACAAACGACCGAGAAGTGGCACAACCTAGTGCAGTTTAATTTTGCGCAGAATAACGAACTCTACGTCGATCCATTTCAGGTTGGCGAGCCCTCCTTCGGCAACACATTAGGGAATGTAGTCACCATCCGGGGAGCGAATGGCTACAGCGTAACCGGTCAGGCCATTCTTGACTTCGCAGGGACTTATCCGGAAGTATCTCCCGACAATGAAGCGCGACGTTCGCTTTACGCTCAATCCGATTATCAATTTTTCAAGGATTGGACGGGGATATTTGGTTTTCGCTATGAACATGAAGACGGCGAAGGCATTACGCGAAACAACTACAGCACGATGCTACAAGGTCATGGCAGCACTGCGCATCGCCTCTTCACAACATTCGGCGTGGGGTTGGAGCACAACTCATTCTTCGGCTTTGCAGCCACACCACGTGTGTCATTGGCTTATTACATTCGAAAACCAAGCAACGCTGGCATGTTCGGTGAAACGAAACTCAAGTTCAATTTTGGCAAAGGAATTAAGGAAGCGAGCACGTTCGAACAGGCGGGTGCACTCATCGACGTCCTAAGCCCGGCTTTAACCAGGCAATATAATGTTGGACCCATCGGGCCAGAACGAAGCCGAACCTTCGATTTTGGAGTCGAACAGAGACTGTTCAGTGGACGCTCGCTCCTAGGCATCACGTTTTTTGACAACAACTTCTATAACCTGATCGCATTCCTCGATCCGGGCGAACTGATCTCGATTGGCGTTCCGCCCGCTGTTGCCAATAACACGCCGGACTTCGGGGCCTACGTGAACGCAACTTCCGAATGGGGCAAAGGATTCGAAGTCGAATACAAACATGATCTAGGACACGGATTCCTGTTTCAGGGCGAATATACATACCTTGATGGCCTGGTTACAAAAGCCTTTGGAGACCCGTCTTTCAATCCTCTGTTCCCGAGCATCCCAATCGGTGCGTTTGCTCCTCTAGAGGGCAACCGGCCATTCCATCGCGCACCGCACTCCGGAAGTGTCGCTTTGTTTTACAACTACAAAAAGATTAACGCCGCGTTGACGGGATACCTTGTAGGACGTCGCGACGACAGCACATTCCTTTCAGATGCGAATTTCGGAAACACCATGTTGCTTCCCAACCGGAATCTAGCGCCGGGATATCAAAAGTTCGACCTTAGCATAGGGTACTCGCTGACCCATTACGCGAAGGTCTACACAAGCATCGAAAACCTGTTTAGCCAACATTATCAGCCTGCTTTTGGATTCCCCGCGGCACCGTTCGAGATTCGAAGCGGACTGATGTTCACCATCGGCGGAGAGCGCGGCTGGTGGAAATGATGAGGCCGGTTTCCCCCAGTTTTCGACGAGCTAACTGCAGCCATCAAAGTCGTCCCTCTCTACTTCTGCGGCATGCGCCTTTTGCAGAGATGGCACTTTTTTCCTGGCTCTTCCTGAACTATTTCTCTTTTTCTCTTTCTTTCTCTTTCTCGGTCGCGAACCTTCGTGAATTCCCGAGGCCCTCGAAGCAGTAATTCGCAGCATTGCTCATGTTTTCAATCAGTTGCCTTTGGAACGGAGCGTGCATTACTACACGCGAGACTCGATCCAGACTCGAAAAACGAAATGAAAAGAGGAAGCACCATGAAACCACAAATCATGAAATCACAAATCAAGAATATGTTGTGCGCCGTAGTAACGATGGCCGCCGCGGTTATGACCGCCACTCCATCGAATGCGCAAGAAATGACCGCTAGCGTACCGGTAAGAATGACTATCACGGCAAGCGTGCCAAGCGACAAACGCATGCCTGAACTCAGCCAACAGGACATCGCCGTCACCCGGGGTAAAGAACGCCTGAAAGTGACGGAGTGGATTCCGGCTAAGGGCGATCGAGCGGGCCTCGATCTTTTCATCCTGATCGATGACGTTTCGAACCCGGCTTTGGGAATGCACCTCGATGATCTGAGGTCGTTCATCAACGCGCAGCCGTCGACGACTGCGATCGGCGTCGGATACATGCGGAACGCCACGGTTCAGATCGCACAGAACTTCACGACCGACCATGCAGCGGCCGCCAACGCCCTGCGGTTGCCTCTGGGTTCTGCGGGCGCCTACGGAAGCCCCTACCTCTCGGTGATCGATCTGATGAAGCGCTGGCCGGCCAGCGACAACCGCCATGAGGTTCTGATGGTCACGGATGGAATCGACCGCGCCCGTCGCTCCATCCCTTCGCGCGGCCTGTACACCAATCCCGACGTCGATTCGGCGAGTGACGTGGCTATGCGTACGGGCACGATCATTCACACAATCTATGCGCCCGGTGTGGGCCGCCAGGACCGCAACTACTGGGAAGCCACGAATGGACAGATGGGCATTGCGAAGCTTTCCGATGTAACTGGCGGCGAGTCCTTCTTTCTGGGACTGCAGCAGCCGGCGAGTTTCGCGCCGTATCTCGACCAACTGCAGAACATCCTCAACAACCAATACCTGTTGGGCTTCTCTGCACGAGCCGGCAAAAAGCCAGAGCTTCGCTACGTGTCGATCAATACCGAAGTTGCCGGGGTGGAACTCGCCTCTGCTAACGCGGTGTGGGTGCCGGCCGCGAAGTGAAAAACGTTACTGCAGGGTAGGGGGCCTGTGCGTTGCGCAGGCCTCTGCAACCGGTAGCGTTCCAGGGCTAAGGATTCCAGCGATCAAAATCTTCTGTGCGGGAAGGGTGCGGCCATCTGGCCCGCACCCGATTTTATTTCCGCGCTGTTCACTCTCGCCACGCTGTGCGATGGATCTTTCCCGCGATTGATCTTCTGCATGGTGGAGCAGCAACCGATCCTGCTGAACGGTGCCTGCCGGTCCCTCGTTTAATTTCGGGATTTCCCGAGAGCTCGTGAACCCGAATGCTTCGGAACTCCATGTAAGTCATGCAGTTACGTTTGGCGCGCCGAATGCATTTCTCCTCGTCGAGCGGCGTTGAAATCAGGCGGCCGCAAAGATTCAAGGAGAAATGCTATGAAGAGAATGAGCGCGACAGTGAGGCTTGCTGGTTTTATTCTCGCGTCGTTGATTTTTTGCAGAATCACTTTGGCGCAGCAACCGCCAGACAATGTGCAAGGCGACTGGACGATTTACTCCACTCGCGTGAACGACGGTGCGGTTGAGATAAAACACGTCCAGATTGCACAATACGGCAATCACATCACCGGGTACTTCGAGGGCCCCGTCCAATCCGGCCCAATCGAGGGCGAGGTCCATGGCCATCACATCCGATTCAACACGGTGACTCGCAATGTTCTCCACTTTTCGGGAGACGTTTTTGGAGACACCATGTCGGGAACCTACGGGATCCGTGGCAAGCATGCGCCGTGGCAAGCCACGCGTCCGGCTACTGCTTCCATTGCAGTTCCATCCGGCAGCGGGGCGGCGTATTCGACTCAGCCAGCCTTGGTTCCGCCGACAGCGCAATCGGCCTATGAAGAGTCTGCACAGACTAGCTATCAAGCTCCGACATCGGCTTCGACATTGGCCCCGCCATCGGCTCCGACGCCGGCTTACTCGTCTGAGCCGCAAACTTCGGCGTACGCGGCGACGAGCTATGCGGCGCCAACTACTTCAGCACCGGCGGCTGCACAGAGTCCAGCGCCGGTGCCGCTGTCGTCAGATCAGCTGAACGCACTGGTAGCTCCCATCGCGCTGTATCCCGATGCGCTGGTGGCGCAGGTGCTTGCGGCCGCTACGAATCCGGATCAGGTCGCATACGCCGATGACTGGCTGGCGCAGAACAGAAACCTAACCGGGCAGGCACTGGCGCAAGCGGTGGATCAGCAATCCTGGGATCCCAGCCTGAAGGCGCTGACGCAGTTTCCTTCTGTGTTGGATAACCTGGCTCATAACCTCTCGTGGACGTCGAGCCTGGGACAGGCATTCGCGAATCAGCAATCCGACGTGATGGCCGCCGTACAAGTGATGCGCGCGAAAGCGCAAGCGGCAGGAACGCTGCAATCGAACTCGCAGATCATAGTCACTACACCATCGCCAAACACGATCGTGATTCAGCCGGCAAATCCGCAGGTGATCTACGTTCCGCAATACAACCCAACGATAGTTTATGGCGCCCCAGTTGTGGTGCCGTACTACGTAGCGCCGGCGCTGCCTGTGTCCGTGGGCGTGGGACTCTACTTCGGAGCGCCGATCACGATCGGCGGTTGGTTCGGTGGAGGCGGTTGGGGCGGTGGCTTTGGCTGGGGCTGGCACTCCTGGAATGTGAACTGGGGCGGCGGCTGGGGTGGGGGCGGTTCGACCATCATCTACAACCACACCACCTATATCAATAACCACACCTGGAACAACACGCACTACAACGGCTATCACCCCTGGGCGAATAATTCTGGCTATCGTCCTGGCGCCGATACGCATTACGGACCAAACGGCGGCTATCACCCGAACGGCTATTACGGTCCTAACGGTCACTTTCATCACGATGTTCCTGGCACTAACCCGAACGACCAGCCAAACGGCGGACACAACGGGGATCACGGGCTCATTGGCGGCAATGGTGGCGTTCAGCATTCGGATGGAACGCCTCACGCTGACGGCAGCCGCTGGGGAGACCATGGTCCGAATGGCGGGCAGAACGGCAATCACGGAATGATCGGGGGCAATGGCGGCGTTCAGCGTACAGCCGCGGATAACGGTGATCGCAACTCTTCGCGCATGAGTGGAGACGGACGGGCCAACCGCATGGAAAGCAATCGCGGCCGTAGAAGCATGGAAGGACGACGATCCCAGCCACGTATGGCAAGAATGCACGCACCGGCTGAGCACCACTCGGGCGGAGGCGGACGCCGCCGGTAATAGCCCGAATAACCGGGCAATCAATATCGGTCATTCAGAAGATCAGTCGTTCAGAAGATCAGTCGTTCAGAAAAGAAAAAGACGAATCAGAACTTTCATAAGGAGATTGAAAATGAAATCAAATGCGAACAAAACGACGAAGAAATGGATGCGGGTTGTAATCGGAGTGCTGGCGTTCGCCGCCTTCGCTCTAGTGGTTGTACAACTTAAGACAAGAAATTCGGTGTCAGCTGAAGGTGCCCAGATTACATTTCCATCACCGACCGAAGCTGGTGCTGCACTGGAGAAGGCCGCCACGAGCAGCGATGAGACAGCTCTGGGAAAAATCCTTGGCGTTGACACTAAGGCGCTGCTGACGACCGGAGATCATGAAGCCGGTAAGGCTGCCATGCAAGCCTTCGCGTCCAAGTACGAGAAGATGAATCGTTGGGTCGACATGACCGACGGCAGTCGCGTGCTCTACATTGGCGCAGACAACTTCGCTTTCCCGGTGCCGCTCGCAAAGAATGCTTCGGGCAAGTGGTACTTCGATGCCGTTGCCGGTACTGAGGAACTCAGGGCGCGCGAGATCGGGCGCAACGAACTGTTAGCGATCGACGCCTGCGCGGCACTCGCCGACGCGCAAGAGATTTATTTTGCCGCGCATGGGGAATCGGCCGAATTCGCCCAGCACATCGTCAGCACTTCGGGCAAACAGGACGGGCTCTACTGGCCTGTCTTGGAGCAGCGGGTTTCCAGCCCGCTCGCGAACCTCGGTGACTTCGCCGGACCGTCGGTCGCGGCGCTCGCTCCGGATGCTCCGCTAGTCATCGACGGCTACAAACTGCGCATCCTGACGGCTCAAGGCGACGACGCGCCCGGCGGCGCTCAGAGCTACATCATGAATGGCAAGATGACCGGAGGCTTCGCGATCCTGGCAACCCCGGTCAAGTACGCAGAAACCGGCATCATGACATTCATGAGCGGCATAGATGGTGTCGTTTACGAGCGCGATCTGGGTCCTGACACGGCGAAGATCGCAGCCTCGATTCAGGAATTTAACCCGAGCGACGATTGGCTGGAGGTCGAGTAAGGGAAACTCGATGGGCGGCAAACAAAATGCGGGACAGACGGGACGTTCGCTATTAAAACAACTGGAAACGTCCCGCCTGTCTCCGGTTTCCCCCGTCCTACAGAATGGAGTGGTGGCGATGCGAGTACACGCCTGAGCAGATGTCGGTGATTCACTCGGCTTTCCGAACGGCCTGAAGCAATTGCTCAGTAACCCATTTTGTTAGCTCGTAGCTTTGCGTTGCTGGCGCGCCTGGACGACGAAGGTGGCCATGAGAGTGGTCTATGGTATGTGGGTCACTGTCTGTGGACTGCACAAACTCAAAGCTGTTAATTCCTATCCTGCGGGTTCAGGTTCCCCATTGACATTCCGATGGCGGAATCGATCTTGTAGATGATTTCATTGAAATGGGTTCTGTCTCCGTCAAGAAGATCGAGTTCGCGAGCGCCAATCTCGGCAATGATGTACAGATAGACTTTCCAGAAACCGAGGTCGGCCAGATCATTAGCTTGCTGGACACCTTCCTGAATGCCATTCAACTTGCCCGGAGTCTTGGCTTGAAGTTGAGCCAAGCTCCAGGGCACAGATCGCCGACTACGTAGAGGAGAAGAAGCTGCTCGAGACGGAGATGGACGTTCGGCAAGCCATCTCCTGGGCGAGACACCGACTAGTTCGTGTAGAACCGGTGCTTATCGATTTTCAGAGTGCGGATCTTGGAATCTAGGGTTGAGGGCGGCATGCCGAGCTTGGCAGCCGCACCCGCAGGACCGGAGACCCGGCCTTTGCATTCCGCCAGCGCTGTCTCGATGAGATCTTTTTCCTGCGCGGTCATCTCTTGCGCCAGAGGCCGGCTGGAGCGCTGCGCGGTCGACAGCCAGCTGTCATCGACCGAGAAATTCTCCGAGTCGCACAGAATTACGGAACGCTCGATGACGTTCTGCAATTCACGAATGTTACCCGGCCAGGGATAGGATTGCAGACGGGCCAGGCTCTTTTTTTCGATGTTCCGGATACGCTTTCCGGTCTTCTGCGCGTAGCGATCGATAAAGTATTCGACCAGCAGGCGGATGTCTTCCTTGCGATCGCGCAGCGCAGGAACCTCCAGCGGAAAAACATTGATGCGATAGTACAAGTCGGCGCGGAACGTGCCGGCTTCAATGCATGCAGGCAGGTCCCGATGCGTGGCCACAATGACCCGCACATTGGCGCGAATTGTCTGATTGCTGCCGACACGCTGAAATTCCCTTTCCTGTAGAACGCGCAGGAGGGCGACCTGGGTCTCGGCGGGAAGCTCTCCGATTTCATCGAGGAACAGCGTACCTCCTTCGGCCAGTTCGAAACGGCCGACGCGGCGTTGCAGGGCGCCGGTGAAAGCGCCCTTTTCGTGTCCAAACAGTTCGGACGTGATCAGGTCGCGGGGGATGGCGGCGCAGTTGACGCTCACAAACGGGCGGTTCGCACGGTTCGAGTGCTTGTGAATAGCGCGGGCAATCAACTCTTTGCCGGTACCAGTTTCGCCCGTAATCAGAACCGTGGAGTCGGTGTGCGCAACCTTGGTGACGCGCGCCAATACGGCCTGCAAACGGGGCGAGGTGCCGACGATCTCTTCGAACATCGACATAGCTTCGATTTCCTCGCGCAGCGCCAGATTCTCCTGCTGCGCCTGCTCTTTTGATCCTTTAAGATCCTCGATGTCGATCCGGGTGCCGCACCAGCGGACAATCTGGCCGTCTTCATCGTGCAAGGGAAGCAACTGGTGCAGAAACCAGCGGTATTGCCCGTTCCTGCTGCGGACGCGAGCTTCGGCTTCAATTGAGATTCCATGGGTCATGGCATCGTGATAGGCACTCAAGAGCTGGTCGACATCTTCGAGATGGATGATTGAGCGGAGGCGCTCCGTCGACGTGACGGCGTCAATCGATGCAAGATATTCGCGCGCCGCGCGATTGACAAACGATAAAGTTCCATCCGGTTCGAGGATGAACATGTGCTGCGGCATAGCATCCATTACCTGCTTGATGTGCCGGGCGCTGAGATAAGCTTTCGAGTCGGCCTCCATCAGGCGCGTGAAAACCTGCGCATTCAGGATTGAGGCCGAAGGCTGATCAGAGTGCGAGATGAATTCGTGCATCTCTCCCGCGGGCATCGAAGCCGTTTCAACATCCGAAACCATGTAATTCATAGCAAACCCTCCATAGCGAGTGAATCTTCGTTTTTGATGGACCTACTATGCAGCCCGTGCGGGGTCGAACACATCTTGCGATAAGCAGTTTTTCCGGTATGGCTCCAGGGGCGTCAGCGAATACCACTTTCAGATATTGGGTCCGTTGGTTAGAAGGGCTGAGTCGGCAGTTTGCAAAGTACGAAACCGAGGGGAGGCCCGAAAAGTGAGGAACAACCTAAGACCTTGCTACAGGAGGGATGACGATCTTGCGCGGGCCAAAGAAGTAGGCGTCCAGGGAGAGAGCGCCCGGCCCCAGCAGCGCAATCGCAAGCGCCACGCAGATTGTGTCGAGATTTGTCAGGTTCAGGAAGGACATCCAGGGGGGATGCCAAAGGCAAACCGCGGCAGCGGCCAGCACTGAAGCGCCCGCCACCAACCGGGTCAGAAAGCCCAGCACAAAAGCGGTTCCGATTCCAAGCGCGAGGAAAGATAGCAGCCAGGCTCCCAACTTCAAGCCCTGCTGGTCCAGCATGCAGCACGCCCCGATGATAAGCTCCGCGCCAATGGCAAGCCGCAAGACCAGCAAACCGATGCCGGGCAAGCCGTGCGGAAATGTTCTGTACCAACGCTGCAATCTCTCTTCTCCTTACACACACTGCGGTGAAAAGCAGCGCATGCACAAACGTATCTGCTCCCAGGCACGGGCGAATCGCCCGAACTTTAAATTTTTGAATACTACTAAAGTGATATTCCGGGATATTCCTGATCGGGATGCCGCCCGGAGAATTGGGCAACCTTAGAGGTGAATGATGCCCCGCCGGACGGCGATGGTGATGGCTTGCGTCCGATCGCTGGCTCCGAGTTTGTCCATGATGTGTTGGAGATGAACCTTCACAGTTCCTTCGGATATGAACAGCCGGTCAGCGATGTCGCGGTTGCGGTTGCCCTCGGCTACCTGCTGAAGGATCTCGATTTCTCGCGCGGTGAGGGTCTCGTCACTCATGTGGTCGGCCAGCTGCATGGCAATCTCAGGCGGGATGGCCTTTTTGCCAGCATGCACCTTGCGGATTGCTTCGAGAACCTCCCGGGGCGGCATGCTTTTGAGTATGTAGCCTTTTGCTCCGCCCTCAAGCGCACGCTCAATTTCGACGTCCCCTTCGGAAGACGTAACCATGATGACTCTGGCCTGCGGGGAACCGCTTAGAATCGTGATCATGGCATCGATTCCGCTCATATCAGGCAGTCGCACGTCCATGAGAGCCACGTCAGGGTGAAGCTCACGAAAGAATTTGATTGCCTCGTGGCCGGTCGAGCCCTGGGCCACGACACACATATCGGTTTGAGAGTTGATCAAAGCCGCGAGGCCCTCGCGTACGAGAGGGTGATCGTCGATGCTCAGAACGCGAATCTTTGCTGGTTCGTTCACTTCGGTTGTCCTTCACTTGATTTTTCGGACGTGCTTTGCCGCTTCCGTGGATACAACCGGGGCAGCCAAGTCCAGAACCGGCTCGCGGAGCCGTCGTGAAAGGCAAGCATGCCAGGCACGGAGAGTTCCATTTCTGTTCCCGCGTCGACTCCGCTCAATACGTTTAGTTTTCCGCCAATCTTTTCGGCCCGCTCCCGCATGCCCGGGAGACCCCAGTGTCCCTCTCGGCCAGTCCGGAGCAGTTGGGAGTCGATTCCGCAACCATTGTCTCGCACCATAACACGCAAACGGCGTGACCCATAACCTACCTCAACTTCAATCTTTGAGGCTTGAGCGTGGCGGAACGCGTTAATCACCGCCTCGCGGGCGATGAGGTAAGCCTCATCCCGGACGAGCGACCGCAGCGCGCGAGGCTGGCCGTGGGTAGTGACGACAAAGTCAATGTTCTCCGGAAAAGCAAATTCCTTGGAAAGCAGGGAAAGAGCCTGTTCCAGTCCTTCGGAGCTGGCTTGCCGGGAACGGAGGGAGCGCAGGGCATTGCGCCCTTCCTGGTTCACTTGCCGGAGGAGTTCCAGACCGCGTTTCACTGCGGGCTTCGCCGGTGAGTCCTCCTGAATCTGATTATTCGCCAGATCAAAATGAATGGAAGCGCTGTAGATTCCTTGCAGAAGAGTATCGTGCAGGTTTCTTGCGATTCGTTCCCGGATCTCGAGCCGCTCTTCAAAGCGAGCTCGCATGGCCGCGGACAGACGGCGCAGGCGAAGCATATAAAGGAGGCCGAGGATTCCCGCCACCGGCACAATACAGAGGATTTGAAACAACGCCGTTTGGTAAAGCGCTGGAAGGACGACAAAGCCAACTTCCGCTCCGGCCTCATTCCAAATGCCGTCATTGTTGCTGGCGATCACGCGAAAGCGATAATGGCCCGGCGGCAAGTCGGTGTAAAAAGCCTGGCGGCGATCCTGCGGATCCTGCCAGTTCGAGTCGTGTCCCTCAAGCTTGTAGCGAAAACGCACTTTTTGGGGAGCGACGAAGCTGAGCGCTGTGTAATCGATTTCAATATCTCGCGTGTGCGGCGGAAGGCGAAGGTTCTCGCGCGGGATGTACTTCTTCTGGTCAGCGACGATTTGCTCCACCTGAACTGGCGGCGAAACTTTGTTTGTATCCAGATGTTCCGGATCGATTGCCTGCAGAACATTTTCGTTGGCGAACCATAATTTCCCATCCGGCGCCTTGGATCCCTCGGGACGAAAATTGGTCAGGCCCGGCTGGGCGCCGTCAAACACATCCAAGGTTCTCACTTTTATTTTGGCGCCCGGTTGTTGCCACCAATGATCGATCTCCGACGGAGCGATCACTACGAATCCGCATTGCGTATCCAGCCAGAGAAAGCCGTTGTTGTCCTGGAGAAGGGTGTAAACCTCGTCGCAGCCGAGACCGTTGTGGGTATCGAGTATTTGCTCCTTTCCGTCTCGCCATAGAAAGGCGCCATCCTGAGTCGCTCCCCAGATGGAGTCGTCGGGTTCGACCAGCAGATTGACAATCCCGTGACCCGTGGGACGATGGGTCGGAAAAGGTTCCAAATGGCCATGACGGAAGCGTGCCAGGACTCCGCTCGAAAAGCCCAACCACACGCCCTCACTGACGTCGGCAGCCATCGACACGACGTGTGGAACTTGCGGGGGGACGAATTCATCGGCTACTTCAAGGTTTTGTATCCGAAAAAGTGCCGGCTGTGTAACCGAGGCCCAGATGTTGTGGTCAGTATCTTCTATAAGGGCGGTTACGATGCCGAGCGGTTTGCCGTCGGGCTTCTTTACCGGATGAAATTTGCCGTTGTCGTAAATAGCCAAGCCATCATCTATGCCGAGCCACAGATGGTGCTGGTGATCCTCCAGCAACGAGGTGATCAGTCTTCCGGGCAGTCCATTGCGTTTCGCAATGGAGGAGAGCTTGCCTTGGCGGAGGAAGTCCAGAGCATCCAGGTTTCCGATCCAGACGGTGCCGTCATGCGCAGCGAACACGGAGTCCGCATCTTCTGAGGTCAGGCCCTCATGAATGGAAAAACTGATCACCGGAGTGTCGTGAAAACGATCGATGCCTCTCGAGGTCGCGACCCAAATATTACCTTCCCGGTCCTCATAGAAGCTCTGGACCGAGTCGCTCGATAACCCGTCGGCGCCGCCAAAGTGCTCCGCCCGGCCTGCATGCACGTGGTAAATGCCACTATTGGCGGTGCCAATCCAGAGTCCTTCATTGCGGTCCCGCAACAGCGCTGTGACGCTTACTTGCGCACCATTGAGTTGCGGCAGCGAGTAATCCTTCCACTCGCCCTGAGTGAGTTGTTGAAGCCCGAGGCCTGTTCCGGTTCGCTCTACTCCTGCCAGGATCGAGCCGTCGGTCCCGCTTGTAATCGCGGTGACTCCGCGAAGCAGGTCGTTGCCCCGAAGGGCTTTCACGGTAAATGCCGTTGCCTCGCCCGACGCGACCTTGCCCGGCACCCAATGGCCCACGCCAAGAGAACTGCCGAACCAGAGATTCCCTTGTGCATCGCCGAAAAGCGGCTGAGCGAAAGAGAACGGTATTCCTTCCGAAGCACCGTGGCAGTGGAGTGCATTTTCGGCCACTTCGCAAAGAGGGCCAGCATGGTCATTCACCTGGCTCCGAGTGATCCAAACCTTTCCTTCGGGTCCCTCGACGAGGGACTCGATAAACCCGGATCCGCCCTGAATGCTGGTTAACTCAAAATGGTTCCACTTGACCAGACCCCGCGAGGTGCCGATCCATAGACTGCCATCACGGGTTCCGAGCAGAGAATGTATGCGTGAACTTGGCAGATGTTCACCGTTGGGGGCGATCCACGGAACAAATCGCACCCCGTCAAAACGCACAAGCCCAGCTTCGGTCCCGATCCATAGGTAGCCGTCGGCGGTTTGGGCGATGGCTTGCGGAGTTCCGTTGAAGAAGCCGTCAGAAATCCGCCAGGCGGTGTGGGCATATTGGGAGATCTGGCGGTTGGGGTCGAGTGCGGAAGATGAAATCGTAAAGAGAGTCAGAGAAATAATGAAACCGAAAAATGGGCGCAAGCAGATCAGCTTCGGCATTGTCGATAGATGGAGCGCGAGACAACGCAATCTATAGCGACGCGAGTTCAGAACCTTTCTCCGCGCACCACTATATACCCAGATTCATTTCAGCCAGGATCAATCGCCCAGGTACGTGTGAGCGTCCTTGATTACATGCGCGTCGCAAGTATCAACCATGGCAATGACACTGCGACGTCGGACAACCCATTGTCGCCAGAAAAGCGCGAGTCAACTGGGGAGGATAGTGGAGACATACGTGTCCAAGGGAAGAGCGGCACATTATTCTTTCATTCGGCTAGCTCATTCGAGAGCCGTTGGTCCATTGACTTCAATTGCACCGAACTCCAGAGGGGAACCATGGCCTGGCCGTGCTCGCACAGGACAGTAGCCATGCACAAGTGGACGAACACTTCGCCAACACTAAGTCATTTTCGACACAATTTTTCGATCAAAGTTACACAATTCCGACAGGTCAATGAAAAGTTGACTTGTGCAACTAAGTTTCCACTAGAATGTTCCACCGGAGGCTCCCGATGAAACGAACATTGCGTTTTGGAGCGATCGTTATAGTTTTGTCTTGTGCTGCGTTTGCCCAGCAGCCAGCCGATAGTTCAGCGCATCATCCTTCGCCGGGGAATCAACCAGCAGTTTCAGCAAATGACGTCTGGGCAGGCCTTATGGCCGGCAATGCCCGCTTCGTCTCCGGCAAAACGCGATCCCACGATGTGGTTGCGCTGCGCCGCAAGCTGTCTTCGAGCCAATCGCCCAATGCGATTATCCTCTCCTGTTCGGATAGCCGCGTCGGTCCGGAGTTGATCTTCGATCAAAGCCTGGGCGATCTATTTGTGGTGCGCACGGCTGGAAACGTTGCCGACCCGGTCGCGCTGGGAAGCATGGAATATGCCGTGGAGCACCTTCACAGTTCGCTGCTGGTCGTGCTGGGTCATCAGAAATGCGGAGCCGTCAACGCCGCCTGCTCGGGCGAGAAGATGCCAAGCGCAAATCTCCAGGCGATTGTAGACAAGATCGACCCGGCTGTCGCGCTGGCGAAATCACACGCCAAGGCAGACGACCTCGTCGAGGCGGCGATCAAAGAGAACGTGCATCAAAGCGCGAAAGACGTGCTAGCCAACAGCGCCATCCTCCGCGAAGCTGTGGACTCGGGCAAACTTCGCGTCGTTGAAGCGGAATACGAACTCGATACCGGCAAAGTCTCCCGCCTCGACACACCTCGCACCGGGAACTGAATCAATTCGTTTGTGAATGCGCGAACTCTGGCTGCGCGCTAAATCCGCACACTCTCCAGGGAGATCCTCTGCCTTTTCTGGGGCGTCCCTCCGATGGGGACATGCCGCACCGAGCGGTGTATGCTTCCTACACTCCGCCGGTTTCAGCCGGAGGGACAATCTATGAATATGTTTTTCCGCGAGTTCGCATTGGCGTTCAGCGCACTGCTGCCCGTGGTTAATCCAATCGGTTCCGCGCTAATTTTTCTCGGTATTGTTGGCGGCCTGCCGCGTGATGTGTTCGCCAAACTGGCACGGGAAGTGGCGGTAAGCACCATCTTGTTTCTTTTGATCATCGAACTGATCGGAGCTCTATTACTGCAATTTTTCGATATCTCGCTGCCGGTCGTGCAGCTCGCGGGTGGACTGGTCCTGGCCTCTATGGGGTGGCAATTGCTAAACAATCAGGGTAATAAAGCAGACCAGCAATCTTCTGTTAGTGCCCGTCTATTGTCGCCTGCCGACTCAGTTTTCTATCCCTTGACCTTCCCAGTGACGGCGGGTCCGGGCTGCATTGTGGTCACCATAACACTGAGCGCGCACGCTTCGCATGGTGCAGTCAGGAGGGACATTGCATCACACTTCGGAATTGCGGCGGCAATCGTAGTTCTGGGAGTGTTGGTTTGGCTCTGCTATGCCTATGCACCAACCATAACCGTAAAAATCCGTCCCCAGACCATGCAGGGCATCCTGCGGGTGATCGCATTCGTTCTGCTATGCATCGGTGTACAGATAGCCAAGAACGGGCTCTCCGCCATGATTGTTGGCGCTCCGAAATGACCATTCTGGTTTCCAAACTATCGGCTTTGAAAAGTTGCAGCAATCCGCGACTCCGAATCGGCGAGCGCGGCGTGAACGATGAAGCGTTGCGGAGCGCGGCCAATGTAATAAAACGGATAGCAAGTCACGAGAGTCAGTTCCGGCCGGTCGCTCGAACGCAAGACCGTCACATTCCTCGGATCTACGATCTGTAACCGATCAACAACATAGGTTTCGACTTTGCCCGGCTCTTCTACCTCGATACGATCCCCGACCTTGATGTCTTTCAAGCCGCGGAAGAAGCCGTCGCGATGGCCGGCGATCCCAACATTTCCAATCTTCCCGAAGAGCGCCGTGCCGGTGATGTGGCCGAGTCCACGGTTCAGAGTTAAGTCGTCCGTTCCTTCCAGTACCGGCGCCTCCACGTGAATTCTAGCGATCCGGAGTACCGCCAACGGAGCTGCGAGATGCTCATCCAGGCTTTCCTCGTAGTGCTTAATGCGCTGCTCCGACCACGAGACAAAGCCGGGCGCAGAGGCGACTGGTTGCACTGCGTGGCTCTCTTTGCTGGGCTCATTCAGTTGTGCTTCTCTAGTAGTCTCGAAGCTTTTCATCGCCGATCGAGACAGGATCACCTGATGCAGTTTGGCGGCGCCATAGAAGGCTAATAACAAAATCCCTGCCAGCAGCAAAAGGCGCTGGAGATATCTCTTCAGTTTCATCGCAACCGCTCCCTTCAAGACAGGCTTAACGCCACCGCTGAACTTCCTCATGCATACCGGCTAATGCACACCGGCGACCAAACTCCTCTTTAGTGAGACGCTCGCCGTGAGGCCGCTCTCGTCTCTTGAGCTTCCCGTCTTGGTGTTGTCGTTGCTTTTCAGGGCGTTGCGGCGCAAATCAAATCGCGAAATGCTTTTGGATTAAAAGTTTCGACCTCGACCGGATCGCTTATTTGTGATCGCAGATTTCTATGTCTCAATGCCTGCGCCCTCTTGAACTTTCGTGAATTCACGAGAGCCACGCGAACTCGACGCGGCACTAACGCACGTGTTTTCAATCCGTTCATGTTTGGCGCGTGCAATGCATTAGTCAAGTGCGTGAGGTTGATTCAAAGAAGCCCATAAGGTTTCCAAATTCAAAACTTAAATAAGGAGAAAGAAAATGAAATCGAAAAAATTGCAAATCGCCATGTTCTGCCTGGTCGCACTCGCCACACTCTGTGTATCGAGCAACGCTAAAGCTGATACCTGGAATAAAGCCACTAAACTAACCTTCAGCCAGCCGGTGGAAGTATCGGGAACCGTCTTACAATCCGGTACGTACTGGTTCCAGCTGATGAACAGTTCCACGAATCGAAACATCGTTCAGATCTGGAATGCGGATCACACCAAGCTGATCAAGACGATCCTTGCGATTCCCAGCTACCGGATGAATCCGACGGCACAGACGGTGGTCCGGTTTGACGAGAGACCGACCGGTACTCCGGAGGCTATCAAGAACTGGTACTATCCGGGGACCAATTTCGGACAGGAGTTTGTCTATCGCAATGCCCGCGCGACACAGCTCGCACAGAACGTAAGTGAGCCTGTACTAACTGTGCGTGACAAACCGACGGCCACTCCAATTCCCGCCGTGGAGAAAACTCAAGCGACGGCAATCCAGCCGACTAACGACGAAGTCGAGGTCGCGGAAGTCGTCGACACGGTTGCCATCGCCGAGGCGCTGCCGGAAACAGCTACCACGCTGCCCCTGTTGGGACTGATTGGGCTGCTTGCGGTTGGTGCGGGGCTCGCGTTACGCTTCATCACGATTAACGATGCAGTTTAATCGCAGTAAGCGAATCGAAGCGCCTGGTTCCCCCAGTGCGGGGTGATCAGGCGCTTCAACGCGGCAGAGACGTTATCCACAAATTGCAGTTATCGCGAGTCTTGAGGATTGCCATGCGCTATATCTATTTACTGCTCACTCTTCTTTCATCTGCCGTTAGCTTGGCGGCCCAAGCAATAACTCCGCCAGCTAAGATCACGGCCTGGGCCGTATGGCAATTGCCAGCCCAGTTCATGACGGCAGCACACGCTGCTTGTGACCAATCATCCGCCCATGTCGAATGCATGATTGGCCAAATGGCCAAGAATGGCGCGCCTGAGGATGCAGTGCGGTTCACGCGCGAGCTTTACAAGCAAAGTCATGGCGAGTTCGGCATTATGACCGGGTTTCATGACGAGGGTCCCGTAGCCTTCGCATGGATCACATATCCTCTGCGGGCTAATACCAATTATGGTCTTTTGCTGGTGAACGGCCGGCCGCGCATCGTCAATGTTGAGGATCCCAAGCTGCTTGACCTCAAAACCATGAAGCAGAGTGCCCAGTTCCAAGATACGAAAGCGCAATTTCCCCATGTCGATGTCTGGCCAGGAGATCGCGACGGAAAGATATGGCCGGACTCACAACCTGGACCCAACGGCGGAATACAGTTCACCGTAAGCTACCCGCTGCGCAACGGATGTCACGCCTGTGCGGCCGCGGGGGTTGCCATCTTCACTTGGAATTTCGATGCGGCAGGAAAGTTGCTTGGGACTTCATTTCAAGGGATGCTCGACCCGCCGCTGCAGTAGAGGCAAGGGCTGCCGGCAAACCACGGGCTATTCTTTCCGTCACTTAATCGTCGTGAAAACGGCGATCTCTTTGGGAGAACTCCATGCTATGGATCATCGCGCACACCGAAATATTCTTTCCTCTACTATTCGGTGGCCTGATACTGGTCGTCGAACTAGGGTTTCGAATGAGGCAAGTCTCGCCGAATATTGACGAAGAACGGCAGTCGCTCATTCAATCGGCGCGAGACGAGCTCACTGTTTTGCTGGGCCTCCTATTGGGGTTCAGCCTCCCAATGGCCCTGCCACATTATGAGCACCGGAATGAATTGCTCGTCGAAGAAACCAGTGTGATCGCAACCGTCGAACAGCGGGCTCAGATGCTGCCGGAACCGCTACCTGGGAAAATGGTTCTTGCCTTGCGCGAGTATATGGATGCGCGCCTTGACTTTGACAAGGCTGGGGCGGATGAGCCAGCCATGCTGCGTAGCATCGAACACGCCGAAAAAGTGCAGAACGAGATGTTAGAGGAAACCGCGGCAGTGGTTCGGCAAAGTCCAAACTCGCTAACTTCGTTATTTGTCCAGTCCCTGGGCAGTATGCGTGACTTGATCGAAGAAAGGCTTGCCGCGGAGCAAAAACGGATCCCAAATGTCATTTGGCTGGTACACCTTTCCATCTCGGTTCTGACCTCTTTTGTTGTGGGTTACAGTATGCGGCGGAGGCTGTTGCTGGCGATGCTCGTACTGCCCTTGACGGTCGCCATCGTGCTCTCGCTGGTTTCTGAGTTAGATAACCCACGTACTGGATTAGTCCGCGAGCGAGAACATAGCGTGCAGCGGCTTTATCGAGACGTGCAAGCACAACCGACGCCTAACCGGTAGCCTCGGCATGCTGGATGTAGCAGGAAGCAGGCCACACTGCAAAGTCGCCTACCCTCAGGGCCGCACCCAATCGCGGCCCTATTTTTTCCTTCTTGGAAAATAGTCCCTCGGTAAGTTCAATCTGGCCATCGCGAGCAGCGCCATATCACTTACCTCCGCTGCGATCGGAAGAGATGCTGATCCCTTGTCCGGCTCACGAAGTCTCGAAAATTCCTGAAGGATTCGTGATCTTCGATTCATCGCAAAGGTTGTGAGTTCAATGAGTTGCGATTTGGTATTGCGGGTGCATTTCTTTATGGCGAGGTTTAGCCGTTCGAGCGATACCTGCGGCGAATCAAGGAGCAATTGGCAGTCAGCAATACGTTAATTCAATCGACCAAAGAGAGAACAACGGCAGAGAGTACCAGTGATGGTATCCGCCGATTTCATCAAGGAGAAAATTTATGAAGCGAGTTTGCGTTGCAATGATGCTGCTGGTTTCCATGGCGTTACCGGCCTTCGCACAAGAGAAAGAACAGGCCCGCGTGGCCAATGCGGGACAGGTAATGCAGGAAATCTTAAACATTCCCGACGACATTCCACAGAGTGTGATCGACAAGGCCGATTGCGTAGTCGTGATGCCTTCTGTGCTGAAGCTTGCTTTCGGATTTGGAGGAAGTTACGGCAGGGGCGTCATGACGTGCCGTAGTGGAAAAGACTTCAACGGTCCGTGGGGCGCTCCGAGTATGATGGCGCTCGAAGGGGGAAGCTTTGGGCTGCAAATGGGCGGGCAGGCGACTGATTTTGTGCTGCTGCTCATGACTCCTCGCTCAGCCCATAGCATTCTTGAAAGCAAAGTCAAACTAGGCGGAGACATTTCCGCCGCAGCGGGGCCCGTAGGACGCAATCTGTCCGCTGAAACCGACGTGACGTTGCGGGCAGAGATTCTTTCGTATTCCCGGGCTCGCGGATTGTTTGCCGGAATTTCACTTTCCGGTTCGACCCTACGCCCGGACAACCGCGCCAACAAGAAATTATATGGAAGACAAATCAGCGCGCACGATGTCATCTTTCACGGCGAGGTTGCGGCTTCGGCTTCGGCGAAGCTTCTACTTGCCGAACTGAACAAGAAATCGCCGGTGAACAAGTCCGAAAACAAGGGAGGTATGTAGCGTCATGCGAAGAAAACCAGGTTTCATGCTCATCGCGTTGTTGATCGCGCTGCTGGCTCTGCAGGATGTTCCCGTGCTTTCGGCGCAGGCGGCACTGCCTGCGCCCGAGCAACTGGATCAACTCCTCGCTCCGATCGCGCTTTACCCGGACGCATTGCTGTCGCAGATCGCGACCGCCTCGACAAATCCGCAGGAGATTCTGGATGTGCACGCATGGCTCGAGGAAAATGCCGATCTTGAAGGTAGTGCGCTGACGGATGCGGCAGAGAAACAAGGATTCGATCCCGCGTTCATAGCATTGGTGAACTTTCCCTCGGTGCTGGCGATGATGGCGGAGCACATCGACGACTACGCCACGATCGGGCAGGAATTCTCAGCGGACCAGGGAGCGGTTACGGCGTCGATTCAACGGTTGCGCGCTCAGGCATACGATTCCGGGGCGCTCCGCACCAACCAGCAACAAAGCGTGGAGGTGCAGCAATCAACGGGGCAGACCGTCTATGTGATCCAGCCAGCGAACCCGACGGTCGTCTACGTACCGCAGTACGATCCAACTCTGGTATATGTTCGTCCTGCTCCTGGCACGTTAGTGGCGACACCACTGATCAGCTTCAATGTTGGAATCGGGATTGGACCTTTGGTTGTGGATAATCGCCCGTGGGGATGGGGCGGTTGGGGATGGAATTGGGGAGGGAGGCGTGCCTATTACAATCACGGCTATTGGGGCGGTTGGTCGAATCCTTATCGTCCGCCACGTGTGTGGTATCGGCCGCGACCGATTGTGTGGGCCAATCGCCCTGGATACCGCGGCAACTGGGGATATCGTCCGCCTCACTACCGGCCTCCGAGTCGTCCCGGGGTGAGACCTAGTCATCCCCGCAGTGGTCCGGGCGGCGTTCGGCCGTCGCCAGGCAAACCTGTCGCGCCTGTGAAACCGGTTCGGCCTGGCCCGACGAAGCCGGGACCAGATCGACCATCTGGCCAACCGAATAAACCTGGGACGCCGAGCGGACCGGACCGAAGCCAGCCAGATCGAAATCAGCCAAGACCAGGCCGGCCAACAACGCCCGACGGAAACAAACCGGCGCGTCCGGATCGGTCATCTGGCCAGCCGAACAGACCGGACGCTTCTCAGCAGCCAGACTCCGGGCAAGCGAAACCACAAGGTGGTAACCGACAGCGTGGCTGAAATCTGGTGATTCTGGTTGCGATCGGGTGCTACGATTTCTCCCGCACCCGATTGCGTCCCCAGGGTTATGTTCGCGTTCAAGCGAATATCCCTTCTCTGCTAATCGGCCATAACGTGCTGGCTTGAGCGATCAAAGAAATTGACAGTTTCCTTGGCATGAGGCTCGTGGAAGCGGTGGCACTTTCATGGCTACCATCCTGAGTCGACGGGCGCCCCGGTATTTATCCACCGTCCGGTACGCTTCTGAAAGACTTCCATAGAGCGACAGCTTAAAGATTCGCGTTTCCCAGGGTTTCCATCGTGATTTCTACCAGCGAATAGAGAATTGCTACATTACCGAAATCCTGTTGCTGATCGATTTCACAAGCCTTGCGCCAACCGCCATCTCGGCAACCATTTCGCTAGAGGTGCGCCCTTTCAATGCGGCCCGCGATCTGGTGACCCCCGCCAGACTGATGTCGGGTTTAGGATCCATATGCGCTGATGTGCCGACTTGCGTTTCCCATGATTCAGGGAGGACGCGGCCCAGCAATCATCCTGCTTGCCGGCTTCCCGCAAAGCGTGTAACTGCCAGGTATTCGTGTATATAGGCGATAGACATGCTGCCTTCGCCCACGCTGCTGGCAACGCGTTTGATGGAACCATGGCGTACGTCTCCGGCGCAGAAGATGCCAGGCATGCTGGTTTCAAGCGCGAACGGCTCGCGGTCAAGTGACCAGGTAGTTATGTCCCGGCCAGTACAGATGTAGCCGTTGGGGTCGCGCTCGATTGATGCGGGGAGCCACTGGGTTTTGGCAACGGCACCAATCATGATGAAGAGAGCCTTCGCGTCGCGCGTGCAGGTGAAATCGGGACCGGCGGGCGGGCGCGAAGTGGTTGTAATTTGCTCGAGATGGTCCTCTCCATGGACGCCTGTGACCTGGGTGTAGGGTTCGATGCGGATGTTGGCTTTGTCGTGGATCTGCTGGATAAGGTATTGCGACATGCTTTGTGTAAGTCCGGCGCCGCGTACGAGCATGATCACTTCGGCAGCATAGCCGGAGTAGAAGACGGCGGCCTGTCCAGCGGAATTGCCACCGCCTACGATGAAGATTCGCCGGCCTGAGACGGCGACACCATCAAAGCGAGACGCGCCATAAAGGATGCCGCGGCCGAGGAGTTCATCATGGCCTTCAAACTCAAGCCGATGCCAGGAAACGCCTGTGGTCAGCAGGAGGACACATGCGCTGATGCGGTCTCCGCCATCGAGGGTGACGCAGTGGCCGTCGTCGAGCGATTGCACCTCCTCAACATTGCGCTTGAAGAGCATCTCGACACCGAAGCGCTTAGCCTGTTTGAGGGCGCGTTCGGTGAGCTCATCGCCGGAGAGGCCGGCAGGGAAGCCGAGGTAGTTTTCGATGCGTGAGGATGTACCCGCCTGGCCGCCGGCGGCGAAGCGTTCGACGAGCAGGACTTTGAGTCCCTCGGACGCACTGTAAACAGCGGCTGCCATGCCTGCGGGACCAGCGCCGGCGATGATGAGATCGTAGTGCTGGTGTTTTGAGACAGTCTGGAAGCCGAGGGCCTCAGCGACGCGGCGGACGGTGGGATTTTCGAGCGATGTGCCTTCGACCGAAACTATGATGCCGGTTTCTAGCTCAGTTCCGCTCGGTTGCCAGTCGTACTGGATGCGATTGGCGGAGAGAAAAGCTCGAAGGGCGCGACACTTGTGATCGTACTTCGATCCGAAGATCTGGACCCGCGAAGAAGGTGTCTCGCGCGCGAGCTTCTGCGCCAGGGCGAAGCGTGAAGTCATGGTTTGGAAGATAACCTCGCCAGCAGAGGGACTCTCGCGTACGAGTTCCTGCAGTTGCTGGCGCTCGAAGCGCGCGACGCGGCATTTTGTAACGGCCCGCACAGAGACGATGCTGGCAGTGCCCATGAAGATTGGCGTTTCGCCGGAGAAGTCACCGGCGAAACTGCGACCAATCACCTGGCGCTGGCCTACGATGTCTTTGATGGCTTCGAGTTCACCTTCGAGGATGACGAAGAAGCGCGGCTCTTCACCTTCACGGATGAGCCACTCGCCAGGCTCAAGGTGAATGTCGGCCGCGCGCCGCGCGAGCCGGCCGCGTTCCTGCTCTTCGACACCCGCAAAAACTGGGATTGTTTCGAGGTCTTTAGAAGTAATCATTTGGGTTCACTCAGGATGCTGCGGGTTGTGCGTGCGTGGTGCAAATCGACATCTTTTTGCCCGACCGATCCTCTAAGTCCTGTTTTTCAGAGCGCTCCTTGATGACCTTTAGCCAAAGATCGTGGCCGTCGTGCATTGTGTTCGGCTGCTCCTGGCGGAATTTGATGGCCCCTTCACCTCTCACGACCTCTTCGGTGATGATGTGGCAACCCTGGCCAGTTTTAACCAGCAGGAACGTGTGGTAAGCCTTCATTCCCATGCCCAAACCCCACCAGCCAATTCGGCTGTTGGGCACGAGTTCGTGAACGGTGCTCTCGATATGCACACCGAACGTATCCCAGGAGAACTTCGTCCCTTCGTGCAATCTGTTATCCGGGCTGTCATGAACGACGACATTGTGAGAGTGGGGATACCAGCTCGGCCACGATTGCGCATCGACGATATTCGCAAACACGGTTTCGCAACTCGCGTTCACCATAATCTCGTTGTGGGCAAAGAGGTCAGCGTCTTCCGGGTGCTGTCCTGTGGGCCAATGGATATCTGCACTGCGCTGAGCGCCGTCTCCGTTGATGGTTAATGCTTCATTCATCTTCTTCTCCTTCGCTTGTGCGGTCGACGAAGCGCAGAAGAAGGTGAATCTCACAACCATCACGCCTTCAAGAATGTACTTCGTCATTTGTTGTGTCTTCAGTGTTCTTCTCCTTGTAAAAACAAATTCCTGACCTATGCGGCCTGTTTGCGAGCATCCCGAATCATTTCTTCGAGGACGGTTTTGAGCGAGGTCTGCCCTTTGACGGAGCTTTCGAATCCACCTTCGAATTCGATCCAGCCCTCATTGAAGCCCTCGATCATCTGAATTCTCGGTATGGGATTCTTCATACCTTGAGCGCGAAAGACCTCTTCCCATCGAGCTCGTGGAACAAGTTCCGCCTTTACCGGCTTGCCGAGAATGTCAGTCAGCGTTGCCGCGATGTCTGCCGAAGAGACGCGTGTCTTCGCCTCAAGCTCGACCACCCGCTTGCCCGACCACGATTCAAGCAGGAGAGTACCGGCGAGTGCGCCGATATCTTTCGTCGCGATCATGGGGATGGCGTGTTCGATAGGCTGGAGATAGCTGTGAATGATCCCTTCGCTTATGGCAGAGCCGACATCTCCAGCATGGTTCTCCATGAACCATCCCGGTCGAAGAAAGGTGACAGGCATCGGTAGCTGCCTGAACGACTCCTCCATCATGTGAAGGCCATTGAGCAGATTCGGCCTGGTGACGTGGCCGCCAATCGTCGAAAGAGCGACGATTCGCTTTGCCTCCGATTGCCGGAGCGCTATGGAAAGACTGTCGATCAGGCCTTTGGCTTCAGGAAATCCAGGTGAGGGATCGAACAGGGGCGGCAACATAACGAAGACTGCTTCGGATCCCGTTATAGCGCGTGCCAGGCGGTCGACGTCGCTGATGTCGGCGACGGCGACAGACGCACCCTTCGATGCCCAGACGTGGCCTTTAGCCTCGTCGCGAACAACAGCGCGCACTTGCTTACCCAGTCCGAGCAGATGGTTAGCAGCACCTCCGCCAACTCGACCAGTAATTCCGATAATTGAAAACATGACGATCCTCCGTGTTGATTTCGTGTGGTCTTCTACCTTTCTCCACCGTAACTAGAATCAGAGCGAAAACGCAACTGGAGCCAGCAGGTCTGACAGACCGATGTTGCGGTACATTTCGGTGCGAACACGATCTGCTACTCCGTTTACGATCTCTGCACCATCCTGGGCGGGATCGATGTGGACGCGGAACGGACGCTTACCGAAGGGCAAATCCACGACTCTGACGATAGCTTTGGCTACGTCGGCCACATCGGCGTCAGCAGGCGCGGTAGCCGCGAATCCCTTCATGATGTCATCTCCGAGGTGCGCGTAAGGGCCGTTATCGTACTCGGCCTGACGTGCCTGGTCTGCCGGTGCGCCCGCGTGTGCGAAGTGGTTTGTCCCGGAAGTAAAAGCGCCAGGAACGATGATCGAGGTCTCGATACCCCATCGATTCAACTCTGCGGCGTAGCTGACAGCGAGCGCATCCATAGCCGCCTTCGCCGCAAAGTAGGGGGAAAGATACGGCGGCGTGCCACCGCGAGTGCTGGTGCTCCCAACCCATATCACCAAGCCCTTTTTCTGTTTGCGCAGTTGCGGCAGCGCGGCCCGATTGACGCGCTGCGTGCTGAGCACGTTGGTGTCATAGACCTGCAGGAGTTGTTCGGGAGTGAAGGCTTCCGCAGCACCGAAGACCATGTGTCCCGCGTTGTGGATAACGACATCGAGACGACCGTCTTTCTCGACGATAGTCTGGATGGCCTGGTCGGCTGATTCCTGAGAGGCCACGTCCAGTTCAATAGCGCGAAGATCAACATTGTTCTCCTTCGCGAGCTGCTTGACCGCCTCTACCTGTGCTGCGTTGCGGCCAGTTGTTTCGCGCATGCTGGCGTAAACGGTATGGCCCGCGAGGGCCAGAGCGCGCGCCGCGAGGGCGCCAAAACCGCTCGAAGCTCCTGTGATGACGATAACGTTTTTCATATCGATTCTCCTTCTAAGTTCGTTGTACCTGCATGAATGGAATAACTGCGTACGAGTAATGTGCGCCGTTTATGCGAAGCCGCCATTTGCCCGAAGCACCTGCGCGTTGACCCATCCCCCATCGGGGCCGGCAAGGAAGGAGACCACGTTTGCGATATCGTCAGGCTGACCGAGCCGCTCAAGCGGAGCCATGCTGCTGAGTTGTTTGATCTGCTCTTCAGTCTTGCCGTTCATGAAGAGTTCGGTGCCAACAGGCCCCGGTGCAATGGCGTTGACCGTAATCTTGTGTCCGCGAAGCTCGTTGGCGAGGACATGGACGAGGCCTTCGACGCCTGCCTTGGAAGCGATGTACGGGCCGTAGGTGGGGAAGTTTTTGGCGAGAACACTGCTGGAGAAGGCAATAATGCGTCCACCTTCCGCGACGTGCTGCGCGGCCTGCGAGAGGACAAGAAAGGTTCCACGCAGATTCGTGGCGATAACCTTGTCGAAACTCTCAACGTCACCCTTGGAGATAGGTGAAAGCGGCATGATCCCAGCGTTGTTAACGACAACGTCGATCTGTCCGAAGGCCTGGAGAGTCTTCTCGAAGAGCTGCTTGACGTCTTGGGGATTGGCGACGTCCGCCTGGACTGCAAGAGCGCGTCCGCCTGAGCTGGCGATCTCGTTGACGAGCTCTTCTGCTTTCGCCGCATTGCCGGCGTAGTTGACGACGACACCG
>Ga0209221_1000212_pt1 | contig 32243 bp, 28 predicted proteins | sample BlaSpr_A8_Ref_O2_FD_187989 | JGI IMG/M metagenome (GOLD analysis project Ga0209221, IMG submission 187989) | Forest soil microbial communities from Thunder Bay, Ontario, Canada - Black Spruce, Ontario site 2_A8_Ref_O2 (SPAdes) (version 2) | ecosystem: Environmental > Terrestrial > Soil > Boreal...
TCCACGCGGCGTTCTGGCCTAAGGCCCGTTTGACACCTTCTTCGGTCAAAGGAAACGTCGATTCTGTGATCGTAACCACGGTGGCGTCGGGACCGTCCGGCGCGAATTGAATGGTTGTGCGAATCCGCGGCCCAAGCGCGCTTGATTCCAAAACGATCTCACGATTATCGTGCACCTCCAGCACGTCGATCGGCACTTTAGCGCTTACATCGCCGAACTCCCACTCGACCCTGCCTACCTTAATGGGCCCGCTGGCACCCGAGATAAAGTAGTTGGACATCTTCTTGGGGTCAACAACCGCATCAAACACCTCGTTTACAGGCTTCAGAATGCGCTCCCGCACGTTCACGTCAAAATCCATTCTTGCTCTCCTTTTGGGGTTGATTCTAAGGGATAAGGGATAGTTGGCGTAACCAGGGGATTACACTCATTGAGATTTGGTCACCCAAAGTTTAACGGCTGCTCTCACGCTTCGCTGGTTTCTTAATCTTGCCTTCGGTTGGAATCCGAATCGCCTTTCCATCCTCTATCAGCATTTCTTTCCTGCAAACGGTACACGTTCGGCGGGCGGCGAGGATGCGTTCCATCAGGGAAGTGAAAACAAGGTTGGTGCGGCAATATGGGCAGGTGGCAGGATGGTCGTGGAATTCGAGTTTGACCTGACGTAGAGCCATAGGGGAATAACTGTAGCAAATCTTAGGATGTGGGCCGAGCCAAAAAGTTAGAAATACGCTAGGGTTGTTTGGCAACCCTACATTCTTCTTTTGAGCACTAATCGGAATGGCAAATTACACTCCGCAAGAAGACGACAGGGTTCAGTGGAAAGGGCACGGCTCTACTCGGTACGAAGTCCTCAAGGTAGACGCCAGCACCAAAACCGCAGATTTGCAGACGATCGCTTCTGGTCTCGGCGTTGTCTATTATGAGGGGCGTGTTCCGTGGTCAGAACTCTCCCCTTAACGAGAACGAACTCCCTGCGGATCGTGGAGAAGCCAGAGAAGCATGCTAATCACTACCGACCAATTAAATGGTACGTGGCGAACATACTTTTGTGCGGTCTGCCTGCTAGACTCTAGAAGTCCGCTTACACATCCCTCCGCCGGACCCCTTCTTGGGCGTCGGTCTCTTGTGCAATCTGATTGATTCGCCACGGAGACATTCAATGACTGATTCGGTTCCCATACGCCTAATTGCCATCTTTACCACAAACCCGTACCCCTTGAGACTGCAAAAACCGATGATCTAGGGAGAACTGTTCACGAAGGGTGCTATCTTCTTCATCTTCGTGCGGTGCCCAAGGACAAGCTCGATTCAGAGTAACGATATGACACCCCAAGAGCGAGAACGAATGCACTGGCTATGCAGCCGCATCCAAGAGGAAAAATGCCTTGAGAGTTTCGAGGCATTGGTGCGGGAGTTTTGCAGTCTTTTCAAAAATTAGGACGAACGCATCCATCTTGTGAAGCACAAAGCAAAGCCGAATTAATCCACTCCTCCTAAATTCACCGCCAGGTTGCGCCCACACGATTTGCTGGGTCTCAAGTCAAGAAATATCGCACTTCGGACAGATGGGCATAGAGACTTCCCAACTTCGTCCCTCAAAGGAAAATGTGCAATCTCGATATATCAAGCGTGTTCCGCAGTCGCGACACTGGCTACGTGGCGAATGAGAGCTTACAGCTTGCAAAAGCTTGATGATTGACAAGGCGACAGAGGGTCGGAAGGGTCGTGCATTTGGTCGCTTTCTGGACCCAAGAAAAGTATATGGAATGCCGCTGAAAGTATTCAGCCCGCTGCCGCGCACAGTCAATTTGATACATTTCTGGGGCTATTGCGGCCAGCCGGGATGCAATTCCACGATTTGCGCACGCAGCCAATTGCTGAGGGGGACTTGGCGGAAATTGCTCGAAGCCCGGAAGCAGCTTGCAATCGTTCATCGGTTCGAACGAATTCTCTCGACAATCAAATGCGGTTCATCTTGCTCCGAAAAAATGATGTCGGCGTCCGGCACCTCGGCGCCGGTAGGTTTTGAAAGAAAAACGACGAGACCACCTGGACAGCTTCGCCTGAAGAATTTTGCGAGGTCTTCGTAGATGACTGATGGCGTGATATAGCTCGTTAGAAAAACTCCACATCGTCCCATCTCAAGCTCGAAACGAGCTTCAATCGGGGAGGATACGGATAAGACCTCGAAATTATTTGCTCGAAGGGCGGTTTCTGTGTTGAGCAGCGTTTTGCCGTCGGGATTCAAAGACAGGACGCTATTGTCGTAAGGCATGATATGGCTTCACGATCCGAACGCGGTAAGTCTACACCCGGAGGAAAATGTCGAGACCTTTTGACAAGCGTAGTGTTGAAACCAGGCGTTTGCACTCATTGAGACTTGGGTTTATTCCCAGCCTTGCTCAATGAGTGTAATCGCGATTTTTCGTCAACTATACTGGATTCATTCGGAATTGGAATATGACGGACTCCTGCTCTACCAACCCGGGAAGCTCAAAAGCGAAACGGATCCTCAGACGAGTCTTCGAGTTTGTCACCGCCGCCATTCTTTTACTCGCTATCCTCTATTGGCCGACCACGAACATGGGCCGTCTGTTCCTCATCGCAGCGGTTGTGGTGTGTCTTGTTGGTTTAAAGTTCCTCTCCAAATGGCCGTCGAGTTGAAACGGAATCATTGGCGAAACCACGATCTCGTCAGTGAGTGAAATGGCGATGTTTCAACAACTAACTGCGCAACACTTTCAGCATGCTCACGGCGCACAGGACAATGGCGGCGGACACGATAACTGTCCAGAACACAAACCGACCTCCGGGCCAAGGTCAATGAGTGTAATGGGGGATTTTTCGCCAACTAAGAACGTGCGTAGGAATAGAGAACCTGGTTTTTCACCAGCTCGGCGAGAAACGTGTCGGCCAGAGCTTCGGACACCCAGACACCAATCTTCGTGAAAGTGGTCGCATGCGACGAACGCCAATCGCCCCTGTCTTTCAATTTGCACGTGAACGATACCCGCGTAGTCCTTAAAGGCAACTTTTGAGACGATTGCTTCCTTGATTTCGGGAACTGTTTCCGGGGTCAGCGGCAGCACTACAAAATCCATTCCAGGCGATATTGTATTCCGCTTAAGGACTTCGGTTTCGCTTAAGGATGCGCCAGCAATTTGGGCCAGTTCTGTGTACGACAGTCGTCCCTCGAATGAGATTCTAGCGTCCGCATGAGCAAGCGTTCGCATCAACGCGAACAGAAGCTCTGGCTTGTGTTTGGTGTACAGCCGGAATCGTGGTTGAGCACTCGTCATGCTGGCTGACACGAGCACCCATGCTAGCTGCTGAGGGTGTCAACTGACGAGAACGATTACACTCATCATCCCGGTCAATGAGTGTAATAGGGATTTTTCACCAATTACCACACGTCACGCGCGACCAGTTAAAATTGCTGGGAATGAAATGGGAGCCACTACCCCCGGCGGAGGGCGAGCCAATCAGCGGGGTTAGTTCGGGCTGGTTATGGGCAGCCCGGTGCTCTGCCTTGATTTGCACGGTCGCCTTGGGCGTAGGGTTTGTAGCTGAGGCTGCGGCTGATCAGAATGGGCTGGTGGCCCTAATCTTTTTTGGTCCCTGGGGCTCGGTCAGTCTTGCACTGCTGTATCTTTTGTACCGTAGGGCGAAGAATTCACTGGCATTTGCGCTTGGTCTGGGCGCGGCAACGGCTTTCATGACTCTGTTCGTGATCGCTTCCATTGAGTTGTCTCGGTCGGGGTTTCCCCTTGCGGTGTTCCGCCACGTTTTATTCATAGCACTGTTTAGTGGGATTCTGCCACCGTTTTCCAATTTAATGAATGACCTCCATCCCCAACTTGCAACACTCGGGGCGTTGCTCCTTTGGCTCTTCAGTATCTCTTTGGCAATGCTCGGGTTAAGCAGTATTGTCACATTCCAGAAGATGGCACACGAGGCAAAGGGGATGGGGGAACTACGATTGGCCTTTCGCGCCGGAATATATTGCCCACTTGTCGTTTGGCCGATATTCATGCTGTTTTTCTTTCTCTTTTTCGGAGGGTTCCACATGTGAACTGTCCTTGCCCCTGTGAGTGTGGCAGTACGGGCAGGTGAAGCGATGATCGTAAAACTCTAGTTTGATCTAACGGACAGCCATGATGGAAATTCCCGCCCTCCGCAGATTTAGACCGGAAGCTGCCGCCCACGCGGGCGATCTCTCACTGACGAGACTCTTGGTTATCGCATTAATATCTTCCTTGCTTCCGCGCGGAAACACCGAACGAATCAAAGCACGACTCTAACTCATAATCCAGGATGGCGCGTCCTACCAATCGAGCGCTTAAAGTGATCCAATGTGCTCAGACACACGCCCTCGCCAACTTATAACATGAGGTCTAGTGAAGAAATGAGATGACCGTTACAAGGGCCGTCCAGCTTCCTCTTACAAAGTGAGGTACAACAATGGAAACCGTATTGATAGTACTTGTGGTGCTGTTACTCGGCGGCGGGGGCTGGGGATACTCGCGTTGGCGGGGCTAGAGTTGGGAGCGTCGAACAGTCCACGCTCAGCCCAGGACACTACAGTGCCTCGCAGCGACCCAAGGCCCAAGCGGCCAAGGTCCGTATCGAACATTCAACAGCAATAAAAACCTGTCCTATAAGGAGAACAAAATGTCAGATCAAGAAAATCGCACTCCACAGCGTATCGATGAGCAGAAGCCCGGTTCGCAGCAGAAATCTGGAAACCAGCCGAACCAGCCAGTGCAGCAGAAACCGGAGAACCCGAGCGGGCAGCCTAAGAGTCCGCAGTCGGAACCAGAGAAACAGGATCAAGAGAAGAAGCAGCAGGCTTAGACTGTCAGGGTAGCTCGATTGCCATCGAGCCGTCATCCTGACGAACCTCGAAGTGGCTTTTAGCTTCGAAGCCGCCGGCTCAAATGCTGGCGGCTATCTTCGACGGACTGCCACCGGACTTCAATCCGCTGGATTGTGGTGGCTCACCATTGTCAGTCAGCGTTGATTTTGACTGCGCTGCGTGTCAGGGGCATTTCCCCTCAGTCTCATCCCGCTGGGACCAACTGGCCAAAGCGATGCTAGCCCAAAGCTAGTTCCAGCCACCATCAACGGCGGTAGGAAGATCGCAGCTTCCCCAAAAACCAGACGATCTTCGTTCAGGGCGACCCGTCCGATGCTGTTTTTTATATCAAGACAAAGGAAAGGTAAAACTCACCGTGGTGTCGGAGACTGGGAAGGAAGCCACAATCGGCATTCTGAACAAGGGCGATTTCTTCGGAGAGGGGTGCCTTACCGGGCACGTTCTTCGCCTGTGCTCCGCGACCACGATGACCGATTGCTCCGTGATGAAAATCGACAAGAAATCCATGATCGAAGTGCTTCACCGGGAACACGCGTTTTCCGATTGTTCGTGGCATATTTACTGACCCGGAACATCCGATACGAAGAGGATTTAGTTGACCAGCTTTTCAATTCGAGCGAAAAAAGCCTGGCCCGGATATTGCTGTTGCTGGCTCATTTCAGGAAGGAAGATGCGCCCGAGGTTGTAATCCAGGAAACCCTCGCCGAGATGATAGGCACAACTCGCTCGCGGGTGAGCTTTTTCATGAACAGGTTCAGGAAGTTGGGATTTATTGATTATCACACTGGCGATGAATTGCAGGTTCACAGTTCACTTCTCAATATTGTTCTCCACGATTAGAACGCTTACAATAAACAACTGGGGTGGTTACGTTTTTCTCCTCTTTCAGGTCTTCTGACCTAAGCCAGTCCATCTGAAGTTTTCCTTCCCTTAGGCTTTGCAGCGAGTTTAACGGTCTGCTCGTCCCGTTTGGTACCCGCACCCTGCTCAGAAAGGTCAATTCCTATGACTGCTACCAGTGTTTTCATTGGGCTGCTCATCCTAAGTATTCACGATCCTGCTGGTCCACAGAACCCGCAGGCTGAAACCACAGGTCGCCGGGTTTCGATCACAAAGAATGTGCCCATCTTGCGGATTGATCACGCCTCGATTAAAGGCAAGTTGCTTGGAGTGTGGCAAATCTCTTACATCGGTGGTGTACTCGACCTCGAAGAAATAAACCGCCGCCTCGTTCGTTCCTGGGAACTTTTCTACAGCGAAACCCGGTGCTCGAATCCGTACAGGCGGGTGCCTAGGATTCGCGCTCAGAATAGAACGCCACTAAAGGACAACGACCATATAAAAAGGAGTACGCACAATGACCAAAAACACCAGGCGCGCAGCTATTCCACATCAAACATCAACAAAAGTGACGACATCGATACCCGACCTTCGAGAGCAAATTCGCCTTCGCGCTTACGAATTGTACGAGCAACGAGAGAGGGACGGCCACGAACTAGATAATTGGCTACAGGCAGAATCGGAAGTGACTCAACAGACGGCGAAGAATATTGTCACATAGGTATGCGCAAGCGCCCATTTACGTCCAGTCAGCAGGCCACTATGGCTCATGGCGAAGGCTGGCTCGACCTCGACGGTCTCGCCGTGGTTGAAGTCACATCTGAAGATAAGGATTACCCGGTGGAGTCCGCGCTGGCCGGAGAGGGAGTACCGGGCTGGCGGGCCGCCGAATCTGGTAATCAAACCATCCGGCTAGTCTTCGATCAGCCGGAGAGCCTTGAACGCATCTCGCTCATCTTCGAAGAAAATGATGCTGAGCGCACCCAAGAGTTTGTTTTGCGATGGTCTGCGGATGGTGGACGCTCGTTTCGAGAAATTGTGCGTCAGCAATGGAATTTCAGTCCTCAGAACACAATCCGCGAGGTTGAGGAATTTCAGGTTGCACTCTCGGATGTCACCCTTCTTGAACTGGTAATTGTGCGCGACATCAGTCGAGGGTCGGCTCGTGCATCGCTCACGAGTCTGCGCCTATCTTGATGGCCACTGCTTGCTGCCAAATTAATTGTCACGACTGAGCGGTTTAGATCAGCGGAACCATACTTTCCAACCTATACTCTTCTTAAACGAGCAAGCGAAACGGGCTAAGCGAAACTTCTGGGGTAATCGATATGAGCCGTATCAATAAACTGACACTTAAACTCCGCAAATCTCCGCAGCCGCCTTTGTCACACGCCGGAGCACCCGCTGACTCGGACCGAGCCAAGAGACCACCGCTTGTTCAACCTTCTGCTCCCCACTCAGAACTGAATCCCGGAGATCGCGTCATGGGTCTGGGCGACTTCGGAAAGCCGACAGGAGGATTCGGAACGGTTGTGAGAACGAATGAAGATGACGCGCTTGTCAAGTGGGACGATGATGGTCGTATGAGATTGCGTCAACCTTGGCTTAAGAAAGTCAGCAGCAAGGTTCATCCCACTCCCAAGCCAGCAAACGCCTAGCTCCCCGCCGCTGTTTCGCGAAAGCGAATCGCTTCACAACAGAACGGACCCGTTGCAGCGATCAGGAAGCAGTGGGTTTGCAGGAGCCTCTGCATGGTGAGATTGGACTCTCTTCCGCTCTGCGGTGGTACGTTGACGGTTTCTCTGAACGCAGTAAAATCAAAGTCAATCTGGACCTCCCAGAAGGAGTAGGTAGATCGTCGAGGGAAATGGAATTGACGATCTTTCGAATGGATACAAGAGTGCCTAACAACCGTTCATCGTCATTCTGGCAGCACCTCGGCGGCGATACGAGTGTGGGAAGAAAATCGTCAGGTGAGAATTGAAGTTTAAGATCAAGGGAAAGGCTTCCCACCGGAGAAACAGGCAGACCTCAAGTCGTCAGATCGAGCGGGCGTCGGATTTCGAGGTACGCGCGAGCGTCTGAGGAAGCTGGATGGTTTCGGCTAATCAGGAGGCGGGCTGAGGTTCGCTCAGTTTTCATTTGGCCCTAGACTTGCATTTTTGCTTCGGCCTTCGCGTCGGCCACCAACTGGTACATTGTGGTGCGCGATATACCTAATATTTCGGCGGCCTGAGACTTGTTCCCGCCAACATGTTCTAAAACGCGCCTCACATGGTGCTTTTGCAATTCTTCCAGCGACATCATAATTTCACCCTGTCCAGCCATCTTCCCGGGGAGACCTCGCACCGAATCCGGCAGATCTCTGATGTCAATCACTGTTCCATCCACCATCATGCAAGCGTTACCAACGACATTTTCAAGCTCGCGAATGTTGCCAGGCCATGAGTAGATCGCCATCTTGGTTTGCGCTCGACGCGTTATGCCCGCCAATGGCTTTTTGTATTGAACCGCAAATTTTCCCAAGAAATGCCGTTCCAGGAGTGGCAGGTCCTCTCTTCTGTCCATCAGCCGAGGCAGATGTATTTCCACCATAGCCAGCCTATAGTACAGGTCTTCCCTAAATTTCCCCTCTCTCACCATGGATCGGAGGTCGCGGTTCGTAGCGGCGATGACCCGGATGTCAATCGCTCGCGGAATGGGAGAACCGATCCGCTGTATTTCCTGGGTTTGCAAGACACGGAGCAATTTACTCTGTGCGGTTAGCGAGAACTCACCGATCTCATCCAAGAAGACCGTTCCCTGATTCCCGTATTCAAACACGCCAATCCTATCGTATGTCGCCCCAGTGAACGCACCTCGTACGTGCCCGAACAACTCACTTTCCACTAGCGTCTCTACAATTGCAGAACAGTTGCAAACCGAGAACGGACCTAAACCGACCGGGCTCAGGCGATGCAGGGCATGAGCTACCAGTTCCTTCCCGGTCCCAGTTGGGCCGCTTACAAGCACAGTGCGAAAGTGTGGCGCAACCCTCCGAAGCTTCGCAAACACCTCCAACATGAGCGGACTTCGTCCAACAATCCCGGCAAATTGACAAGTATCCAGCAGTTCATGCTCAAGTTCCTGCGTTTTGCGTCGAATCTGAGCCTCGGACAGCAACTCCGAGATCCGGCGTCGGAGTCTTTTCACATCGAGGGGCTTGTCGAGATAATCACACGCGCCTTTCTGGATGGCCTCAACCGCTGATTCCGTGGAATAATGCCCCGTCATAAGTATGACTTCAGTTCCTGGATCTGTGGCCAAAATCCACTCGAGCAATTCCAATCCACAAATTCCCGGCATTATCAAATCAAGCAGGACTATTTGGGGACGGACCCGTTTGAAAGTTTGCAGACCGATCTGAGGATCGGATGCGGTCAGAATCTCCACTCCAGCGTCCGACAGTGCGTCTTTGATAAACGCTAGGCTCTGGGCCTCATCGTCAATCGCCAGGAGTTTTGGAATAGGATGGCCGGGCATATACGCAACCCTGACTCGAATCGATAAGCTCTCTCTCGTCTGTCAGGGTATCAGAGTAGATTGAGGTCTGTCACTTACTCTAAAGCCCCGCACAGGACACATTGGCCATCATAAGAATCCTGTGAAAACTGGTAAGACGCGCTCTGACCTGTATCGGTCGGAGCTTTGCACAAGGGACTCAGGTCCAAGAACTTTGCTCGTTGTTCGAGAACTCTTCGGAAGCCGGACGATATTAACATTTATGTACAACTCCCCCTCGGAGCGCATCCCTCTATTACATAAATACTGAACCACTCAGGCCTTACAGAGAAGGCAATTGGAGAATCAAATGCTAGGCCTATATCGGGGCGAGCATGTCGACGCGTTGTAAGCCTTGCTAAATCGCAGCCTTCACTCTTCGAGTCTTGGTGTCCATGGCATTCATTCGTTTACAGACCACGGGAACCTAAGATGTCCGAACAAGTGCTCGAACATCAAGCGGAAACACCGTGTTGAATCGAAAAGCACAATTCACGTTCGGGCTGGCGTTTGTGTCTTACTCGTCAATGGAGCAGTTTCCTATCCCAGCCTGGTCATGTCCAACGAAAGCGGTCGATGGATGCGATACCCACGAGGTTCTTGAGAGCCCGCTGAATTTAGTTTCTGACGTCACAAAACCGAATCGAGCGCCCGCGGATTTGTATTGACGAACAACCGATCCTATATCGAGTCTTACGGCGCCAGCCGAGTAAGTGCAGAAGGGAACGACGCAGACCTTCGCAAGTTGACCGTGGATAACCCGCAGCAGCAGCGAGAGTTTCCAGCCCTCAAGCGGCCTAACCCCAGGCGGCAATGCATTGATTCCCTGCCCTCCCCGACTCACGTCGCGCAGGATTAGGCCAGGTCACGGATTGTCGCAGATCGATCCAGCGTGTCCAACAAAGTGGGGCGTTCGGTCTCGGTAAGCCGTTTTTTTCTGGCATGGCTGGCTAAGTGCATTGCCAACTCCAGTCGACTCCAGATTCCAAGTTTGTCAAATACGCTGCGCAGATGATTCTTTATTACCTGTTCACTGGTGCCGACGATCTCGCCAATTTCCCGATTGCTCAAGCCTTGCCAGACCAAACCCGAAATTCTGGTTTCGGTTGGGTTGAGACCGGCACGAGGTGTCATGGCCGCACTATCGTCTTCGCAAGCATAGCGAGCCAACTTCACGCGCTTGCTACCCCCACGGATTCCGGTCCGCAAGAAAAGGATATGAAGGTGTTGTTTTACGGTTCGCTGACTGATCTTCAGCTCGCCTCCGATTTCCTTATTGCTGAAGCCCTGTAAAAGCAAGTTCAACAGTTGTCGTTCGCGAGGCGTGACTTGATCGAGGTTCATCATGATTCGTGACTCCCGCTGGACTTGACGGTCTGACGGACATTCATTGTTAAGGCTCACGTAGATTTTTCTCAGCCGGGAGATACACTCCCAACGATGCCGTTCCGTGTTCGACTACTGCTTGGATCACGCTTCCTCTTTCGAGACGCATGATGTTCATGGCCACACGATTGCCGGTTCGTCATCAATACAGAGGATGGTTTCGTGCGCTGAAACTGTGACTCATCATGAACAGTCTCCGCGCAACAAGTTGGCGCAGTATCTCCCTAAACTGCGCCATCAGAGGAAAACAGCGGGCAACGGGGGGAGAGCCGCGTGAGTTCCTTTGACATCTCACTCCTTGCAATCAACTTACAACCGTGGGGGATCATGAATTTGTTCACTATTGCTCAATCTGCGAAATAAGTGATCTTGCCTTTGGTCTGATTAACGCAGTGCATGCTGGAGGAAAGCAGCCTTCGCGTTTCTCACACACCTCGACCCCTGCCTGGCTAAGTGTGGACCAAAGCACTGAGGCAAGGGGAGTTCCTACCGGCACTTAAGGGAACGTGTTCACTATTGAGCATTCCCAGAGCTCTTCAAAGGGTATTGTGGCGTCAGTCGTTACACAAATAGGAGTGTTATTTGGCTGCTCCACCCCCAGTGCCACTTGCGCACACGACCCCATGTGCGGACGATAAGCCCCAAGCTCCGGTTAAGGAAAACATGGCGTTCACAACCCGCTGTAAGACTTGGTTAATTGCAGATTGGTTGGCACAAACAAATAGCAGGCCTGAACATGACCGCCCTCCTTTGAGGGACGAGCAGCGCACCAGACATCTTCCAGAGTTGCTTGACGATATGGTTGCACGCCTGAGAACATTCGCGTTGCCCACTAAAGACGGTGACACCAGCAATTCCCTTGTGGCCGTTGAGCATGGCAGGTTGAGACGAACGCACAACTACATACCCGGCATGCTGACACATGAATTACGATTCTTTCAAGTAGCCATTGGTGTAACCTCGTATAACAACATCAGTGTGCTGAAGTCGAACTGTTTGTTACTTGACGTCATGACCATCGCGAAAGAGGTAAGACGCGCAGTTAACCCAGACCGTGGAGAGCTATACAAATGTCCTGCTCAACTCGGCGAAGCCGCAGCTCTTGAGACCGAAGTGATCCCTGCCTGACAATGTCGTTATCAAAACAGTGAATTGACACGGTGATAGGAAAACAGTGTCGGAATTCGAACGCGCTAGCCCATAGCTGCCATTACGAATATGGAACTTGCTCTCAGGATTGTGATTATTTCTAAATGGGTGTTGGTTAGCGGATTCCTGTTCTACACAATCGCACTCACGGATGAGCTTTTTCACGATCAGGTGTCTTGAAGATGAACTTTGTTTGCTTCAACGGTGAACTTGAGGTCCATAGTTCACCACAGAATGCGCTGCTTCACAATTAAGCGCCACAGAATAGAGCGGCGGACTCGTTGCATGGAAAGCAGACAACGCTTTTCCAGAATTTGGCGAACCGGAGGCATAAATGTCTACACCGGGCCACGCTACCGATTGTCAAGGCTCGCTTTCTATATCGAACCGACTGGTGCAGGTGTCAATGGTATTTCTGTCGGCAATAGGGGCATTATTTATTGCGTGGCCTGAGTTGAGGCACGACGTTTTCTCATCAGCGTATATGCCCCATTTCTATTGCTATCTGGGTAGCAGTTCACTGGCGTGGACGCATGCAATCGCGGACACCTTGATCGGAGTTGCTTATGTGGCGATTTCTGCGACGCTGGCTTATCTTATTTACCGGGGACGGAGCGAACTGCCTTTTCATGGGTTTGTTTTTGCTTTTGCAGTGTTCATAGTTGCCTGTGGTAGCTCGCATCTCATGGAAGCAATCACTGTTTGGATACCCGTTTATGTATTGTCAGCTGCAATCAAAGTCGTCACGGCCCTTGCCTCGATTGCAACCGCAGTGATGCTTCCATTCGTGGTTCCTGACGTTCTGCTGTTGCTTCAAACGGCAAGAACGTCCGAAGCACGAAGGGCGCTCCTGGAGGTCACTCTGATAGAACGCGATACGGCACAGAACGCGCTGCAACAATCGTATCTCGTATCCGAGCAGAAAGTACTGGATCGCACGGCGCAAATCAGTCGAGCAAGAGACGGATTGGAAGCAGAGATTTGTGAACGACGCAGAAATGAGGAGATGCTCCGTCAGTCGGAAGAACGATTCAGCAAGGCGTTTTGCTCTAATCCCCTACCGATGACGATTTCCACCAAATCAGATGGCCGTTACTTGGACGTGAATGACTCCTTTCTAGCTTTGGTGGAAGGCGAGCGTAGCTCGGTTGTGGGACACACTATGGCTGAATTGGCCATTTGGGTCGAGCCAGGGGACCACATCACGATGATGAAGCGGTTAAGCGAAGAGGGCAGAGTTATCGGGCTGCCGGCACAACTTCGAGCGAGGACAGGCGTCGTGCTGGAAGCAAGAGTATGGGCCGAACAGGTTGAACTGCTGGGACAGCTATGCGTGCTGGCAGTCACCGAGGATACAACTGAACTGAAACTGCTTCAAGCACAGTCTGAACTGTCAAAGAAGATGGAAGCCGTAGGGCGTCTCGCGGGCGGGGTTGCTCATGACTTTAACAATCTTCTTGGCGTGATCATGGGGTACAGCGAGTTGTTGATAGAAACCCTCGATCCCGAAACGCAAATATTCAAGCATTTGGTCCAGATAAAACTGGCAGCCGCACGCGGTGCGCATCTCACACGTCAGCTTCTGGTCTTCAGCCGTCAACAAGTTGTATCCCTTAAGGTTCTGGATCTCAACGCTGTCATTCACGAGGCGGGCAAGTTGCTTGGGCGAGTGGTTAGGGAAGATATGATTTTGTCCTACCAGACTTCAGTTTGCGTTGCATTAATTAAGGCAGATGCAGGGCAAATCGAGCAGGTCTTGATGAATCTCGTGGTCAATGCGCGAGACGCGATGCCGGATGGGGGCCAGATAACCATCGCAACGGGAAGGATTGCGCTCAACGACAAATACTGTCTAGGACACGAGCCCGTCACCGTTGGAGATTACGTGATGTTGGAGGTGCGGGACACCGGCTGTGGAATGGACGAACCGACCAAGGCTCGTGTTTTTGAGCCGTTCTTCACGACCAAAGAACCGGGCAAAGGCACGGGGCTGGGACTAGCGAGTGTCTATGGAATCGTCAAGCAGAGCGGTGGGTACGTTTCGGTGAGCAGCGAACTCGGTCGGGGTACCACATTTAAACTCTATTTTCCTCAGGTGCAGGGACAGATCGACTCTGAGACTACACCTATCATCACGCGTTCGATGAGCGGAAACGAAACCATCTTGCTTGTAGAGGATGAGACTGCCCTCCGAGAAATCACGGCGTCAATTCTCCGATCAGCGGGCTATACGGTTGTCGAAGCTGACACGCCAACCAAAGCTATTCGCTTTTGCGAGACCCACTCTGATTCTATCGACTTGCTCCTGACCGATGTCATCATGCCGCTTATGAGTGGGGTAGCGTTGTCAACGCACCTGAAGAACTCAATACCTCACCTGAAGGTCATATTTGCCTCGGGATATGGTGGCGATGAACTCGCGAAACAACTAGCCTTGGCCACGGATGCAGTGCTTCTCTCGAAGCCGTTTTCCAAGACGTCTCTTCTAGCCTTAGTGCATTCAGTCTTGCACTGATACCGACAATGAGCGTAGCAGTTGATCGATCTAAGATACAATCGCACGCCCAAGTCACTGCCCGCGGTGCCTCATTTCCGCTCTGCGGACGGTTCTGACCGTTCACGCGCAAGACGGCTGGACGGACCGTCTGATGCCCATACTATGCGGCAAGGCGCTTCATATTGGCGAACAGAATAACGTCCGGGAATGAGCGGTTATCTTAGCCCCGCCGCAAGTTGATCGCCTTCGGATCTAACGCGAGCGCGTCAAGAATATGTATACGAGTCCGGAGAGCAAAAAGATAGCTAAAGGCCAAAGTGCAATGATCCGTCTCCAGAAGGGGCACCATTCTCAACGCTTAGGTCGATTGTACTGACTTCCATCCACCAGATGGAGCTGAGAGATTTACGTCGGTCATGTCTACGCGAGAGAATTTTTAAATTATCCGAGGGGAAGTTCTAGCCTTACAGGTCGACGACTTTCTTGTCGATAGTATTATTTCTGCCCTTCTCAAAGTGATTTCTTGCTTCGCTATAGCTCATTTACATTTCCCGCCATTCATTTATCTATAAGTCTGCCATCGATTCTTCCTGTTCTCCCGAGTAAGCCACTTCCGAGGCTGCCGAGAAAGCCTGGTTCCAGGGAGAATCAGTCATTTAAAGAGGGTAATCAAGAGTTCACCGTGGCACTAACGGCGCCTATACAACACAGTTCTGACACAAACCCAAAGCCCGTCTATTTAGTCCCTCGCGAGCCACGCCAAGGCTTCCTCACGGGTCTTAAATGTGGGAAATTCGCGGCGGGAGAAGCCGCTCAAATTCTCAGAGAACACGTAAGGAACGTTCTCCCTTCCCGTCCATGCGGATCTCTCAACATAGGGCTTGTCAAAGACGGCGGTTTCTTTCATAACCCGGATAACTTCCCGGTCAAAGGACGCTCCCTTGAAATCGGCAAGCATTACTGAGACCGAATCAAGCGGACGCGTAGTCACAAGTTCCGGAACTGTTCGGAACATCGTTTTCATCTCACCAGCCGAACAGTTTGATGGATCTATTAGAAGAATCTGCTTGCCCTCATGTGGAATGAACCGAAGACGATCGGTCATTTATGGATATGGGCTGGCAGCAGCGTGTACCTTGGCGCGAGACCTCTCATAAACCGGAGGAGCAATGCCGGTTTCGAGCAACTTGGCGAACTGCTCGGGCGGGACCGGTTGGCTGAAATAGTACCCTTGCGCTTCATCACATTGGTGAGATTGAAGAAAGGCCAACTCTTTTCGCGTTTCCACGCCCTCAGCCACCACCCGCAAGTTAAGACTTCGCCCCATACTGATGATCGCAGTCACTATGGTCGTTTCATGGGGGGTATTGGTGATCTGACGGACGAACGATTGGTCGATCTTGAGGGAATCGATTGAAAACTTTCTAAGATAGCTCAAACTCGAGTATCCCGTGCCGAAGTCGTCGACCGCAAGCTGCACCCCTCGCGATCTGAGTGCCTTTAGTATGGATTCTGCGGCCTCGGCATGCTTCATAAGAACGGTTTCGGTCAATTCCAACTCAAGAGATCTCGGATCTAAGCCAGTGTCCTCGAGCACAGCAAAGATACCTTCAAGAAAGTTCTCGTTGCGGAACTCGATCGCGGAGATGTTCACCGCCATCGTGGCCAAGGGCAGGCCAGCGTCCAACCAGGTCCGGGCTTGTTGGCAGGCTTCACGAAGGGCCCAGTTGCCGATTGGCAAAATAAGACCGCAGTCTTCCGCCACGGGGATAAATTGGGCCGGAGACACCAGCCCACGCGTGGGATGTGTCCACCGGATCAATGCTTCGGCACCCGTAATCTTTCCTGTCCTCAGGTTGATCTTGGGCTGGTAGTGTAGCGCGAATTCCTGCCTTTCCAAGGCGCGCCCCAGACTCTCCTCGATGGATTGCCGCTCCACCGCTCGGACATTCATGGCGACCGTGAAAAACTGATAGCTTTGGGGCCCATTTTCCTTTGCCTGATACATGGCGGTGTCCGCGTCTTTTATGAGTGTCTCCGCATCCAAGCCGTCGTCGGGATAGACGCTTACGCCGACGCTGATGGTGACGTGAAGGTCGTGCTTGTCAATGGCATGAGGTTCTGCCACTGCTTGAAGCATTCTTCTCGCCGCAATGGCAGCATCTTCAGTCTTTTCCACTTCTGAAAGCAGAACGACGAATTCATCCCCTCCCTGCCGGCTTACTGTGTCCGATGTGCGTACACATGACAGCAAGCGTTTGGCGACGGATTGAAGAAGTTTATCGCCGATTGTATGCCCCAGCGAATCGTTGATGTGTTTGAAACCATCCAAATCCAGGAACATCACGGCGACTTTGTTCCCGTGGCGCCGGGCCAAGAGAATTGCTTGGCCAACCCGATCATGTAAGAGCATTCGATTGGGTAAACCGGTCAGAAAGTCGTGCTCGGCCGAATGGATCCTCTGCGCATCGGCTTTCTTGCGTTTGGTGATGTCACGGATCGCTGCCGTGATCAGAATTCCTCCTGCGCCTTCGAGGGGGCTTAGCATGATCTCGATGGGAAACTCGCTTCCGTTCTTCCGCCGCCCCGTGATCTCAATCCCGTTATCGATTTGTTGCGCTAGTGCATCTTCCGTGGACCGAAGAGCGTCGGCGACCAGCCGTTCCGCAAAGCCCTCCGGAATGATGCTTTTCACCTTCTGCCCTACCAGTTCATCGCGGCGGTATCCAAACTTTTTCTCCGCCTGACTATTCAGCAGGACGATGTCTCCGCCCGGGTTCACCACCACCATCGCGTCCGGCGCTGCCTCGAGAAGCCCCCGGTACCTCTCCTCCATCTGCGCCAGATGTCTTTCCGCGGACTTGCGTTCGGTGATGTCTACGTTGACACCGATTACTCGACTGACGTTAGCTTGCTCGTCCAGAACCACGCCTTCAATCGCGGAAACGTTCCTCAACGAGCCGTCCGTCCGAATGATGCGGAATTCCTCGGATCCCTGGCTCTTTTCGGCGATCACTCTCTCGAATCCGGCTTCCACTGCCGGCAGATCCTCAGGATGAACTGCAGCAGACCATTTGTCATACGGCATGGGGACGATGGACGGCAAACCATAGATTTCAAACATCGCGGCATCCCAGGTCATGCTGTTGCTGTCCGAGTCCCATTCCCACAAACCAACCTTTGCAACAGCAGTGGCTAGCGACAAGCGTTCGGTAAGCAACAGAAGTCTGGACTTAGCCTGCTTGCGGTCGGAACTGTCGCGCTGGAGGCTCCAACCAGCGATACCAGCAATCAACAAGCCTAGAACCAGTCCTACAGCTAAGACAGTTTTGGTCTGAGTTAGGCGCCGTTTCGCGTCCGCCGTGCGCAACAAGAGCAATCGCAGCTCTTCGCCCTGCATCTTGCTAACCACGGCTAGAAACTCAATCATGACTTGCTGGTTCGATCCACTTCGAATAGCGCCCGCTGCCGCATCGAGACCTTGGGCACGGCGCCGACTGATGACCCGATCTGCGAGAGCGAACTGCTCACCTGTTAGCTTTTCCAGGTCTGGGAACTGGTTCTGCTGTTTGGGATTGTCGACCGTCAAGCTGCGAACAATTTCCTCGTCCTGCGCTACGATTAGTCGGCTGACCCGGTAGGTCTCGAGATAGGATTCGTTTCCCGTCAATACAAATCCACGGCTGCTCGACTCTATGGTCTCCATGGTAAAATCCAAATCGTGGAGGTTCGCGAGAACCTCATGGGTGTGCCCTATCCACCGATCGCTTTCACTGGACAAGACTATGGCGCGATAGGAGACCGCGCCCACGACGAGCAATGCCAAAATGGCAGACCCGAACGCAAACTGCACGTTCCGATTTAACGGAGATTTGGTCTTCATATAGCTCTTCAGACCCCGATCAACGGTTTCTCAATTTGACTCGCGCGCTTAGTGCCGGCGTCAACCAAAACCCGTTCAATGGCTTGAAGCACAAGCGCCGAATTGTTTTGAAATAAGGCGTCCGATTTCTCCAAGTATCCTGCGGCGCCCTCCTTCACGAGCTTTGCCTCATTTTTAAGCGAAAGGCTACTTAATACGATGATCGGAATGGCCTGGGTTCGTTTATCTGCCTTCAGCTGTTGAAGCAGGCAGAGACCTGACAGTGTGGGCAACATCATGTCTAGCAAAATGAGATCAAGGGCCTTTTCACGAGCGACACGCAGACCACCTTCCCCATCGCCGATGCCAATCACTTCATAGCCAGCCTTGGCAAGGTCTCGCTCGATAGCGCGCCGCAGCAATCTACTGTCTTCGATAAGAAGTATTGCCATTGTCGTTCAACTCCTTCATTTTGGACGCGGCTAGACCACACGACCCAAGTTCCACCCTGTTCCCTCCAGTGCGTTTAGCCTCATAAAGCATGGCGTCAGCGGCGGAAATGGACTCAAGACTTTGGGTTGCGTGCGATGTTACGATTCCACCGACGCTGACCGTGACAGTCAATTTCGTTGTTTCTGCGCCAATCGGGATGTCAGAAACTGCAGAGCGGATCCTTTCAGCAACGGTGCGGAGGTCGTCTGGGTAGCAATTGGAAAGTACCGCCAGAAACTCCTCCCCTCCATAGCGCCCCACGGAATCATAAGAGCGCACAGCTCGATTGATACGATCTGCGACTTCTTTTAGCACGGCATCGCCAGTCAAATGGCCATAGGTGTCGTTGATTGTCTTGAAATGGTCCAGGTCTATCATCATGATTCCTGTGGGCATTGCGGAGCGAGCCGCGCGCTGCAGCTCACGATCGAGCAAGCTCAAGATCGCGGCGCGACTGAATATCCCGGTTAAGGCATCATGATTGGCTTGAAAGCGAAGCTCCTCTTGCGCCTGGATCAATTCGTGCTGGAGGGCTAGAGTTCGCTTGCCAACCTGCAGCCTTGCCCGTAACTCTGTGGGATCGAATGGCTTCGAGAGATAATCATCAGCTCCAGCGTCCAGTCCGCGGACCACATCTTGTGTGTCGTCTTTTCCGGTAACCAACAAAATGTACGGGGAAATAGCATCTCGCCGTTCACGAATTCTGCGACAGAGTTCAGGACCGTCGATGCCAGGCATTACCCAATCCAGAATGAGCAGATCCGGAGGGTCGCTTCGTCGAAGGATATCCCAAGCTTGCAGTCCATCTTCAGCGGTAATCACTCGGAAACCCCAGTTCTGCAGTCGACTTTGAAGAACCCGGCGGCAGATAGGGTCGTCTTCCGCGATCAGGACCGTATTCGAGGCGGCTTTGTCGAGTTTGCGTTCCGAAATGAGAATCCCAGCTTGCTGGTTGTCATTCATGCGGAATTGTCCAAGGCGTCCTGCTGGCCAGTTGTAAGTTGGGACGGTCAGAAAGCAAAGAATAGTCGGGCACAAGCATCTGTTGCAGCAGTCCGCGAATTAGAATATTGTCTTCAGCGATTAACGGTTTCATGTTTCGCTCCTTGCATGCGACGCATTTTCGCAGCCACAGCGGATACTTCAGTCTCGAATACGGCAAATAGCTCAGCGGCGTGGTCCAAGTTGCACTCGCGACCCATTCGTTCCAGTTCGTGGGCCCTCTGCGAGACGGTTGGCATACTCAGATAGCTCAATTCTCCTTTCAAGCCATGCGCTGTCCTCTCAACCAGTTCAGCATTGCCTTCTGTCACGGCTCGCTTCAGTTCCGCCAATTGTTTCGGACTTTCCTCCAGAAAAATTTGAACTATCTCGTGCAACAACTGTTCGTCGCCATCCACTCTCTTTAGTGACTTGGCGCGGTCCCAAAGAACGAGCGAACCGGGAATAACCTTTACTATCGGGAGAGGCCGTACATCAGCTTCCGAGATGAGGAGGCTGGCGATTGTTTGTTCAATTCGCTTGCCGCTGACCGGCTTGGAAATATATCCATCCATACCTGCCTCGAGACAGCGTTCCCGGTCACCCTTCATCGCATGGGCGGTCATCGCAATAATCGGAAGATGAAGTCCCGTTTGTTTCTCACGCTCGCGGATACTCTTGGTGGCGGTCAACCCATCCATCTCGGGCATCTGTACGTCCATGAACACGAGATCAAAGAAATCCGATGCCAGAACTGCCAGTGCCTCTTGTCCGTTGGCGGCGATCGTCGGTAAATGTCCCATCTTTTCCAACATCCGGAGAACAACCTTTTGATTTACTGGATTGTCTTCGGCCACGAGAACCCGGAGCTTTCTGGATATCTTTGGAAGACTAGGTCTTGTAACCAAATTAGGAGCTGAACCGCCAGGCTTTTGAGTCAGAGCGCCCAGAATCGCTGAGAGCAACTCCGATTTGACAATGGGTTTCAGTAGATATGCGACGACACCAAGTCGACGGCAGCGCGCGGCATCGCCTTGCTGGCCAGCAGAAGTTAACATCATGATTATGGCACTGGACAGCTGAGGATCGGTTCTGATTCGCTCCGCCAGTTCGAAACCATCCATACCGGGCATGTGTCCATCAATGATCGCCAGACGAAATCCCTGCCCCGCCATTTGTGCCCGGTTCATGGTTTCAAGGGCAGCCACTCCGCTATCTACCGCAGTCGGTTGCATTCCCCAGCCCCCCGTCAATTCCAGCAGGACTCGACGGTTGGTGGCATTGTCGTCCACGAGCAGCACCGGAAGGTGCAACAGTTCGGCCTGAAATGTTTGGACACTGGAGGCGTGCTGATCTGCGGCAACCCCAACCCGTATCGTGAAGTGGAACGTGCTGCCCTTGCCCATCGTGCTTTCCACCCAGATTCGGCCGCCCATCAATCCGGCAAGTTGGGAAGAGATGGCAAGACCAAGACCAGTTCCACCATAGTTACGAGTGGCGCTGCCATCGGCCTGAGCAAAAGCTTGAAAGATGAGCGAATGCTTGTCGGCAGGGATGCCAATACCGCTATCAGCCACTGTGAAGTACAGTTCGAGTTCGTGATCACTTCGAGAAGCGCACTGAGCTCGTACTACAACTTCGCCTTGCTGGGTGAACTTGATAGCATTTCCCACCAAATTGATGAGAATCTGGCGTATTCTTCCCGGATCTCCCACTATGTAAACCGGTATGTCGGAGTCGATCCGGTAAACCAGTTCCAAACCTTTCTGATCCGCTCGCAAGGCCAGCGCTCGCAGCGTCTCGCCCACGCTATCCTGCAGGTTGAAGGCGATGGGGTCCAACTCCAGCTTGCCCGCCTCGATTTTGGAGAAATCGAGGATGTCGTTAATAACGCGGAGCAACGAGTCTCCGGAGGACTTCAACAGCAGTAAGTATTCGCGCTGTTCGGGGGTTAGTTCCGTATCCAAAGCAAGTTCCGCCATGCCCAGAACTCCGTTAATGGGCGTGCGGATTTCATGACTCATATTGGCGAGGAATTCACCTTTGGCTCGGCTCGCGGCCTCGGCCGCATCCTTGGCGGCCGCGAGTTGCACATTTGTCGTCTGCAATTCGGCAGTGCGCCGCGCTACCTCGTTCTCCAGATTATTCCGGTGACGCTGGAGTTCTTCATCGCGTTGCTCGATCTGGGCCAGCATGTCGTTGAAACCCGCCACCAGCTGGCCAATCTCATCGCCGCTGTTCACCGGTAGGCGCAGAGAGTAGTTCCTCTCAGTGGAAACCTTCTTGGCGGCGCTCGCTAGTGCGAGGATCGGGTAGGAGACTAGTTTTTGCAGCCGTAATGCCAGCAACAATGCTATGAGAGTCGAACCCAGCAATACGAGGCCGAGAACTGACTCATACCCATGTATCCGAGTATGCATTTCCTCAAGATCAGACTCCAAGTAGACGACGCCAATCGCATCTCCCGCCAGACGGATGGGGCGGAACTCGGTTAGACGATCAGCGCTAAGATAAGTACCGTACGCGCGTGGCGAGGACGGAGCGGAACGCGTACTTGTGGCATCACGCAAGTATGTAGCGAACGGCTTGCCATCTGCCGAGTAGATACATGCCACGGCAATCTGCGGCTGGGCGCGCAACGCGGACAACACATCCTGGGCCGCGCGGGTGTCATGAAATGTCAAAGCTGCCGTGCTATTACCGGCAATCACATCGGCTAGGGTGGCCAGGTCCTGGCTCATTGTCTGCCGCAGAGAGCGCGCATCATACGCCGCGAGAACAAGGCAGACCAGCAGCAATTTTATGAAGCTCGTGGTCAAGATGATGGCTGTAATCTTTCGCCCTATAGACATGTCACGCAGCACAGGTATCGAATCCTCCGACGTCTTTAGTCCGTTAAAACCAGCTTGGCCACGGTCAGCAGCCGCGCGCTGAGTTTCAGATGCGCGGCTTCGGCGGCTTTTTGATTGATCTCGAAACGCACTCGGTTGTCGTCCAGCACAAAGTTGATGACCCCTCCCATGTTGGCGAAGCCGGGCACGTCACCGACGGTGAGGACGCTGCTGCCCTTCAGACCCACTAAGGTGTCCCGTATTTGCTGCTTGTCCGGAGAGGATATGAATAAAATTTGGCAGGCCCGCGCCTGCGGCACCCCTTCCGGATGCGCGATCTCCATGCGATGACCGCTCACGGTCTTGTCTTCGATCATTTGCTCGAAATCCCGGCCGAAAGGGTCTTGTCCAAGGATGCAGATTTGCAGGGGTGAATCAGCGCTAAGAAAGGCATCGGCAGGCCACTCCACGAATCTGGCGAAGTTGAACAAGAAGGCTGCCTTGACTTGATACTCGCTCGCGGATTGTGCCTGCGCGACCGCCGCGAAGCAGCACAGAACAACCCAGATTAGAAACCGCCAGTGGGGACGGCGGGCCACTTGATGCGACTGGAGGAAGGAGGACTGATCCTCAGAGGTTCCCCGCGTTGGATTGACTTGGCGCAACTTCATACTCCCATGTTTCACACTTCTACCTCAGAACTTCCACATGAACTTGGCGTAAACACTGCGCTTAACTAGAGTGGACCTCACGCTTCCGCTATCGTCCACAAATTCCAGATGGCGATCTTTCGCAAGATCCTGGCCAAACACGCTCGAAGAAAGATGCTCAGTCCAGCTCCATGTCAATCCCGTGTCCACCCGGGTGTAAGAGGGAATTTCTCCACTTCTCAGACGATCCACAAAATAAGCAGATGCATCCCATGCGAGGCTACGGCGTAAATCGAGGTGCGATCGAAGCTGGGCGCTGTTCACTGGGGTGTTTCCCTCGGCATCGAGGACAGAGCCGGTGTCCTTGCTGGTCGGGTCAAGGTGCATATGAATTTGTTCCCAACCATATCCAGGACTGAGCGTCCAACTGCCAGTCGCCTTCCAGTTCACCGCAGCTTCAAATCCATGCGCCTCTCCGTGCATGAGGTTTTCGTATGTGACCGGCAGAACAACGTGAGGAGGACCGGGCGTGGTCTCAAAGAAAGCGGTCGCGGGTTCGATGGTTTCCTGATGCCTGTAATCACCGTAATAAGCAGCGAGATCAATCGACAAATGTTCCCAAAGTGCAGTTCGATAGCCCGCTTCGTGGTCAGTCAAGTCCTCATCGTTAAAGTGAGGATTGCCTACCAGCGCCGCCAGCATGGGCACACCACCGGGGCCGGTAAATCCACCGAAGTTTATGCGGCTGCCAGTGTCAGTTTCCGCGGGCGTTCGGTTAGCTTGGGAAACAGCGACCCAAAACATCTGGCGCGCATTGGGCGTCCACGCCACGCGCCCGCTCGGCAAGATGTTGAACCCGGTGTAGTAGTTGTGGTCCAGCCTTATACCGATTGTTACGTACAGTTTGTCCGGAATTAAGCCAACATCGTCCTGGATAAACAAACTGAAGAGTTGCATATTGACGTCGGCGGGTTTCAACGAGAAGGTGAGGTCTCCGTGCGTGTCTGAGTCGGTGTTACGGTAGTTCGCTCCCCAGACGAAGTTTTGCCGCGTACCCCAGGCGAAGCTGTGCTGGAAGTCAACATTGAATGTGCTTCCTTCTACCCTGAGCACGTCGCCCCGCTTATAACGATCGAAGGAGATCTGGAGCGTTGTATCTGACCGGGCCGAGAAGGTATGATTCCAGACCGACTGAAGAAAACCACCCGACAGGGCGGCGGCCTGATCAATATTCTGTGTTCCCGGCGACGTCACCGAGGAAAGCATGGTAGAGGGTTCGGCCTCCCCCCCGGCGTACAGGTCGCCCTGGACCATCAATGTGTCTTTTGCAGAGAGCGCGCTATCCGCCCGAAAACCGCCTCGCAGCAAGTGCCAACCGTCTGCTCCATTCGTGCCATTAAGGCCTGGCATGTGATCCTGGTTGAGATATTTTGTGAAAATGCGGTAGTCCGTATTCTTGCCGAGCCCGCCTCCGTATTGCACCGTTCCAAATCCCTGATTCAAATTCCCCGCGCCGGCAACGACCATGCCGCCATGGGTATTGGTGGCTTTCCGGGTGATGATGTTGATCACTCCGTTCACCGCGTTGGCTCCCCAGATTGTGCCGCCTGTACCGCGGATCACCTCGATCCGTTCGATGTCCTCGAGCGGCGTATCGAGCACGTCCCAGAAGACGCCGCCAAAAGTAGGCGTGTAAACGTTTCGTCCGTCCAGAAGCACCAACAACTCGTTGCTGAAGCGGCCATTCAAACCACGGGCGGTGATGGCCCAGGTGTTGGCATTAATCTGCGCCACGTCAACTCCCGGCACCATGCGCAATAAGTCAGGAATATTGGTCGCGCCGGATCGCCGAATGTCCTCCGGCGTGATGACGAATACCGCAGACGCCGTTCGTGAGAGCGGCTGCTCCGTTTTTGCGACGGAGGTCACTCGGATATTCATTAGATCTTCGAGGCTGGCTTCCGAGAGATCCTTGATCTGTTGTCCGCCAGATTTAATCGTCATTGTTACCAGCATCAACAAGACGAAGGCCCTGAACAATCCGCGTGTTGGCGTTAGGTGTGGATTTCTCATCTGTTCAGTCCCATCCAAAATAAAGGTTGCCTGCGCTGTCCGGAAAATAAGAGATCGCTCTATCCACAGGCGGCAACGGGGGAGGTTGTGCCGCCGATGGAAAGGGCTACCGTTTGTAAATTGAGTAAGGCTTTTGCTGCAACAAGGTGTTCCGGCCTTGGCGCCGTAGGTCACAAATTCGGTAGCGAAGGTTCGGACAAGTGAACGGCTATTCGTCCCTTGCCCTACACAAGTGGCACGGGAGTTGCCAAACATTTGCAGTCAGAGGTGCAAAAGCCGTGAATGGCCGAAGTCCTTACAGTGGAGCGACATAAGACGTTTTGAAACTACCCGGTGGGCAATAAGCGGACCCGCACCGATAACGCAATGAATCCATCGTCTGGATTCCCGGCCACACTCCGGACGAAAAGTTCCCTAGCGATAGCAAACTCAAGGGGAGCCGTGATGCTCGGTTTGAACACTTGACTGAATTGTTGGGAGGAGAATCAGCGCATCTCGGGGATGGGACGGAGGGCTGTTGAGGTTTCGAGATCGCCGAAACCACAGGAGGCATGTTACGAAGTCTTGTCGGCAAACCGTTCCGGTATTTCGGCATCAACCTGCGTATCTGATTTTGCAGCCGATGATGCGGTTTTTGCATCATGGCCCATTCGATACTGTTTTATCTTGTTGTAGAGCGAGCTCCGGGGGATCCCCAGCCTCTTTGCAGTTTCTGGCACCCGACCCCCTAGGATCCTGAGCGCCCTGGCAATGTGTGTCATTTCGACCTCCTCCAGTGTCGCAATGGCTCCGTCATCGAAGCCGTCAGTGTCTACGCGCATGTCGAAATGAAGGTCTTTAGGAGTCAGCAGTTGTTGATTGCCCAGCAACACCGCGCGCTCAAGAATGTTTCGCAATTCTCGAATATTTCCAGGCCATGGATAGGATTGGAGATAACGCATAGCCTCGTCGGAGATTTCAATGGAGTGTACTCCCAAATCAGCCCCCACATGATCGAGAAGTTGCCTGGCTAGGATCGGTATATCTTCAACCCTCTCATGAAGCGAAGGCACAGATAGAGAGATGGCACTAATACGAAAATATAGGTCATCCCGGAATATCTTTTGACGTACGAGTTCTCGGAAATCTCGGTTGGTGGCGGCAATAAGCCGCACATCCACAAACCGCTCTCGTACGTCCCCGAGCCGCCGAAAATGCTTCTCTTCGAGGACTTTCAAGAGTTTTGGCTGGACTTGAAGATCCAAGTCTGCAATTTCGTCCAAGAAAATGGTCCCTTTGTGAACGATTTCTAGCAGGCCTACTTTGTTCTGAACTGCCCCGGTGAACGCACCTTTTTCATGGCCGAAGAGTTCCGTCTCCAGCAGTTCCTTAGAAAGCCCGGCACAATTCAAATCCACGAATGGCCACTCTGCCCGAGGACCATTCTGATGCAACCACCGCGCCAAGATACCCTTACCACTCCCTGTCGCGCCTTGAATCAACACCGGGCTGTTTGTACTTAGAACCTTGTGGGCAACTTCAGCGAGCTTCTGTATACTCGCACTCTTGCCAACAAAGGGGTCCGGAATATGCTGATAAACTCGCCTCTTGTCCGCGAGTTGCACTTGACGAATCTGATGGTTTGCCAAGCTGCGCTGAAGAAATACATTTAAAGTGGCAAGGTCAACCGGCTTGGTCAAGAACTGATCGGCCCCCAACTTGACGGCTTCGACAGCGCGTGGGATTGAGCCTTGCCCAGTAAGGATTATTATGGGTAACGACAGATCGATAGTCCTCAGGCGAGTCATGAGCTCGAGAGCATTGCCGTCAGGCAACTCGTAATCGAGAATAGCAGCGTCAGGATGGTGGGTCCGGCAGATGTGCTCAGCCTCGCGGCAGTTCCCGGCGCTCAAGGATTTGAGGTTGTTTGCTACTAAAAACTCGACGAGGAGGGCGCGCTGCCGTATATCATCCTCGACAATTAAAATCGCGTCTTCAGGCATGCCTGCCACCCCTATCTACGACACGGGCAGGGCTGTTTTCGATCTGCAGTTCCCGCTCCGGAAGCCCAAGCTTGGACGCGCCAATCGTTCTATCCCAAGGTTCGACCGTTAACTGATGATATAGCAAGTAACCTTGCTACTGCCACGTTTCATAAAAGAGTCGGCGCTATAAAGAGTCGGCGCTATCAATTTCACAAGTGTTCGCCGAGGACATTGCTGAGCAACGACTGCTAGGGCAACCATTTCATCACTCTCAACAATTCGATGCCTTTTGGCTATCACCTTATTGGTCTCTGTAAGCCGATGCATCTCGGCTAAGTCCTGTGATAAGACATCAGTCCAGAAAACTCCCGAGAACGGCGTCGATACCCATCACGGCCATTTCTTAACGATTGTCCATAAGTCACACTTAAACACAAGCTTGCCAGAATCGCGCCACAAATAAGGTGTTCGGCACGAGCCGTGCACTCTTCCGTATCAAGGCCCTATCGGCAGCCCTCCCCCAAGGATTGGCAGCTTGGTGATAAGGCGAGCGTCACGCCAAGCAGCTGGACCTTGCGACGAAGAGAATTCTTCTTGCCTCTAAAGTCGGCAGAAACTCCTGCGATGCGACTGAACATTTCGCCCGGGCACTTTGACAATCGACCAGGTCGTTTCGTCGGGCAGTCCTACGATATGCGGTTTAAGCAGATCACGGCTTCGGCGAAGATCCTAGCTTTGACTACCGTAGTTCGTGCATTTGTAAACGCTTTCGGCCTCGGGCAAATGGAGATACCCGAGGCCCTAGCAATATGAGCAATCGTTCTGCTGTCCAAGTCAGAATTAGAATGAAAGGGAGCACCGTGCCAAAGGCGACAGATGTCAGAGTCCTGCTTGCGAGCTACAACATCCAGACGATCGATACTCTCTGTCACTACATGGAGCCGATGGCAATGCATGTCGAGGTCTGCTCCGACATGGGCTCGGCAACCGCGAAACTTTGCCGGCGCAAGTTTGAGGCCATCGTAGTTGACCTTAAGGACCCAGCAGAAACGCTGGAACTCATCAACAAGTTGCGTGAAATGACGTCTCACAAAGGGGCCGTGGTACTGGCGATTTTGAATAGCAGCAGCGAAATGCCAGACGCTTTTCGAGCGGGAGCCAACTTTGTGCTGGTAAGACCTTTGCTTCCGACAATCTTAATGCGTACTCTCAAAGCATCTTATCCTCTCATGGTACGGGAAAGAAGGCGTTATTATCGTTATCCTTTACAGATCCCTATCTATTTCTCCAGTATTTCCCGCTCTGAGTTCGTGGCTACCTCAATTAACGTCAGCGAGGGTGGTATGGCTTTCGCCAGTTCGGTTCCCCTGCAGGTCGGGGAAAGAGTCAGTCTAAAGCTGACCCTGCCGGGCGCGAAGAGTACAACAACAATAGCCACTGAGGTCTGCTGGACTGATAATGGGGGACGCATGGGACTAGTGTTCGTTCAAATCCCCAGGGTCGTGGTCGAACAACTACAGTCTTGGATCGCCGATCGTCTGGAGGAATGTCAACCTTACTGACGATTTTCGGGCAAAGAGTAATGGGCCTGGTTGCCGCGGGTGATCACCGGCCAAAAGACCAATCTGGTCAGAAAAAAGCACGAGTAACTGAAGATGGAACTCGCGCCCGTCAGGACCTCTTACTACTTAAATAGCGATCGCAAAGAATTGTCGTCAATACGGCCTTCAGGCGCCAGCCAATGGGCAAAGCCTCTGGCGTTGAGGTGCGCCGGCATTGAACCTCCTTTTCTCAAGGCCAGACCCCAGATCTGTTTGTCTGCCTGTATTGGTAATTACCGTCTTTCTTTATTAGTTTTATGGCCTGGGTCGCGCGGGTGGCAGCGATACTACTTCACCTCCCCCCTCAAGTGACGCCTTGATCATGTTGTGAACGCCCTCGTCGTCATCCCCAAGCAGGACTCGCTACGAAACGCTCGTTTTGGTCAGAGTCATACCGCACCATCCTTTTTGACTGCATTATTATGGCAACCAGTGACCAGTCCTACTCACATTCGTGTTTGGAACCGTACACAATTGCACGGCTATTGCAGTTGTTATCACATAATTGTGTTTCGCAGTCGGAAGTTATGACTGTGCTGCAGGCTAGTGTCCGAAATGCCGAACATTCACATCTAACTTACAACGGCGTCACTATTTTTACGTTTGCGTCCCTGCACTGCTCTCAGACAATCACAACTTCGGCTGGATTCGCACAACTGTTGTTTGTTTCCGTTTGACTTTAAAACGGTCAACAGGGGCAACGATGAGGGCACCAAGCGGGGGAAATCGGCGCTCCGCTCCGGTCTGGGAAGTAATTAATCAAAGTGGTCACTTTTGCACAGATGGGAGCGAATGCGTTCAGGCACACTATGCGGAGAATCTAACATTTTGTGAGATCGCGCTGAGTTGTAGGTGCATCGCATCAGGCTTACGAGTTAAGTAGTGCGCTTGTGAGTTGGGCCTGAAGTAAGCAGGAGGACCAATGTGATCTCGACTTGTCCCACCTCGAAACGAATCATTCTGTGCATCGATAGTGATGAGACGATGTTGCGTTACGAAAAAGCGCTTCTGGAGAGGTCCGGATACACGGTTCTCATGGCAGCGTCTGCGCAACAAGGACTCAGACTTGTGACAATGTGCAGGTGCGATGCGGTGCTGCTCGATTACGACCTTCCCGTAATAGACGGATACGAAGTTGCTTGCGAAATAAAACGCGTACTCCCGGAACTGATAGTCATAATCGTATCCGGTAGCGAAGTGCCTATAGAGGCGTTGGCCCTGGCCGATGCTTTTGTACCGAAACTTGAAGCCAGCCGACACTTGCTACCGATGATTGCCGAGCTGTGCGCCCGCACCCATGAGATAGGGCGGAAGCAAATCGATTTCGGCTCACAGATTCGCGATAGTCTTTCCTCGCCCTCCCCCAGGGGCTTCTTTGAGTATCGGTCATCCTGCTTGCCATCACCACAAGAGTCAGAGAAGGATTCTTGATGGAATACCTCTGAAGGTTGAGGTGGGTGTTGGAACGCAGCCGGGTTGAAAAGCCGCATTGTGCCACTAGCCGCAATGCCGCGAGAAGCCTATTTTCTGTCTCAAAGGTTGCCCTTTGGCTTTCTCATCGCGGTCTCACATTTTGTAAAAACAAAGCATTGTCGGCTTATCAGGGGACCCACGCAAGCGATGGACCGGAAACATATAGTCTGACTTGTTTCGACAATGTCAAGGACATGCGCCAAATGAAGGTACGAAGTGAAAAGAGTGGCCGCTAATGGTTCAGATTCTGATCGTTGAAAGCCATGCTTCCAGCCGAGAATACCTGCGATCCGTACTCGAACGCCTCGGCCATCAGGTCACAGAGGCCCGAGGCGATGCGGAAGGGCTGGAGGTCGCTCGCTTAACCCCGCCGGCAATCGTGTTCATCGATATCCTAATGCCCACCATGGATGGGTATGAGTTTGTCAGCGCGCTGCGTAGCCAACCGGAGCACTCAGCACTGCCCATAGTCTTTTGGACCGCTGCTTACCTCAAGCGTGAGGCTTTGGGTCTTGCCCAAGAATGCGGTGTGCTTCACATTGCCGATAAATCAGCACTACCCGAGGAAATTTCCTGGATTGTCGAGCAATGTCTAGGCGAGGATGCCATATCTGAGGCACTAGCCCGGGACAGAACAAACATTCCAGAAGATCTGAGGGCCACCCAAGTTTCGGCTATACGGAGTACGGTCGATTTACAAACTTGTAACCGCCGTCTGTCAGCACTGAGTGAGCTTGGGCACGCTATGGTCAACCAGAACAATGTGCCGTCATTGCTCAAGGAACTCTGCGAAGGAGCACGGTACTTGCTTGGGGCAAGGGTTGCATTCGCCCTCACCATTGATTCGCATCTCAACCGGGTAAATTTCACACATTTAGCTGGCACTTCTTCACCTGTAGACCGCGAGGCCATTGAGAAGGTTTGCCTTCTCTGGCAGGAAAGCTTAACCCCGACCAAAAGAACTGCCCGAGTGGATGCAGATCACGAGGTGATGGTCCGCGCTTTTCAAGCTGCTCTTCCACGATGTACCAAGCCATACCTAGGCGCAGCCATGCTTAACCCGATCGACGGGATGGTGGGAGCGCTCGTCCTAGGAACAAAGATTGGAATGGCAGATTTTGATGAAGAGGATGCGCTCATCGCCGGCGCCGTCGCCGCCCAAGCGGGGGTGGCTTATCAAAACTTAACACACACAACGGAACTCGAGGAGAGTTTGGCGGAACTTCGGGCCGAGGTTGCGCTTCGCAGGAAGGCAGAGTCTGAACTGCACACTGTTGAGACGGATTATAACTCCAGCATTCACGCTGCTCCCTATGGTATCTATCGAGCTGATCTCGACGGAACACTTCTGCTGGTGAACAAGGTTATGGCCGAAATGCTCGGCTACGACTCTGAACAGGAAGTGGTCGAACTCCAGACCACGGAGGAGATATTTTGTGAGCAGGATGAGCGGCAGCGGTTGATCGCACGCTACGCAGCACGCAACCTCGTAATGAACGTTGAAGTGAAATGGAAGCAAAAGAATGGAACCCCTATTAGCGTCAGACTAAACGGATGGCCTAAATTGGGCCATGACGGGAGGCTAATCTGGTATGAAGTCTTTGTAGAGAATGTGACAGCCCAGAGGAAAGTGGAACTACAGGTGCAACAAGCACAAAGGATGGAAGCCGTTGGTCAGCTCGCCGGAGGTGTTGCTCACGATTTCAACAACTTGTTGATGATTATTTCCGGCTATGCAGATTTAATACAATCTGCCGATTACGAAAAGAGTGCGGTCATTGAGCGGGTGGGGCACATAGCACGAGCGGCAAAACAGGCTGCGTCTGTTACTAAACAACTGCTGGCATTCAGTCGCACTCCGACACAGCAATTGGGAAATATGGATTTGAGTTTTCTGCTGGAAGAGCTGAAGGATGTAATACCGCGTCTTGCCGGAGAACACATTCGATGCAGTATTAAATGTGGGCCCTCACCAAGAAGTGTCAGAATAGACCGGAGCGAAATCGAGCAGGTGCTGCTCAACTT
>Ga0209221_1000213_pt1 | contig 32230 bp, 25 predicted proteins | sample BlaSpr_A8_Ref_O2_FD_187989 | JGI IMG/M metagenome (GOLD analysis project Ga0209221, IMG submission 187989) | Forest soil microbial communities from Thunder Bay, Ontario, Canada - Black Spruce, Ontario site 2_A8_Ref_O2 (SPAdes) (version 2) | ecosystem: Environmental > Terrestrial > Soil > Boreal...
CCGGGCATAAAATAGCTGTGACTGTTCCGTGTACTGAGGAGGACCGCCGTGAAACTCCTTGCTCTCACTCTTCTCGTGGTATTGTCAGCAGCATGTCCGGCTCTAGCACAAGTGCACCCACGACCACCAGGACTGCAACAAGCTGATCAGGCCGAACAGCAGGCAGATAAGGACACACCGCCTCCAGCCTCGGCGCAATCTCGCATCGATTTTGCCAAGCTCAGCCACGACGCTGACGAACTAGCCAAGATCGCGCAAACCATCCCGGTGGATGTCTCCAGTATTCAGAAGGGTCTGCTCCCCAGGGACACAGTCGAAAAGCTGAAGCAGATCGAAAAACTTTCGAAGCACCTGCGCAGCCAGATCCAGCCCTGAGGGGGCGGGGGCTCTGCGGCAGACCGCTTCCCCAATAACATGCAGTTCAAAAAAAAGCACCAGCGCCGACTAGCGCTGGTGCTTGTTCGTAGTAAGTCGGCTAGAAGACTAACTTCAAGCCGAATTCAATTTGCCTTGGCGAACCCAGCGTGTAGACGCCGGTGCCCGCGCCTACGCGGTTTGTGAAATGGTTCAGATAATTGGTGCCGTTGATGCTTCCGGGCTGACCGGTAAGCAGGCCTGACATTTCACTCGTCGGCAAGTCGAAATTCACGAAATTGAAGATGTTAAACGCACTCACCGAGGGCGAGATTGTGAACCTCTCCTTGATTCTATAGTTCCAAGTGATGCTGCTGTCGAAGGTACGCAGCCACGACATGTTGACTTGGTCTGGCGGCGCAAGCGGCAGAGGAACTCCGCCATTGTAGGTGCCACCCAGAGCAAACAACTGCGCCTGCGTCATCAGCCCGTTCTGGATCAGCACATTGCCCGCGGGAGTTGGCGTCCCCGCTGCAACCAGAGCATTGAAGTTGCCAATGGCCTGGTTGATATTGCTGGCGTTGAGGCCGCGGTCGAAGGTGCCGACCTTGGTTCCGGGCAATGGATCCTGCGTGACGCCGCTGCCTTCGAAGTCCGTCCGGAATATTTCGCCTGCTCCAGTACCTGTATTAGGCACGGTCGCAGTATTGGGGAACGGACTATCAAAGTGCGCAATCACTCCCCACTGAAAGCCGCCGCGCAAGCTCAAGAACCCGCCAAAGGAGAGCTGATGGGTTCGGTCAAGGGTGGAGGGTCCGAAGTATTGGTTGACATTGTTATTGTCCAGGGCGTTGATAATAAAATCCTGGTCACCGCTCGCAGCCGTTACCGGAGAATCCGCCTGGACCGCACCACCAGTATTCTCAAACTTCGAGAGCGCGTAGGATATCTGGAAGTTCAGAGCCCTGGCACCGGGGAATGGGTCAGTTACGTTTTCCGCCAGCTTCATTTGCAAGCCGTTGTAAACGGAGCGGCCCACCGGCGAGAGGAAATCGAGCTGGGGAGCCAAGGGATTGATCCCGCCGAACGCGCAGGGGTGACCCACTGCGGCTAGGCAACTGTTACCTCCTAAGTCAGCGGTCGAGCCCAAGCCAAAGCCGGCATAATCAGACATGCTTGCGGGACGCAAGGGGTTGTTGACTGTCCCGTAGGTTCCGTTATCGTTGGTGCCGGTAGAAGGATCGGTCGCGCATGGAGATAAAGTGCCTTGAACCGTCGTAACCCCGCCGCCGCAGTTGGCGATGACCGTATTGATCGCCGCCTGCGCACCGGCCTTACTGAAGTAGCGAATATCGCCAGTATGATTCTGATCGACGCCCAGCAGGTAATGCGTCTGGACGTTGCGAATGTAATCGACGCTCAGCACCATGCCTTTGTGAAGTTCGCGCTGAATGCCGATGTTCATCTGGATCGATCGTGGCGGCTTGTAGTTAGGGTTGAACATATCGCCCTGGGATCCGAAGAAACAATTACTACCGTCGCTGCAACCCGTCAGGTACTGTCCCACATAAGCCGGGTTAGGCGCGGTGATGCTGAACGGAGTTCCCGCCGCGTAGGCCTGCTGCAAGGCAATGAGCGGTCCGACAGCGTTACCGATGAGTGGATAACTGGTTGCTCCTGCAGCACCGCAGACCCCAATAGCTGACGCGCTTCCGGGCTGGTTGATAAATCCTGTGCCCGTTGGCAAGGCATTCGGCGATCCGGGTGCCGCGCAAGGCGCCGTATACTGGAGGAACGCGCCTGTTTTTTCGCGCTCCGGACCGTCAAAGAGCACGTTGTTCCAGATCGCGTTCTCAAAGAACAAGCCGATTCCGCCGCGAATCGAGGTCTTGCCATTCTTGAGCGGATCCCAGGCAAATCCAATCTGCGGAGCGAAGTTTAGATTGGGCTGATTGACTTGGTTGCCCAAACCCGGTATTAAGGCACTCAGCTCGGGAATCGCAGGAAATTGGTTGTCTGTACGGCCAGTATCGCGGTCGTAGCGCAAACCATAGGTCAGGGTGAAATTGCTCTTCATCCTCCACGAATCGCCCAGATAGAGCAGGATGCGGTTATCCGGTCCAAGGCCACCCGCCGGGAAACCCAACGAAGGATCGGTGAAGGAGTAACCCAGCCCATTGGCTACCGTGGCAAAATCCGCAGGATAATTGAAGGGATTGGAAGCTCCGCCCGCGAAAGGACCACTCGCTGCCGCCATCTCTTCAGCGGTTGAAACTGCCGACCCGATTTGCGGGCCATTCTTGAAGAACGATGCGAAACCGCCGCCCCGCAGATGGTTGTAGGCAATTCCGAATCGGATCGAGTGCGAACCCAACACCTTGCTGCCGTCATACTTTAGTTGGTGATCGCTCTGCGGAGTGCTCTGCGGGGCCAATAGATTTGGACCGGCAACCAGACTTGAGGCAAAAAGCTCCGCATGCAGGTTGTAAAAGGGCAGCGAGCTGTCAGTCGAGGTCGCGTCCACGATCTGATTCTGGAACTTCAGGTAGGAGAAACGGATGGAATGGCTGAAGCTGCCAGTATTGAAGTCCAGGCCGACCATTTCGTTGCGGGTTACGTCGACGTTGTCATACAGCGAATAACCGTAACCGAAGGTTGCGCCCAGATCGTTCTTGAAGTAGGAGTAGCGCGCAAAGAGGCGTGCGCTCTTGGTGAGCTGGTAATCAAGACGGCCGAGCAAGTTGCCTTCGTGGAAGGGATCGGCGAAGGTTCCGGAATATTGGGTAAAGGGAGCCGAGACTGGCACCGGAACCTGGGTCTGCTGAATGGTGCGCTCGCCATCCGCAAAGAAGAAAAATTTATCCTTGATGATCGGCCCGCCCACATCTCCGCCGTACTGGCTACGCTGATAGGGCGATTTGAATCCGGGAGGCGTAGGCAACTGCGAGGAGAAGGCGCTGTCCCGAAATGCGCCGAAAGCCTCGCCATGCACCGCGTTGCTTCCTGATTTTGTAGTCACGTTCACAGAACCGGATGATGTCAGCTCGCTAGACATGTCCAGACTTGACTGGCTGACCTGGAATTCCTGAATGGCGCTGGCCGGAATATCAGTCGTGGTGGTTCCTACAGTTTCGTCTGATACGTCAACGCCATCCACCTCGATACGGGCCGTACGCCCGAAACGTCCACCGAACGAAATCGAGGAGAATCCCGCTTTGGTGGGATCAAAGTTCTGACCGTCCTGAATCTGAACTCCAGGCTCGAGCTGGGCGAGATCGAGAAAGTTCCTGCCATTGACCGGCAGGTTTTCGATCTGCGTGGCCGTCAGAACTCCTTGTACCGTGGCCTGTTCGGTATTGACCTGAAGCTCGCTCGCCTGAACCTCGACAACCGTGCTCTCTTGGCCAATTTCCAGCTTCACGCTACCGTTCGCGCTATTGTCGACCTTCACCTCCAGCGCCATCTGAGAGGTCTTGAAGCCCTTGGCCTCCACCCGCACGGAATATGATCCGGGAATAAGCCCCCCGAAAGAGTATTCACCGGACGAGTTCGACTTGGCCTGAAGTGTCTGCCCCGTCGGTCCGGTGACCGTGACTTTCGCGTTAGGCAGAACCGCACCACTCGCGTCTGTGACGTTGCCTGCAATGCTACCGGTAGAAACCGATGTCTGGGCAACCACCAGCGATGAGCAAAGCAGGGCGAAAACAGCAATCAAGGTCAGCACTGTAAATCGTGAACGGGGGCAGGAGGAGTTCAGGTTCGACATCGGGAGCCTTCCTTTTCGGAATTCTTCGTTGTGTGAAGTATGCTCGTATCTGGATTAGGCGGGAGACCCAGTACCGCCCCGCGATAAGACTGCAAGTCCAAGACCCGGAACACGCTTTGGCACTTTACAGCAATTTACGAGCCAGCCTACGGAAAACACCCTAGGAGACACGGGATGTTCATAAAATCTTTACAAATCAGCATGTTATGTTTCGGCGCGAAAAACCGAAAGAGGAAAAATTTCGGCGACAGGAGGGGTTAAAATATGACAAAACGTATTTTCAATATAACAAAACACATATAACAGCACGCCGTTTTTGCTTCGCGACGGACTCGGTCTTGATTTTCCTAGTGGATGATCTTGATAGGTCTCTAGAAATCAGACTTCGAGGTGTAATATCCCGCCCGATGCCGCACGTGGTAAGTGGGAGCATCCGCGGGGCCGGACACGTTTACCTGAATCCGGCGGAACTGCGAGTTCGAGAGCCTTTGAGAGGGATAGTAGGCCAGCAGGTATTGGGTGCGTAGTTCGTCGCTGATTTGCCGGAAAGCATCGTCGAGCTGCGATACTGAGGTCGCGTAATAGTATTTGCCGCCGGTGTCGTCGGAAAGCTGGATCAGGGCGTGCTCCCCGCCGGTTTCGCGCCCGGCACTGGCTTCAATCGGCACCACGATAATGCTGTAGACAATGCATTCCGCTTCTTCGGCGGCGCGCAGCGACTGCTGGTAGTTCATTTTGCTGACCGTGTCGCCGCCATCGGTGATCAGCACCAGCACCTTTCTTCCCTGGCGATGGTCGAGCGAGCGCGAAGCCAGATAGATGGCGTCGAACATCGCGGTAGCCGCTCCCAGACGGATGTGTTCAATGCCATCGTCAATGCGCTTCAAGTCGGAGGTATAAGAGGTGGATTGCAACACGGTCTCGTTGAACCCGAAAACGGAGAGCGAGTCCACCGGACGCAGAATGGCCCGGGCAAAGCGCTTGGCGGAGGCCTGCTCCAGCGGCAAATCGCGGCGCGTGCTCAGGCTGGTATCGATGGCCAGCGCGATCGAGAGTGGCACCGCCGATTCTTTATCGAAGACAGAGATCGTCTGATCCTTGCCATCTTCTTTCAGGGTAAAGTTCTCCTTCTTAAGGCCAGCCACCGGACCTCCGTTTGCGTTGGTCACGGTGACATAGACGTTCACCAGCTTCACATCCACTTTGAGCGTAGAAGAAGGAGGGGGTTCAGCCTGCGGCTGGTTTTTAGCCGGCGGTTGTTGCGCGTGCGACTCGGCACACCAAGCCAGCAGCAGGATCAAGAGTGCAGCTTTTCTCATTCGAAGAAGAAGTATACCCGGCGCAGTAAACGTGGCGAAGAAGCGATCATCGGCTCCCCCGCAAGGCAGGTACTCGACTCACCCGCGCCTGCCCTAAGCCGTTCACTTAGATGCGGCCTCCTATGCCGGGCTGCCTGAGGGGCGGATTTTAGTCAGGCGGGATTCTACCGCTTCAGTTCGGAAGGAAACGGTTCGCCATCGGCCCACACGGCGCCATCCTCGAAATACTCCTTCTTCCAGATCGGCACGGTACGCTTGAGGGTATCGATGAGCCAGCGACAGGCGTCAAAGGCCGCGGCCCGATGCGCGGAGACCACCACGATCAGCACGCTGGTCTCTCCAATCTGGAGCCGCCCCAGTCTGTGAACCAGAGCGACCTCTCTGATCTGGAACTGGCCCAGCGCCTGCTCGGCCAGACCCTTCATCTGCCGCAGCGCCATGGCTTCGTAAGCTTCGTAATCCAGATAGAGCGTCTTGCGGCCACGGGTCTGGTTGCGGACAACTCCCTCGAACACGACCGCAGCCCCATCCTCGCCGCGCTTCATGCTGCTCAAAATTACTTCCGTATCGATCGCGCTGCGGACAATCGTTACTTTCAATTTTTTCTCGTCTGGTTCTTCCGCTTGCGATCCTCCACTCACCGGCGGCAGCAGCGCGACTTCGTCATCGGACTTCAAAACCCACGCCAGGCTTGCATATTCCTGATTCACTGCCACCGCCAGCGAGGCAATCGAGGATTTCAGCCGGGGAAATTCCATTGCACAAGAGCCCAGTAAATCCCGGACCGTCGCGCCATCGGCTAGATCAAGGGTACTGCTCGGCTTGCCCACAACCTCCTTCAGCATGCCAAAAAATAGAACGCGCACTAGCATAGCGAATCGGCCACATCCGATCGTATTGAGTCTAACTCGACTCGGCCCGCAGCCCGGAACCAAACATATTTCGTATCCATGTCAACTGAAAACCCTATTGGGTGGGATTTCGAAACCGTGGACCACAAAGGCCATGAAGATACGCGAAGAAACGTCCGCGCATCGATCGCCTTCGTGGTGCTTCGTGGCCTTGGTGGTTCCAGATTTTTGCCAATCGCACTTAGAACTGACTTACCCGCAACACTTTGGTAGTGGTGCAGTTTGAAAAGTCTTGCGCTTTACTTTTTCGGAGTCATCCCGAAAGCCCGCGTTTTCGCCAGCGGGCTGAGGGATCTCCCACGCGCACGCCACTCTTCCGGTCAAACTGCACCACTACCTAAACTTTTCACCAATTGACAAAGCGAAATTTGCGTATACACTTGCCGCTGTTTTTTGGCAGCAAATAAAGAAGGTTCCAGGAGGAATCCTGCAAATGGTCAAATTTGGCGCGCGTACGTTGATCCGCATCACGGCTGTAGCAATTCTTGGCAGTGCAGTCTCCCTTCCGGTCGTGTATGCGCAAGCTGACGACTCTGCCGAAGCCCAAGCGCAAGAAACCTGGCGCGAGAACATTGTGCACACCGACGTGCCGGACGAAGGATGCTTCTATGCCTCCTATCCCAGCACCGAATGGTTGAAGGTCGAATGCATCGAAGCACCCAATGTTCCCTTCCTCCCGCGGCGCGGTGCGGTCGGTAATACGGTCGGCAATGGTGATGATTACGCCGTTAAGGTGTCGGGGCTCATGACCCAATCGATCGGATCATTCCCCAAGGTTACGGGCGTGACCAGCGAAAAGGGGCTATTGGGAGCGAACGATTATTCGCTACAGCTCAATTCGAACTTCATGACCACCGCCGTATGTAACGGCCACGCCAACTGCCAGAGTTGGGAACAATTCGTGTATTCCTCCGGATACAACGAAGCGTTCATGCAATATTGGTTGATTAACTATGGCACCTGCCCCAGCGGTTGGTTCACCTATAGCCCTGATTGCTATAAAAATAGCGCCGGCGTAACCGTACCTGAGGAAGCAATTAGCACTCTCGCGACTCTGAAAGTCTCCGGCAAGGCCGTGGCCAAGGGCAAAGATACGCTGGTTTTTACAGCCGGCACCGAAGCCTACAGCACTACCGGCAAAGATAGCGTCGTGGATCTCGCCAGCGCCTGGCAAGAATCCGAGTTCAATATCATCGGCGACGGCAGCGGATCGAGCGCGGCCTTCAACAAAGGCTCGTCTATCACCGTAAAAATCGCGGTGACCGATGGGACCACAGCTGCACCAACATGTGTGTCGGATTCCGGTACGACCGGAGAGACCAACAATTTGAATTTGAAGAAGTGCACTGCCTATGGGGGAACGCCGCCCCATATCAGTTTTGTCGAGTCAAACTAAGAACCAACCCCAAACTCCGCGGTTAGGGCCGAACGGCTGCACAATCAACACGCCGTTCGGCCAACTATTTACATTCAGATTTCCCCCCCGGAATCGACTATTCGTCGCGAACCTACCAACAGCCACGTCCCTACTTGTGAGTTCGAGCTGTCGATCTGATTTGGTCCCTCCGCATTAGCCCCGGTACCTTGGGCATCATGTCCCCCGCGCGAGATTGCCGATAGAATGCCAAAAGCTCCAGTGCAACGGATCGGGTGAAACCTTTCTACACCAGCAACATCTAAGCTTGAGTGAGTTACACTCAAGGAGAGCCAATGAGCCAGCAACCGCTTTCCGAGCCACTTCCTAAGCATCGCGAAACCAACGATGTACGGGCATTGCCTGTGCTTCCTGTGCGGGACACAGTTTTATTCCCGCACGCCGTCCTGCCCCTTACCGTGGGTAGGGAAAGTTCCGTTCAGCTTATCAACTCGCTTGGAGAGGATAAGACCATCGTCGTCGTCGCGCAGCGCGAAGCTCGCGTCGATAGCCCTCAACCCAGCGACCTTTATATGGTGGGCACTTCAGCCATCGTTCATAAAGTCGTAAAAATGCCCAACCAGAGCCTGTTCGTGTTCGCCGAGGGCCTGGAGCGGGTACGCCTCACCGAGTTCACCCAGCTCGCGCCTTTCATGCGCGCCAAAGTTGCTCCGATTCCGGAAGCCGCTCCGCCGGATAGCTCTGAGATCGAAGCTTTACAGCGCAACGTGCTTACGCTCTTTCAACAGATCGTCGCCGGTTCGCCCACGCTTTCAGACGAGCTTTCCACGGTCGCTCTAAACATCGATGAGCCGGGACGCCTGGTCGATTTCATCGCATCCTCTTTGCCGTCGCTTTCCACGCCCGACAAGCAGGACACGCTCGAGACGCTCGACATCCGCGTGCGCCTCGAAAAAATCAACCAGCATCTCGCCAAAGAACTCGAAGTCCAGCAGCTGCGCAACAAGATTCAAAGCGAAGTGCAGGACCGGGTGCAGCAAACCCAGCGCGAATACTATCTGCGCGAGCAGATGAAGGCCATTCAGAAAGAACTGGGCGAGCAGGATGAAGGCCAGCGCGACGTCGAAGACCTGAAAAAGAAAATCGACGAAGCCGGCATGCCCGATGATGTAAAGAAAGAAGCTCTCAAGGAATTGGGACGCCTCTCGCGCATGTCTCCCATGGCCGCCGACTATTCACTCACGCGTAATTACGTCGAGTGGCTGGCCGTTCTGCCATGGAACAAAACTTCCGGTCAGGAGATCGAGATCCTGAAAGCCAAAGAGATTCTGGATACCGATCACTATGACCTGGAAAAAGTAAAAGACCGCATTCTCGACTATCTCTCGGTTCGCCGATTGAAGCCGAACATGAAAGGTCCAATCCTGTGCTTTGTCGGGCCTCCCGGCGTCGGCAAGACCTCGCTGGGCAAGTCGATTGCGCGTGCGCTCGGACGCAAGTTTGTTCGTCTGTCGCTCGGCGGCGTGCACGATGAAGCGGAGATCCGCGGCCATCGCCGTACTTACATCGGCGCGTTGCCCGGACAGATCATCCAGGGCATTCGCCGCGCCGAGACCAAAGATCCCGTCTTCATGCTAGACGAGATCGATAAAGTCGGACGCGACTTCCGCGGCGATCCCGCTTCCGCTCTGCTCGAAGCGCTCGATCCCGAACAGAACGCCACGTTCCGCGACAACTATCTCGACGTCACCTTTGACTTGTCGAAGGTGCTGTTCATCACCACCGCGAACATGCTCGACCCCATCGCCGAGCCGCTGCGCGATCGTATGGAGATCATCGAACTGCAAGGCTACAGCGAGGAAGAGAAACTGCACATCGCTCGTCGCTATTTAGTTCCGCGGCAAGTGGAAGAGAACGGAATCACAGCCGAACAGATCGAATTTCCCGACGAAGCTTTGCGCTATGTGATTCGTCACTACACGCGCGAAGCCGGTGTTCGAAGCCTGGAACGCACCATCGGAACTATTTGCCGCAAACAAGCGCGGCGCTTGGCCGAAGGCAAGACCGAGAAGCTCGTGGTCACCCAGGAAATCGTTCAGGAATTTCTGGGCGGAATCAAAATCCGCAGCGAAGGCGAGATTGAAGAACGCACCGAACGTCCCGGAGTGGCCGTGGGTTTGGCTTGGACTCCTTCGGGCGGCGACGTGCTCTTCGTCGAAGCCAATGCCATGAAGGGCAAAGGTGGATTCACCATGACCGGTCAAATCGGCCAGGTGATGCAGGAATCCATGCAAGCCGCCCTCACATGGGTGCGCTCGAACGCCGCGCAGCTGGGCATCCAGGAGAACTTCTTTGCCGATCACGACATTCACATGCACGTGCCGGCAGGAGCGATCCCGAAAGATGGTCCATCGGCGGGCGTGACCATGGCAACCACCCTGGTCTCACTGCTCACCGGACATCGCATCCGTCCGCTGCTGGCGATGACGGGCGAAATCACCCTCAGTGGCAACGTGCTCCCCGTCGGCGGCATTAAAGAAAAAGTGCTCGCCGCCAAACGAGCCGGAGTCACTGACGTGATTCTGCCCGCGGAGAACAAAATGAACGTTGAGGAAGACTTGACCAAAGAACAACTCGGCAACCTCACTGTTCATTATGTGAAGACAATCGAAGAAGCGTTGCGCGTCTCGCTGCCGGAAGTTGCGGAATCCGCCGCCGCCAAGCTGCTGGCGCCAACGCCGGAACTGCACGATAAAGCGTTCGCGCAAGCGTAAGCTAAAATCGTGCCGCATGAATGCCAGTCCTCCGGGACTGGCATTTTTCTTTTGCCCCCAAACCGGACGGCCTTGTCATTCCGAGTGCCTGGTTTCTGGCGCCGAGGAATCTGCTTTGATCGCCGCGCCGATCCGTCGTGACTCTGTGAATTTCCGCCCAAAATAAATTTTGGCGAGCACGCTCAGCACGCGAAGGGATGACGGAAAATCTGGGGTACCCCCACCCCCCCTCTTTTTCTGAAAGTCTTGCGGGGCGCGGGTTTTGCGGGGGCGCCTTGGCAAGGTCTTGAGGTCAAAGAGCTCAGATATCAAAATCCAGAGAACAATGGACTTAAAGGCGGCACGATGCCGCTCTGGGCAGTGCGTCCTCTTCGGCCATGATCGCGCGATTTGCAGGCGAGGGCAAGGTTGGATGTCACAGTGGGGCGTGGAAAAAAACTCGAAGTTCGCTGGATCGAGTCGTTTGAGGAAATCCTTTTTGTGCAGGCATTACCGTCTCCCACCCTTCACAAAAGGCGCGAAGGATGGGGCAGCCGTTGTCTTGGTGCTAGCGCCGGGGTCAAAAGCCTAGGCCACCCGCCAAATCTAACCAGAAGTGGTCGGAGGTTCCGAAGTACTTCGTCGAGCGAGCAGCCATCTCGGGGGTTATCCCACGCTTCTCCCGTACAATGTCATTCACAGTGGGAGGAGAAACGTGCAGCTCCACCGCCTGTCGATAGGCCGAAATCCCCATCGGCTTTAAAAACTTACTTGCGCTGGCATTCTCATTTCCCACCCTTCGCAAAAGACGCGAAGGATGGGGCACCCTTTGTGTTGCCGATGCCGGCAATATCAAAAAGCTCGGCCATCCGACCCGAAAATCATTCTGAGAGGGAGATTCACAAAGTCACGAAAGGTTTTGGAATGACAACGGTTTATATGGCAACCGTTTTTGTAGGCCGTTTACATGGGCGGTTTTATATGAGGCAAAAAATGCCAGCCCCGAAGGGCTGGCATCTTGCCTAAAGCGGTTTGCCGGAAGCTGCAGGCTAGTTGTACTCGACCCAGGTTGTTGTGAAATTCTCGCCGGAGCTCGACAAAGCCGACGAAGTCGACTCGGTGTAGTCGGTGTCATCGACCTGAGTGATTTGCTCGACATCGGAGCCGAAAGCGCTAATGGGACCGCTGGTTGCGCTGTTGGTCGCGGATGCGGCACTAAATGACGCCTTGGTGAAGTCAGCCAGGTTGGTGATTCCAGTAATTGTTTCCGGCGCTTCCACAATCCACTCCGCCGAAGTGCGCTCCGCGCTGGCTACAGCTTTGCTGATGCTGTAGCTCTTATCGGTAGTTTGGTTCTTTATCTGCAGCTTGAATTCCGACCCGTTATAAGAGATCTCGGCGAACATCTTGTTGCCGGGAGCCGAGGGAACCGTTGAGATATAGGTAGTGGCGGCAGGATACAACTCATACCAGGTGTAATATTCAGGCGTGGTTCTATTGCACCAGGTCAGAGTGCCGGCCTGCTCCACTGTGCTGCTGTTGTAGCCGTCGATGCCAACCCAGATGGATACCCAAGCGTTGGGACTCTTGGTGCAATTTACGGTAGGTACAGTCCAAGTTCCCTCCGCCTTGGTAAAGTCCGTTCCGGTGACGGCATAGCCGCCCCAGTTGTAGCTATCTGCACTGCCCTTGACGAGTGGGGTTTTTGTAGCCCGGCGCATCGGAGCGCTTGTAATTGACTGTATGGCCTCGGCGGGCGAATTTACCTGTTGCGCAGATAGGGGTGAAACCGCCAGAGCGAGAGTTCCCAAGATAACGAAATGTTTTGCCAACATTGAACGAGGTCTCCTTGAATTGTTTTCTTAATTGGGGGTTATCAGGGGGAGTTTCGGCATTTTTATACGGAAAGCCCAGCAAGTCAATGTGTTTTTCGGGATTTTTGGGGTTAGATAGAACGGACTACGCCATATATAGAGCCTAAGTTCTCATTGAATTGGGGCTCAAAGTTGAACTTCGCTCGGCCGGACAGCCGGGGACGGCTCTCCTACATGACGTTCACACTGCCGGATAGATTCCCAGCACCTTCACGAATTCTGCGACTTCGGCGAGATGGCGCAGGGCGTTGCGCGCGGGTTCGTCATCGCCGCGAAGGAAGTCGACGTAGAAGACGTATTCCCAGGGGCGTCCGCGCAGGGGGCGGGATTCGATTTTGCTTAGGCTGATGTCGCGCAGGGCGAAGACGCTAAGCGATTTGAAGAGCGCGCCGGGCTGGTTTTTCAGCTTGAAGGCGATCGAGGTCTTGTTGGCTCCGGGCGGGATCAGGTGCTGGTACTGGGAAGACGAGACGTCGTTTCCCTTCCCGGCTTTTATTTTGTTTGCCGGTAATTTTCGAATCAGCAAAAATCGCGTGAAGTTGCGTTTGTCATCTTCGATGCCAGCCTGAAGAATTTTTCCGGAGTACTCGCGGGCGGCGTGGCGTCCGGCGATGCCAGCGGCATCGGGTAAGTTTTCGGCGATCACGTGCTTCACGCTACCGGCGGTGTCATAAAAAGGAATGGGCTCGATTTGGGGGTGATGGCGGAAGAAGTCGCGGCACTGATCGAGGGCCACGGGGTGGGAGAAGGCGCGGCGAATGGCTTTCAGACTGGTTGCGGGGGCGGCGATCAGGTTGTGAACGATGCGCAGGCGGAACTCAGCTTGAATGAAGACGCCGCGGGCAACGAGAAGATCGGCGTGTTCGGCGACCGTACCGGCCAGTGAGTTTTCGATGGGAATGACGGCGGCGTTGGCCGAGCCGTTTTCCACGCGATCGAATACCTCAGCCGAGCGGGCGCAGGAAATCACCTGGCAGCGAGGGAGCATTTGTTCAGCGGCTTCGTGGCTGAAGGATCCGCGTTCGCCCTGGATGGCGGCTTTGATCATCTTCATTGTCATAATCTTGATCTTCGCAAGGTAATTGGTGAGGGTGTTCGGGTGCAACCAACCGCAGATTCCTCCCTCCACATTCCTTCCTTTCCGGAAGGGAGCGTTCGGGTCGGAATGACAAAAAGGGGGTGGTGGAATGACAAGGGATCGGAATAACAAGGAGTGTCGATTCCGCTCACAGACTTTTCTCGAGGACCAGGGCGTCGAGGCCGTTCGAGTAGTAGCGGGGGAAGGTTTTGGTAACACTGTAGACGTGGCGTTTGTAGAAGGCCAGGGCAGAGATGTTGTCGACGGCGGTTTCGAGTTCGACGACGCGGCAGGAGGCGGCGCGGAGGCGATCTTCGGCGGCTTCGAGCAGGAGCGATCCGACGCCGAAGCGGCGGGCGGGGGCGATTACGTCGATGGTGATAATGTGGCCGCGCCCATGGTGTGCGGACTCGGCCACTATGAAGCCTGCGATAGCGATGTCACTGGGCGTGACCATTTCCGGCTTCCGGCTTTTGCCTTTCCCAGGCTCTGGGCTCGACGGAACCGCGACCAGGGTGAAGGCTGTGGGGCGGCGCATGTAGAAGCGCAGTTCCGCGCGAGAATAGGAAATTCCAGAAGGAAAACAAGTCTGGTCAATGCGCCAGAGGGTGTCGAAATCTTCGTTCTGGAAATCGCGAACGGTGAAGGCCACGGGCCATTGTAGCGGTCGGAGAAATTATGTGCCGGAGCCCGCATTCGAATTTTCAGGGGGTTGACTCCGGCTTTTCCACAGATCGCCGGACCGGCCGCACTTGCGTGCGGTTTGGGGGGCAATTGACCACTTGCGTCTTCCGCAACCAAGGACGTACCATTTGCATCAGAGGAAGCGTAGTGGGCCGCCTTCTGCTGATTGACGTTGTCGCCTCGGTTGCCGCTCTTGGGCTGTGGTTCCTGGTGTTTGCTCATTACAATCGGAAAAAAGGTATGGCGGCGTTGCGCTGGGTGCAGACCGCGTGCGCGGGCAAGGGCCGCATTCTGGAATCGCATTGGCTGGGCACTTCGCGGCTGCAAGCCCGGCTGCACTTCCCTTCCCATTGGTTTGAAAATGCCAGCGTGATTATGAGGTTCCGTCCGCGGCCGCTGCCGATTCGCTGGGCGATGAGTTGCTGGCGCAAACAAGATGAGACGCTGACGTTTGAGGCCGACCTGGGTGGCTCTCCCAGCTTTTATCTGGAGGTTGTGCGGCATCGCTGGAGCGCGCATAACCGCGGCATCTCATCACGCAAGCATGACGACCGGCAGTGGGACGTTTACGAACCGGGTCCGGTGATTCTTACCACGCGGACGCACTGGAAGCAGGATCCTTCAGCGGAATTGAATGCGTTGATGTCGGCGCGGAGGCAGGAGTTTTTGCAGGTGCGTTTCCGTCCGGAATCGCCTCAATTTTCCGCCACGGTACGGCTGGAGGCGTTGGCCGATCCCGACGCCGCGGCCGAGTTTGTGAGCGCGCTGCGGGAGATTGCAGCGGGGGCTTCCACGCATCGGCAGTAAAGTCGACAGGACAAGATTGTTGGAGTATTTTTCGAGCTACAGCTTTAAAACTTTGCAGAAAAAATTTTGACCTGAGGTAAGTCAGCGTGAGTCATCGGCTGTGGCTGTTGCTGGCCTTGCTTGTACCTCTCTCTGCCGCATTCGGGCAGAACCAACCATCGAGCGGTCAAAACTCTCAACAACAGCCGCCACCCCAACCGCAGCTTCAACCCCGTTCCGCCGAACCGCCCAAGACTCCGCCGACGCCTAATCGATTGATCGAAATCAACGTGCAGGTGACGGATAAATCTGGAGCGCCGATTCGCGGACTCCAGAAGGAAAGCTTCACGGTTCTGGACGATAAACGGCCACAAGATATTCTCTCGTTCCATGCGGTGGACGCAAATGACGCGGGCGGGCCGACGGTGGAAGTTGTGCTAGTGGTTGACGCGGTCAACACCGGGTTCCAGACGGTGAGCTACGAGCGAAATGAACTGAAGAAGTTCCTGTTGCAGAATGGCGGCAAGCTGGCGGAGCCGACATCGCTGGTCTTTTTTACGGATCGGGGAGCGGAGATGCAGAACGGTTTCTCGCGCGACGGCACCGCTTTGGCTGACTTGTATGACAAGTATGAAACCGGGATTCGTACGATCAACCGGTCGCAGGGGATTTATGGGGCGGGCGACCGCTATGGCCTGTCGCTCAAGACTCTGACTCAGTTGGTGGCTTACGAGAAGACACGGCCGGGCAGAAAGTTGATGGTCTGGTTCAGTCCGGGATGGCCGTTGCTGACCGGACCTGGGATTGAACCAACGCGTAAGGACCAGGAGAACTTCTTTACTTCGATTGTGGATTTTTCGACGCAACTGCGATTGGCTGACGTCACGCTTTATAGCGTGGACCCTCTCGGGTTGGCGGATGCAGCTGGGGTGCGGATTTCCTACTATGAAGAGTTCCTGAAGGGCGTAACCAAACCGGACCGGTCGCAGGCCGCCAATTTAAGCTTGCAGGTGCTTGCGGTGCAGAGCGGCGGACGGGTACTCAACTCGAGCAACGATCTTACCCATGAGATCGCCGAGTGCGTTGCGGATGCGGAAGCTTTTTATGTGCTCTCGTTCGAATCCGCGCGGGCCGATCATCCCAATGAGTATCACGCGATCGATGTGAAAGTGGAGAAACCGGGAGCGAAGAGCCGCGCGCGCACCGGATATTACGCCCAGCCGTAGAACAGGGCGAGTGAAGCCGCCCGATTTTGCATCGTGACGCTTATCGCAGCGGTAAACCGCCTGCGCCATCCAAGACCAACCGAGCGTAATATCAAAAGATAGTGCCTTCCCCTAATCCGGAGTCGAAAGAAAATAAGTGGGCCAAACGGCTGGGGCCGGTGGGCACGGTCGCGATTTTGCTGGCCAAGGCAAAGACCGTTCTGCTGTTCTTGTTGAAATTTAAATTCCTGTTGAGCTTCGTCGCGTTCATGGGAATTTATTGGGCGGCGTTTGGGATGAAGTTCGGCATCGGCTTTGCGGTGCTGATTCTGCTGCATGAGATGGGACATTTTATCGACATCAAGCGCCGTGGATTGCCGGCTGAAATGCCGGTATTTCTGCCTGGGCTAGGTGCGTTCGTGCGCTGGCAGGCGATGGGCGTACCGATTGAGACGCGGGCCGCGGTTAGCCTGGCCGGGCCGCTGGCGGGTTTTTTTGTGGCGTTGTTGTGCGCGGCGTTGTGGTGGCAAACGGGAAATCCCTTGTGGGGCGCGCTGGCTCGGGTAGGAGCGGTGCTGAATCTTCTGAATCTGATTCCGGTATGGGTGCTCGATGGCGGGCAGGCCGTGCTGGCATTGAGTAAAGCTGAGCGCGCGATTCTGCTGGCCGCATCTTTGGGTTTATGGCTTGCGCTTGGTGAAAACATGTTCCTGCTGGTGGCGCTGGGAGCGGGCTACCAAGTATTTTTCGGAGGGCATTTTCCTGCACAACCCAGCCGGCCTACGATGGTTTACTATCTCACGGTGATGACGGCTCTGGGCGTGATTATCCGGTTGATGCCGGGACGCGGGCTGGGAGTGAACTGACTTAAACCGGCGGTAGTGTAAGATGTGCGGCGGCTGGAATTTGGAGTTGCCATGAGTCTCCGGTTTAGCTGGTCACGTACTATTCTTTTCATCGCGACGGTCACGTCGATTATCGCTCTTCCAAACCTAACTCCTCTTTTCGCCGGCGAACCACAATGGGTGGAAGTGCGTTCGCCGAATTTCTCCGTGGTAACCGACGCAGGAGAAAAACGGGGACGCGAAGTGGCCATGCGTTTCGAGCAGATGCGAGCGGTTTTTGGCGCATTGATGACTAATTCGAAAGTCAATCTGCCGGTACCCCTGCAAATCGTGGCTTTCCGCAACGCTAAGGAATGGCGGCAGTTTGCCCCGCTGTTCAATGGGAAGCCGATTGAAGCGGCGGGATTATTCCAGCAAGGCAGCGACCGGAGCTTCATCCTGTTGGACATGGCGACGGAGAATCCCTGGACTGTTGTGTTCCATGAATACGCCCATCAATTGATGAATGGAAACCTGCAAGGTGAATTCGCACCCTGGTTGCAGGAGGGCTTCGCGGAGTATTTTTCCAGTATTGAAGTGGACGGCAAAGAAGCGCGAGTGGGAAAGATTCCGGCTGACGAATATACGATCCTGCAGCAGGTAGGAATGATGAAGGTTGCCGATCTTTTCCGGGTGCAGCAGAATTCCAAAATCTATAACGAGAACGGCGATCACCGGACGACGTTCTATGCGGAGTCGAGTATCGTCGTCCATTACATTTTCGACAACCGGCTCATGCTCCAGGTGGGTACGTATTTTGATTTGCGAGAAAACAAGCATCTGGAAGTTGAGGATGCCATTCAGCAGGCCTTCGGGATGAGCGCTTCGCAGTTCGACAAGGTTCTGCGGAATTATGTGGTCAGCCGCCAATATCGGTATTATCCGATTCCGGCTCCCGCCAACCTCGCGCCCGGAAGCTATACGGCTTTAGCGCTCAGCGAAGTAGCCGCCAATGCTGTGCTGGCCGATGTTCACCTGCATTCGCGGGATTATCAGGAACGCGCCATCGGTGAGTTTCAGGAGATTCTCAAGACCGATCCCAATAATTCGGCGGCATACCGCGGGCTCGGATACGCCTATTTGCAGAAACAGGATTTCACGAAGGCGGCGGAATATTTCAGGCGGGCCTCACAGCTGGACACAAGCGATCCGCGGGTTCACTACTACAACGCGTTGCTGATGTACCGGGAGGGCGGAATGGGTGGGGGAAATCAATCGGCCATGATCCGCGAGCTGGAGTCTTCCCTCAGTCTCGATCCGAATTTCGCGGACTCTTATGCGCTTTTGGCCTTTGCGCAAAGCACTAGCGGCGATCCAGCGACGGCTCTCATCACGATGAGAAAGGCAATCACCATCAATCCGCAGAATGAACACTACCGGCTGAATCTGGCGAATCTTTATCTAGCGAACCGGCAGCCAGATCATGCCATTGCGTTGCTGCAAGCGCTTCGGAATTCAGGCGATCCGGCAGTTGCTTCGCACGCAGCCGAGATGTTAGGGCAAGCCGTGCAATTCCAGGCGCTCATCAACCAGCCAAGTGAAAGCAATGGGAATCCAATTGTCGTCCGAAGCACTCCGCCCGAAGGCAAGGAAGAGCGAAGCGTGCCGGCTGCGGCGCCTTCCGGTCCAGTTAAATTTCTTAGCGGTACGCTAACGATTGCGGACTGCTCAAAGCCGCCATCGGCGTCGCTGACGGTTGTTTCCGGATCGACCACTTTCACCATGACGGTAGCGGACCGGAATCACGTGGTCCTGATTGGGGCCAACGAGTTCTCCTGCGGATGGAATAAGCAGAAAGTTGCGCTGAACTATCGGGAAACTTCTGCGCGCGAGGGGAACGTCGTATCGCTGGAGATTCAGTAGGGCTAGACTCCACGGCAGCTCTGAAGAGGTTGCGAAAAAACCTATTTTTGACGGACGCTGCTTCACCGGCTGAAGCCGCCGTTGAAACCGCCGATTTATCGCAAGCGGTGAACGGCTGCGCCACTCAAAATCGGGATGCAGAGCCGGTTTTTCCGCAAGGCGTGAGGCCGTATCTTTAATCAAAGCAAATTTAAATTGATCCAGGCCGCCGCGTCCGATACATCTCTTTTCTGCCTTGCATCAGCTTTTTCGATTTGTCGGGACCTTCCACTCGCGTTATTCTTTCCGGTACACTTCCAGCCGTTTCGAATACTCCACAAACCGGTGACGTTGCTTCGCGAAGAATTACAGACGAAAAACAAATCAGGAGAATGAAGAACATCCATGCCCACTGAACTGCGGAATTTTCTGGCACTTACCTACGACGAACTCGAAGAACTGAACCTGGAGGCGAAGGAACAACGGCGCAATCGGGTCGCCGTGGACAAGATCCAGGAAAACCGGCTGAAATATTTGACGGACGAGAAGCGGATCAAAGCTGTGACCGTGTTGTTCAGCGATCTTGAAGGCCGGTTGCACATGCTGGATTACGACAAGAAGTTTTTGATCAACAGTTGGGACAATTTGACTTTCGATGGGTCGTCAATTCGGGGCTTTACGGCTCAGCGAGAGAGCGATTTGCGGCTGGGTATTGACTGGTCGGCGTTTTACTGGGCGCCAGCGGATGTGTTTGGCTCCGGCAAGGTGCTGGTTTTTGGCGAGGTGATCGACAAGGGAGGGACGCCTTATTCGGCTGATATTCGCGGCGTGCTGAAAAGTTTTGCCGGAGATCTTTATAAGAAAAAGAACTACACCTTGAATGCGGCCAATGAGATTGAAGGATTTCTGTTTCAGGGCGCGGACGCGGAGCGAACATACCACGAAACCGGCAAGTTCGAATACGTGAATACAGGTGGGTATTATCACTCGCTGCCAGGCGATCCGCTGCGCACGTTTATCGATACTACGGCGGAAGTGCAGCGGTCGATGGGGTTCCAGAACGAGAAGGACCATCCGGAAGTTGCGCCCTCACAATTTGAAATCAATTACGGGTACGGAGAAGTGGTTGCGGCGGCTGACCAGATCCAGCTCTATAAATTGATCTGCCGGCAGGTTGCGACGAACATGGGATTAACCGCGTCTTTTCTGCCTAAGCCGGTGGTTGGCGTGAACGGCAGCGGGATGCATACGAATGTTTCCGTGAGTGAAAACGGCAAGAATCTGTTTTGGGACGCAAAGGGCGAAGAAAAACTGAGTAAGACGGGATGGAGTTTCGTGGATCGTATTCTGACGCATGGCAACGATATTTGCCTGCTGCTGAATGCCAGCGTGAATGCTTACCGGCGGCTCGATCCGCACTTTGAAGCGCCGAACCAGATCAAAGCGTCGGCAGTGGATCGGGGATCGATGATCCGCATTCCGATTGGAAACGAAAAGAGCATGCGCGTGGAGGTACGGTCGGTAGCTCCGGATGCGAATCCTTATCTGGTGCTCTATTCGATCTTCAAGAGCGGGCTGGATGGCGAGACTTCGCGGATCAAAAATTTGCGCCAGGCAGAGCGCTATTTGCCCGACAACATTTATACGGCGCTGGAGAATTTCCGCGGATCGGCGTGGACCACGAAGATTCTTGGCGAGGACGTTAAAGGGCGGTACGCCGATCTGAAGCAAGCGGCGGCGGATCGCTGTCCCCGGCTGCTGGGAACGTTTGTGAAGGCACCCGAGGTGCAATATCACCACGACGTATACAACCAATTCCTGTGGAACTTGTTCTAATGCGGTGCAGTTCTGCCAAACAGGAGCGCCCTGGCCGCGAGCTGGGGCGTTTTTGCATAACACGACGGGTGTCCCCACTGAGAGCACGCGTGTGCTAGATTTTGAGTCTCATGGAAGCCGCACCTACGATTTCGACTCAGGGGCTTAGCCGTCGATTTGGCGAGTTGCTGGCGGTCGATAGCGTAAACCTGCAGGTCTCTCCCGGGCAGTTCTTTGGATTTCTAGGGCCTAACGGCGCGGGCAAATCCACCACCATAAAGATGCTTACCGGCCTACTTGCCCCGAGCGCGGGGCGGATTGAAATCCTTGGACTCGACTTAGAGAAGAACTCCGTGGACGTGAAGCGGCAAATCGGTGTTGTGCCGGAAGGCATGGCATTGTTCGGGAGGCTTACCGGGTCGGAGTTCCTGAATTTCGCCGGGCGCATGTATGGGCTGGATCGCGCGACTGCGGCCAAACGTACTGTTGAGTTGCTCGATTTTATGCAACTCGCCGATCAGACAAAGAAGCTGGTCACGGATTATTCGCACGGCATGCAGAAAAAACTGGCCATGGCCGCGGCGGTAATTCATGGGCCGAAGGTGTTGTTTTTGGACGAGCCCTTCGAAGGGGTGGACGCGATCGCCGCCGGGACGCTGAAGGCCATGCTGCAACGCATGATTGCGCGCGGGGCGACTATTTTTCTTACGTCGCATGTGCTGGAAATTGTGGAGCGGCTGTGCAGCCACGTTGCCATTATTCATAAAGGAAGGCTGGTGGCGCACGGGTCGCTGGAGCAGCTGCGTGCGGGAGTGGAGGCGCAAGCCCCCGCTGGAGGCGGAGAGAGCGCGGCTCTGGTAACGGGCGAGAAGTTGACGCTGGAGGAGATTTTTCTGCGCACCGTGGGCGGAGAGCAGCGCAGCGAGCCGGAATTGTCATGGCTCGAATAGGGGTTCTAGCATCGCGATGAATGGAACGACCGCAACGATGCACCGGCGCGCGCAACTCTCAGCAATTATTTGGCTGCGCTGGCGGCTTTTCGTGAATGTGCTGCGCACCAGGCGCGGGCAGCTGGAGTTGTTTTCACGCATTCTGGTTTCAACAGCATTCTCCGGACTGGCCCTGGGCGGGGCGTTCGGTCTGGCAATGCTTTCCTATTTCTCGCTTTCGGCGGGCAGGCCGCAGATGCTGGCGGTTTTTTTGTGGATGGTCTTTCTCTTCTGGCAGGTCTTCCCGATCATGGCCACGGCATTTTCCAACACGCCGGATTCCTCCGACTTGTTGCGCTTCCCGCTCGGCTACGGGTCTTACTTCCTGGTGCGTTTGGCGTACGGGGCTTTTGATCCGGCGAGCGCAATCGGGGGGCTGTGGTCGTTTGGCATTGTGGTGGGAGTGAGCGCTCGAAAGCCTTCTTTATTTCCCTGGGCGCTGCTGGTGATGCTGGTCTTCATTGCCTTCAACATTTTGCTGATGCAGACGATTTTCGCGTGGGTGGAGCGCTGGCTGGCGCAACGGCGAACGCGCGAGATCATGGGCGCTCTGTTTGTGCTGGCAATGCTGAGCTTTCAGCTGATTGGGCCGTTGACCGGGCATTACGGCCGGCGCGCGCGGCCGGGGGTGCAACGAGTGGTTGAAGTGATCACGCCGATACAAGGATTTTTTCCGCCGGGGCTGGCGGCGGATGCGATTGTGCGCGGCATTTATCCGCAGGTGGAAGCGGCGGTGAGTTCGCTGTTGCTGCTGGGCGCTTACGCGCTGGTGATTGGCTATGCGCTGCACGTGCGACTTCTGGCGCAGTACCGGGGGGAAAACCTGAGTGAGGCAGCGTCCTCCGTGCAACCTCGAGACCGCGAGTTTCGCCTCGGCTGGAATCTTCCTGGACTTAGAACTCCGGTCGCCGCGGTTTTCGAGAAAGAGATTCGGTATCTGCTGCGCAGCGGGCCGATGCTATTTGCCCTGATCATGCCGATGGTGATGCTGGTGCTGTTTCGATTTGGCGCGATGAACTCCGCCAGAGAATCGATTCCGTTCTTTACGCGCACGCCCACTCTGGCTTTTCCGATGGCGGCGGCTTACGCGATTCTGATGCTTACTAATTTTGTCTATAACAACTTTGGCGGGGACGCGGCGGGAATCCAGTTCTTTTATGCGTCCCCGGCGAGATTTCGCGACATTGTGCTGGCCAAGAATCTGATGCATGCGGCGATTCTGACGTTGGAAGCCGCGTTGGCGTGGATCGCGGTCACGCTGATTTACCGGCGGCCCGGGATCGATGTGACGATTGCGACGATTGCGGGGCTATTGTTCGCCGCGCCGGTTAACTTCGCGGTGGGAAATCTGCTCTCCATTTATTCGCCGCGGAAGATCGATTACTCAAAGTTCGGACGGCAGCGCGCTTCGCAATTCCCTGTCCTTATCAGCATGGGAATTCAACTGGTACTGGTCGGTGTGGGGGTCAGCGTTTTCTGGGCGGCAAATTATCTGGGAAGTTTCTCGATTGCAACGCTGGTATTGCTGGCGATGGCCGGATTGTCGTTCACCATGTACCGGATGATTTTGAATCGGGTGGACAGGTTAGCGATGGAGCGACGGGAGACCATGTTGGCGGAGCTGTGCAAGGCATAGGAGTTTACAGAATGAATGGATCTTAGGTGCTAGGTCGTCGGTCCCAAGACTGAGACCGTTAGGATTCGTCCACTGTCTGACCGCGGAAGTGGCGCTCGTAGTCGAGAAACCATATCAGAAAGGCGACGGCAAGCATGGGCAGAATGAGCCACATTTTGATAGTGGCGAAGTCGGCGAGGATGGTTGCGCCTCCCACCACCGCTAAAACATTCCTCATGGAATCGAGCGCGGCTTCGCGATGAAGGTTCTTTACCCATCCAAACATAGCTCTGAAGATGTCGATCGTAATTCTCACAATTCCTCCAAAAAATGCTATTGCGGGTGAGCGGGATTGGGAACGATCACTCCGCCTTCAATTTGGGGGATGCCGAAATGGCCACTCAGGTGGGAGAGATCGGCGGGACTGATAGAACCGGAAATCGAGACGAACTTAACCTCATCCGCGCGTGAAATAAGAATGGCGACATTGCTGATGGCATTGTTTTCCAGGCGAGCCCAGATATCGGTCATGCTGGAATCGCCTTCGCGATTCTTGTTCATCAGCTTTTTCCAGCCAGCGGCGCGGTATTCGTTATTCAGGGAATTGAGGGCGGTTTGCTCGTATGGAGCGGGCGATGCAACAAAATGATATCTACGGACGGTTATTCCGCTTAGGCCCGCGATCACGCGCTGAAGATCGTCATTATGTTCGAGCTTGGACGCGAGGATCAGCATGGAGTGATCGAAGGTGAATTCTGATTTCGAAGCGGCGTTTTGCCGGAGGGTATCGATGCCGCGCGGGACGAGTCCTTTATTATCGTCGGCGTTCAAAGCGGAGGCAATCGCGATCACGACGATCAAGAGCAGCGCGAACTTCTTCATGGGTAACCCTCAATTCCAGAATATCTGCTTTTGAGACAGCACTCTCTGTGATATTCGAACCCGATTTGATCGCTTTAGTTGTGTGTGGGGCGCTTGTGATCCCTATATTCACTGTCTTTACAAAACATTACTTCTTTTCTGGATGGGCGAGGAATCGGTATCCCACGCCGCGCACGGTTAGCAGGTGCCGGGGCTGGGCGGGGTCGTCTTCGATGTAGCGGCGCAGACGAACCATAAAATTATCGATGGCACGGGTATCGGTATCTTCGTGAAGGCCCCAGACCTCTTCGAGGATTTGTTTGCGGGAGACGATTTTTCCGTCGTTGCGCACCAGATGGCGCAAGAGTTCCGATTCCATGAGGGTTAGATGAATCAGGTTGTTCGCCGTTCGCAATTCGAGCAGGCCGAAATCGATCGTCTTACCGTTGAACGAGAACTTTCCAAAGTCGCTCAGGATTTTTGAATCGGACTCGGCCTCCGGCGGGATTGGAGAAGAGTTCGCTGAAAGATGAGAACCGGCTGCCGAGTCCGCCGTGTGCGCGGCACGCATCCACTGGCTGCGGCGCAGAAGGCCTTGCAATCGCGCGAGTAAAATCGAGAGGTCAAAAGGCTTGGGAAGATAATCGTCGGCTCCGGCGGCGAAACCTTTCAATACATCCTCGGGACGGCTGCGGGCGGTCAGCATGAGAACCGGAACATAGTTCCGGGCGGCGCGTAATTCCGATACCACGCTGAAGCCATCTTTACCGGGGAGCATGATGTCGAGGACAATGACATCGAAGTTTTCCTGGTTATCAATAAGGCGCTCGGTTGCGGCCTCGCCATCGCCTACAACCTCGGCGGAGTATCCCTCCGCCTGCAAATTAAATTGCAGGCCCTGCGCCAGATGGGCTTCATCTTCGACTACCAGCACGCGGCTCATGCGATGGACCTGGGAAGTTCGAGAACCACGGTTGTGCCGTGGCCCTCGCCGGCGCTCTCGGCGAAAACTTTGCCGCCATGCTTCTGCGCAATCGACTTAACGATGAACAGGCCGAGGCCGGTGCCTTTCACATGCGCCAATGAACGGTGACTGACGCGATAGAAGCGCTTGAAGATGCTCTTCAGATCGTCGCTGGGAATGCCGACGCCTTGATCCTGCACGCTAAGCAGGATGCGCTTTTCATCGGGCAGATCAAGGCGCACGCGCACATCGACGTTTTCTCCGGAATATTTGATAGCGTTGTCGAGAATGTTGAAGACGGCGGTGCGAAGGTCCTCGCCGCTGCCCAGCACGCGGGGGCCAGTCCCGTTGCTGGAAGCCTCTTCGTAATGCAGGGCTTCGGCGGGCAGGTGATGGCGGCTGCGGGCAGCGTCCATGCATTCGCGCACAAGCTGGCGGAAGTCGATAGCGGATTTTTCGCGTCCGGCTTTTTTATCGCCCGCGCGTCCGGCACGCAGGACCTGCTCCACGGTTTCGGTGAGGCGATCGGTATCGCTGAGCATTACCCGGTAGAACTCTTGTTTCTGCGGCTCAGGCAAGTCGCGGCGCTGTAGGGTTTCGAGATGCAGGCGAATCGATGCTACCGGAGTTTTAAGCTCGTGAGTAACGGCGTTGATGAAGCTATCGTGCTGCTCGCTGCGGCGAATCTCACGCAAAAGGAAGGTCGTATTTACGATCATGCCAGCGATGATCACGGCAAAAAACACGATGCCGAAAAATAGCAGGACTCTCAGGCGCCAGTTGAGGATGATCCATCCGGTGCCGAGCGCGACGGCGAGGGCAACGAGGCCGATGCCCAGGCAGAGGAAGAAAACGATGGTTCCGCGGCGGCTGGTGATGCGCATGGTTTCAGGCTGATTCTACAGCTAAGGGGATAATCCGGGCCATCGGTCATGCTTGGCGACAGTGGCGCAATTTGTCGAGCCTGCAAGAGAAGTCGAGCTTCGCTCGATGCACAGCCAAGCGCAGCTGTCCCTCCATATTCAGCGATAGCCTTTTTTCTTCCAGACGTTCCAATCGGCGCGGACCGCTTCAAGGGTAGTTTCAGCGGCGTGGTGCAGCCACTGGCTTTTCTGTTTCTCCAGGTGACGGAGAATGGCCTTGCGCGCGCTTGGGGTGCCGAGATGGATGTTTGCGGTTTCCCAGCCCATGGCGTGGATGACGCGAAGCTCGGTGTTGGCACCGCTCAAGGATGCGAGTTCGATGCGGCTGCACAAAGGGCCGAGACGGCGGACGATCCAGCGTCCGCGTAGTTGGACAAAGGGATCGGGGCCACGGACGGCGCGGTCGATGATGGTCTGATAGAGAATTTCCGCGGGAGCTTTTTGATTTTGTGCCCAGCATGCGGAGGACTGGACCAGCGCTTTGGCTTCCCGTGCGATGCGTCCGCCGTGCCAGTCGGCGATGGCAACAAAGCGTGCGTGACCGAGACTTCCGAGTCCGGCGGTACGGTGGGCGAGGCGATAGCGAATGCGGGGGGCGGGCATGAGATGTTCGATGGCGTCGATGGCGCTGATGGGGGTTTTGCCTTGAAACGTAGGCAACGCGTCCATTTTTTTCCAGAAGCGGACGGGGTCACGAAGTTCGTTTTCGGCGATGACGCGCAGCCAGGGGTGACGTTCCCCAAGAACAAACGCACAACCTTTTTCTTTTAGACTTGCGCGATAACCTTCGAGCAAGGTGTCGCAAATATCTTCCTTTTTAAGCGGAAGCTTACCGGCTTCAACCGCGAGGTGAGCGCTCGCGGCAAGACGCACCAGATCGATGGTGTAGGCCATGGGCCAAGCCTCATCGAAGTCATTGACGCCCCAGATGAGGCGACCTTCAATGTCACGCCAGGTACCGAAATTTTCGACGTGGAGATCGCCGACGGCAAGGACCTCTGGAGCCTCTGCGAGATCCTTGCAGACTTCAGGCCAGAGCTGCACCCAACGGTAGTAGGTGGCGCGGAAGAAGGGGAATAACTCAGCCTTCATGCGCTCGTGCTTGAGTTGGAGATCTTTCTTGTCGAGGGTAGTGCGGACGCCCAGCCACTCTTCGAAATCGTGGGTTGCCTTGACGACGTTCATTCGGGCAACGATAACGATGGCCAGGAGAAGAAGTCAAATGTGGAGGAAGCATTGGAGGTAAGCGGCGAGGATGAGGCGCCTGATAGTAAGATGCAGCGCAGATGTTTCCTATATCAATCCGGGGATTCGGGAGATCAAGTTGACTGGATCAGGACTGCGTTTTGCGGTTGAGCTGTTATTCCTTGCAGCCATTCTTCCCTGTTCATCTCTAGTGGCGCGGGCCAGTGAGCCGCCTTCTCCACCAGCCTATGGGGTTCGCATGGAGGAGGCGTGGATCCCGATGAAGGATGGCGTGCGGCTGGCAGCAACGCTTTATATGCCAGACGGGGCGAAACCCGGTGAGAAGTTCCCGGCTCTGCTGGAATATCTGCCGTATAGAAAAGATGATGGGACGGCAGCGGAAGACTATCCGCATCATGCATATTTTGCGCGGCGCGGGTATGTGAGCGTGCGCGTGGATATCCGGGGATTTGGCGCGAGTGAGGGGACACCGCCGGAGCGGGAGTATTCGGAACAGGAGCAAGTGGATGGAGAGCAAGTCATTACGTGGCTGGCGCACCAGGCCTGGTCGAATGGGAACGTGGGCATGTTCGGAATCTCATGGGGAGGGTTCACGGCCTTGCAGCTGGCGATGCGGCACGCGCCGGGGTTAAAGGCCATCCTGGCGGTGGACGCAACGGCGGAACTATTTCACGACGATGTGCATTATGTGGATGGAATGGCGCACGTTGACGAGTTCGAATTGAACATGGATATGGCGGAGGGTTGGACGGGCGCTCCGAATTACACGCTCGACGAGAAAGTTCTCGGGCCTCGATTTGACACGCCGCCATGGTCGCTACTGTATTTGAGACATCAGCGGGATGGGCCGTTCTGGCGGGACCGGGTGCATCCGTTGAAGGAGATCACGATTCCGAGTTTTTTGATTGGAGGGTTGCTCGATGGTTATCGCGACAATGTTACCGACATGCTCATGCAGTCAAGCGGGCCGGTAAAGGCGATTGTTGGTCCGTGGAACCATACATTTCCGAACGATGCCGTGCCGGGACCGCAGATTGAGTGGCGCAATGAAGCGGTGCGCTGGTTCGATCATTGGCTGAAGGGGCGCGACACCGGAGTGGAGCGTGATCCGCGGCTGGTGATTTATATGCAGAACTGGCATGAGCCGGATCCGAATCTCACGAATGTGCCGGGCGAGTGGAGAAAGGAAGATGCATGGCCGCCAAAAGATGCTAAGCCTTCGACTTTATTTTTTCAGCCTAACCATTCGTTGGGCAAGAGTGAGTCGCAAACCGCAGTTCATCAGCTTAAGTATGTGCCGTCGATCGGAGTGGAGGCGGGATTCTGGTGGGGCGAATTGCTGAGCGATGTGCGGCCGGTGGATGCGTTCAGCCTGGTCTACGATTCAGCGCCGCTGGAAGAGGACATAGCAATTCTGGGACGACCGCGTGCATTGCTTCGAGCTTCGGCGACTGCGCCGCTGGCAGACTGGTTCACGCGATTGTCTGATGTGGCGCCGGACGGGACGGTGACACAAATTACCGGAGCAGGGATGAATGGCGCGCAACGAGCGTCAATGAGCGAACCGAGCGATCTTGTCCCCGGAAAGACTTATGCGATTAATGTGGAGATGCATCTGACTTCGTGGGTGTTTCCTAAGGGGCATCGCATCCGCGTGGCGATCTCGAACGCATTGTGGCCGATGATGCTGCCGACACCTTATAACATGACTGCCTCGCTGGAACTTGGCGGTAGTGAAGGGTCGCGAATCGTGCTGCCGGTGGTACCGGAGCATGGAGACATTCCGCCAGCGTTTTCCGGACCTGAACCTTCAGAAGAACGGACTGACGTGAAGTCCGAAGGATTTCCCTGGCCCGGAGAGTGGACGGTGGAGCGCGATGAGGCCCGACGTAAGACGACGGTTCATTGGAAGGGTCAGGAGGGCGGCACCTATCCGTGGGGCACGGAAAAGGATTATGAAGAATTAACTTATGAAGCCGATGACGCGCATCCCGAGACTTGCTCGGTGCGAGGCGAGGCCAAGACGTTGTTCGCGTTGCAGGGACGCACGCTGACTTGGCAGGGGCATTTGCTGGTGACGACGGATGCGAAGAATTTTTATTACAAGTACACGCGTGAGTTGTTGAAGGATGGGACGATGATTCGGTCAAAGATGTGGCAAGAGACGATTCCGCGGGACCACCAGTGAAGTCTCAAATACGGCTGGAATGTCGCGCGTTAGCAAACCTAATCGGGCTTTGCCTGATCGACAGCCGAGGGCTGCTGTCCCTACATTAGTTGCTGCCGCTCAAGAAGACGAAATACCGCGGCGAAGATCGGCCGCGAGCAAGCGGTGAAACAACTGTTCGCCGGCTTCGCGGCGCACGGATAAGCGGCCAGCCTGGTAGGCGCGAGACTTCAAGCCGCGCTGCACGTCTTCGCAGATTCCCAGATCTTCTTCCTGAACTCGATCGCCGACGTTCACCGACTGCTCGTTGTATTCGCGAGCGCTCTCGCTAACGTCCGCGAAATAGAAATCAAAGATTACGCGGCAGTGATCAACGTCAATCGGGATTACGAGATTGGTATCCATGTAACCCTCGTAGCAGTTGATCATGAGGTTGGGATATTGCCAGAAGTACCAGGCGCGGTCTCCCTTACGCGTGGCTCCAGTCGCGGCGTCCTCGCTTGACGTGACCATAGGGCTGGATTGCAGGCAGTAACGGTCTTCGTTCTCGATGGTGTATTGCTTGTAGTCGAGAACGGAATTCAGACCTTTATGCAGATGCGGGACGTGATACCCGCCGTCAAGAAAGTTATCAACATAGACCTTCCAATTGCAGTGAATGTCGTAGGTGCGACTGTCGAAGTAATGGAGTTTACTGATGCTGAGAGGCGCAACACGATTGACCAGGCCTCCGAGAAAATCTGCGAGTGGGGGAGCTTGATTCTCGAGGTTGATGAAGACGAAGCACTCCCAGGGTTCAACGCGAACGGGCACCAAGCCATTTTGCGAACGATCAAAATTCTCCACACCCTCGAACTCCGGCATGCCTTTAAGGGAACCGTCCAGACCGTAATTCCAGCCGTGGTAGGGGCAATGCAAGTGCGAGGCATGGCCGCAAGGCTCGGTCACGACGGCGGCGGCGTGATGCCGGCATACGTTGTAAAAGGCGCGCAGAATGCCGTCATTGCCGCGAACCACGACTACCGGTTCTCCGGCGACCGAGGTGGAAATGAACTGACCAGGTAGCTGTAATTTTTCCGCGCGCGCAACCAACTGCCACGTCTTGCTGAAAACTGCGAGACGCTCAAGCTCGGCTATCCGAGGATCGATGTACCATCCTGCGGGAATAGTCGCCGCCTGCGATAGGGGCGCGGCGGCGTTATAACTGGAGAGAATCTGCTCGACAGAAGGTGGAATAGCCGGGGACATGGGATAAGTATAGGAACGGTAAGAACGGAAGAATACAGGAGAAGATATTGTTTTTCAATTGAATGACGTGCCGGAGTGAAGCCGCTTGCCCGGCGAGAAAGAGCCGCGCTTCACTCGACCCTTCGACTTCGCTTAGCGCAAGCTAGCCGGGTGGCGGTTGCCCCTGCATAAACATTGACTCCACGTGAAGATCAAAAAAACGAACAAGACCGGGCGCGATGATTAGTCCAACGTTTGACGATGCCGTTGTCATTGACTATGATCGAAATGCGGGGTGGAGCAGTCTGGTAGCTCGTTGGGCTCATAACCCAAAGGTCGGTGGTTCAAATCCACCCCCCGCAACCAACGGGGTTGCTAGCCAAAAAGGGCTGGTAACCCCTTCAGTATTTTTGGCTTACAAGCATTCCACTTCACGACCATTTCTCCTAATTCGCCATTCCCTGTTGTTTTTCAAGCCTCGTTTTGAGCACGGATGAGCGCAACTCCCTGAAAAATGTGTCTTCCAGCTTCTTCATCGACTCAACTTCGGAGTCGGGCTGCAAGTGAACGTAAACGTCACTCGTGATCCCGAGACTCGCGCGCCCCAGAAAGCTCTGCGTCTGTTCAAGTCGCCGGTGACCTCCTGCAGCTGAGCCCCGGCTGAGTGCCGAAACAGATGGAAGCCATAGGGCCTCGCAACCTTGCGCTCAACTCCAGCCTTGTCCATCGCTGGATAGAGCACACGATTGCGCAGATCGTGGCGGGTCATGTCCTTGAGCAAATCCATTTGCTCAGCGAGCTTTGGCGGCCCGGCTCGCAACTTTGGACCGCTCCTTGGCTGTCATCGTCTCCATCCGAACCTGTCCGACCTTGCGCCCGAGGGCCATCGCCGATGGGTTTTTGCGCTTCATCTAAAACTGTACATGCTGAACGGTTAGCAATTGTCTTCTCGTCCCTGCGGAGAACCTCGAGCGCGTATTGAGAGAGGTCGAAGATCATCGTTCGCCTATCTTCAGAGGGTGCTTCGCCTGTAAACCATTGCGATAGAGGGCTCAAACATTTGCCAAGGTAGTTTACTGCGGATTCCTGGAGACTGGGGGAAGATAGGACACGCGCATAACCGCATAGGCGTGAATTAATAGTGGAGGGCGCCTCTACTGTTCGAGAAAGAACCCGTAGCGAAAGGACAACAGTTCAGTTGAATGAAGGACGGGTTCGGAGCAACATCACGAGATAAACTCGTCGATGGCATGACCGTATGATTCTTGCTGGGAGGCCCATCCTCGAACTAAGTGTCTGTTTGCGCCGGCCACGACCGATCACGCGACCCGTTCTGGAAGCTGCGCCGTTTTTTACGGTTTCAGAAGGGACTTCCCATAGCCAGCAGGGATGGCGAAATTCGATCCGCCAAACTCTCGCACCATGGCAAAGTTGATTCCTATAACTTTGCCCTCGTTGTTAAAGAGCGGACCGCCAGAGCCGCCCGAAGTAGTTTGCGCGTCATAAACAATCTTGTCGGGCAGCACATCGCCGATATGACCCTGAGTGGTGACTGGCCTGATCAGGTTGCGGCGGGCGAGTTCTTCCACAACCTGCTTTGGATCGCCTTTGGTTGCAGTCGCGATGGACTGG
>Ga0209221_1000217_pt1 | contig 31817 bp, 35 predicted proteins | sample BlaSpr_A8_Ref_O2_FD_187989 | JGI IMG/M metagenome (GOLD analysis project Ga0209221, IMG submission 187989) | Forest soil microbial communities from Thunder Bay, Ontario, Canada - Black Spruce, Ontario site 2_A8_Ref_O2 (SPAdes) (version 2) | ecosystem: Environmental > Terrestrial > Soil > Boreal...
TGAAATAGGAATCGCCCTTGTAGTGAGTGACCTGCTCTTCATAGGTCAACCGGGTCCGCGATACGGGCTTCCACTCGACCGATCCCGTCCAGTCATCAGTGCTGTTGCGCTGATACTCCTGGAGCAGCAGATCGTAGGCGCCGGCAACCTGATAACCGCTGGGCGTCAGGCTCGGACCCTGGAAGACGTTCTGCGAGTAGCCGACGCGGAAGGTCACCTTCGACAGCGGAAGCAATGTAAGTTTGGTGTCCGTCATGCGGCGCACCGTGTTGAACATAAACGGCGACTGCGTCACCTGCGGCCACGCGTAGGAACCCGTCGGCGCCGCTGAGGGACCGATCGGAATCGACTGGCCGGGCGGAAGGTTCGGATTGCCCAGCAGGTTGTAGTCGAAGTACTGGCGGTCACGGCGGAACAAGCCGGAGAAGTCGTAGAGCTTGCCCTTGGAAAAGTCCAGCTTGGCAACGTTGTAGGGATCGCCGCCGAGCCCGCTGGCAAAGGCCTTCAAGTGATCGACGAGGGTGTTCTTCGTGTTCGGCAGCGCGCGCAGTTCATAGGTCTCGCCCAGTATGCGCGGACCGGACTGCTGGTTGACCAGAGTGTCGTACATGGCACCGCTGCCGTTGAGATTGGCCACATGTCCGCCCAGATCGATAGACTCATGAAGCGTGTAGCCGTCCGGAGCGGTCTGGTGAGACACAAATATTGGAAGCTGCGCGACGGCAGTGCCCGCCGTCAAGCCCAAAATGGCTGCGGCCATGCCCCCGACAATGCATCGGGCCGCAAGAGAATGCTTTTCACTTAACGGCCGGGAAATCCACCCTGGGTTCATCATGAAAAGCCTCACTTGAAAAACATTGCTCGTCGAGACCTTGAATCCCTGCACCCAATCGAAACGCAACCACACCTCCGCAGTTCTCCAGGCGCGCAATCCGTGACTCCTACCTGAGGAACGCCGCATTCATGTTCGAGCCATGAATATTCGTATGGCAGTTCGTACAAGTTATGGTTTCCGACGACCCCGCGCCCATTCCATGAACTGTGTTGGCAGCGACGCCGCTGTGGCACTGATTGCAGAGCGGGGCGATGGCCGGCATATTCAGCAGGCGGGGATTCTGGGAACCGTGCGGAGTGTGGCATCCCAGGCACCCCTCGGCCTTGACCGCGACGTGTTCGAAGACGAACGGCCCGCGCGTCTCGGTGTGGCACTTGGTGCAGATCGCGTTCTGGTCGGCCGTGGACTTCACGCTGTTGGCTCCGAAGGTGCCGTGCACGTCGTGGCAATCGCTGCACGTGATCAAGCCTTCGTTCACCTTGTGGTGGAACGGCATATTGAACGCCGGCTTGGTGTCGGAGTGGCACTGGAAGCAGAGCGTAGGCTGCGGAGCCTTCAGCAGCGTTTCTTCTTCCTTGCTCTGATGAACGCTGTGGCAGCTAATACAGCCGACCTTCGCCTTGGCATGGGGCGAGCGGTCAAAGTTCGGGTGCGTTCCCGCGTGACAGGTCAGGCACATGGCGTCAACATCTTTGACCGAGTGCTTCGCGGGATCGAATATCTTGCTCGTGTCGCCGCCGCCCGCCACGTGCTCCGCTCCGGGACCGTGGCAGCCTTCGCAGCCTTGATGGGAGGGTCCAGCTTTGGTATTGAGTGTGGTCTTCCAGTGCGGCGTTTTCTCCCATGCGTTATAAATTTCCTCGTGACAGGTTTTGCAGGTCTCGGCTCCAACGTACTTGGACACTTCGGGGGAGGGCGTACTCGCCACCACCGTTTGGGCGGGTGGCGAACTTTTAGATGGCGCACTCGTTGCCGTCCCCTGTGTCGGGGTTTGGGCTGAAGCCGATGTGACGAGCAAAAGACATAGCGCCGAAAACAGAATCGTGCGATGGATCTTCACGCCAGCTTGCTGACTCACGAGCTTGAACCCTCCTGTTCGCCGTCCCGTTCGCTAATCTGGTTTTGCCACCAGTTCGAACATCGCGGACACTGTTCCGCAGATCTCGCACGCTCGAGGTTCCCGACTTCAATTCCCTGGAAATTGAAAAAAATTCTAACGGGACCCGGATCTCCAAAACTGTTCAAGATTGCTCACTCTCGAAAAATGATTGAGAGCGCTTGTCGAATCCAGATTTCGTACACCTACGGACCCGTACGGTTCGAATGTGGAATGGCCCGCAGGCGGAGTTCTGTGATCGAGATCACACAAGAATGTGACGGGAATCAAGCGGATGCCTTACGCATCGGAGTCTGGGACCGCCATGACGGATTGAGAAATTCTGCGAATGGATCAGAATCACAGGATGAAAGCGCTTCTTCGGAAACATCACCGACTGGCGGGCGCTCAGTTCCCGACGAAAATTGGCTTATCGAGTTTTTGCGGGAAAACCGCGCGTTATCGGTAGGGCACGAGACCCTTTGGCAAGTTCATTCACCTGACTAGGTTCCGTCGTTTTGCGCTTGAGAGTTTGCGGATTGCCAAGACGCGGCACAGAGACTTTGAATCGGCCCCGGTGCGCATCTCCTCCAGAGCAGCGTTCAATGTCCGGAAGCGAGCAATCGACCGTAAGGTCCAGAGTGCAGAGGGCCGCGAGCGGCGATTGGTCCAAATGCTATTCCGCCGGATCGTAATTCAGATTTTGCCCGAGCCATCGCTCAACCTCTGCCACGCTCATCCCCTTGCGTTTGCTGTAGTCGGCGACCTGGTCGCGGTCAATCTTGCCGAGGCTGAAATAGCGCGATTCCGGATGCGCGAAATACAGTCCGCTGACGCTCGATCCGGGCCACATCGCAAACGACTCCGTGATTAACATTCCGGTGTTCGCCTGCACATCGAGCAAACGCCAGAGCTGCCCCTTCTCGGTGTGATCCGGGCACGCCGGGTACCCTGCGGCCGGTCTGATGCCACGGTACTTTTCTTGGATGAGATCCGCGTTGCTCAAGCCTTCCGCACAACCGTAACCCCATTCTTTCCGCACCCGCTTGTGCAGGCACTCGGCGAAAGCTTCCGCCAGGCGATCCGCGATCGCCTCTGCCATGATCGCGTTGTAGTCGTCGTTCTTGGCCCGGAACCCGTCGCACAGTTCCTTCAGCCCGATCCCGCTGGTTACCGCGAACGCACCGATATGATCGGGCAATCCCGTTTCCTTGGGTGCGATGAAGTCGGCGAGAGATCGGCACGGCTCGCTGCCCTCTTTATTTGATTGCTGCCGGAGGAAGTGGAATCGCTCCAGCAACTCTTCCCGCGTGTTATCCGTGTATAGCTCAACATCGTCGCCTATGGCGCTCGCTGGAAACAGGCCGTATACGCCTCGCGCTGTGATCAATTTCTTCTCAACCATGACATCGAGGAGAGCGTTGCCCTCGCTGAAGACCTGCCGCGCCGGCGCACCGTGCTCTGCGTGTTCGAGAATCCGGGGATAAATTCCTTTCATTCCCCAGGTATGGAAGAACGGGCTCCAATCGATGAACTCGCGCAACGTCGCCAGGGGAAAGTTGTCGAGCACACGCACACCGGTAAAGGCGGGTGTCGGGAGATCTTCGGCATGCCACTCGATCGGGGTCCGTCTCTTCCGGGCATCCTTAAGCGAGACAATGCTTAGCTTGGGCGCAGAGTGGGCTTTGCGCAACGCCGCATAATCGGCGCGATGCTGCATCACGAAGGCCGACTTGCCTTCGTCGCTCAGAAGGCTGGTTGTCACGGGCACGGCGCGACTCGCATCGAGCACGTGGACCACCGGCTCGCTGTAATGCGGCGCAATCTTGACGGCGGTGTGCGCCCGGCTCGTGGTTGCCCCTCCGATCAGCAGCGGCAATTTGAAGCCCTGACGCTCCATCTCGCGGGCGACGTGCACCATCTCGTCGAGAGACGGAGTAATCAGGCCGCTGAGTCCGATCATGTCCGCTTTTTCCGCCTTGGCGCGTTCCAGGATCTTTTCGCAGGGAACCATCACGCCCATGTCGATGACTTCGTAGTTATTGCAGGCAAGCACGACGCCGACAATGTTCTTGCCAATGTCGTGAACGTCACCTTTGACTGTCGCGAGTAGGATTTTTCCCTGCGCCTTGACCACTTGGCCGGACGCAGCCATCGCAATCTTCTCAGCTTCCATGAACGGCGTTAGGTGCGCCACTGCCTTCTTCATCACGCGGGCAGACTTGACCACCTGGGGCAAGAACATCTTGCCAGAGCCGAACAGATCACCCACCACGCTCATCCCGGCCATGAGCGGGCCTTCGATCACCGATAAAGGCCGGCTAAGTTTGACGCGGGCCTCCTCGGCGTCGATTTCGATGTAGGTGTCGATTCCCTTGACCAGGGCGTGAGACAGCCGCTCCTCGACCGTGCCGTTGCGCCATTCTTCGGCCTTCTTTTCATTGACAGCCTTGCCGACGCCCTTCAGCTTTTCGCCGTAATCCACCAGCCGCTCGGTCGCGTCGGGGCGGCGGTTCAGCAACACGTCCTCGACCAGCTCCCTCAGCTCCGGCTCAATCTCTTCATAGACCTCAAGCATGCCGGCATTCACGATGCCCATATCCATGCCGGCAGCGATGGCGTGATAGAGAAACGCCGAATGAATGGCTTCGCGAACCTTATTATTCCCACGGAAGCTGAACGAGATGTTGGAAACGCCGCCGCTCACTTTCGCGTGCGGCAGGTTGGCCTTGATCCAGCGCGTGGCGTTGATGTAGTCGACCGCGTAGTTGTTATGCTCCTCCATGCCGGTGGCGACGGTGAGGATATTGGGATCGAAGATAATGTCTTCCGGTGGAAACCCGACCTGGTCGACCAGTGTGCGGTAGGCGCGCTCGCAGACCCGGATTTTGTCCTCGTACGTCGCGGCCTGGCCCTGTTCGTCAAAAGCCATCACCACCACGGCCGCGCCATATTTCAGAACTTTCGCGGCATTCTGGCGAAACTTTTCTTCGCCCTCTTTCAGCGAGATCGAATTGACGATGCCCTTGCCCTGCAAGCACTTCAGCCCTGCCTCGATGACCTCCCATTTCGAGGAGTCCACCATAAAGGGGACCTTGGCGACTTCGGGCTCGCTCCCGAGCAATTGCAAGAAGCGTGTCATGGCCGTGACGCCGTCGATCATGCCCTCGTCCATGCAGATGTCGAGAACGTTCGCCCCGTTCTCGACTTGCTGCCGGGCGATGCTTACCGCTTCTTCATATCTGCCCTCTTTGATCAGCTTCGCGAACTTTGGCGAACCAGCCACATTGGTCCGCTCCCCGATCATGATGTAGACACCGGGCTGCTGGGTAAAGGGCTGGGAACCCGAGAGACGCAGCGGCTTCATCATCGTGGACTCGGGCACACTTGTACCAGCGGACAGGCTCACGCTTTGGTCTCGCTTTGTAGGGCGTAAGATTCCTCAGTGCGCTGCGTCCCATACTTTCGCGGAGGCTGACCTTCGAGCGCTTTCGAGATCGCCGCGATGTGCTCGGGTGTGTTGCCGCAGCAGCCGCCGGCAATGTTGATCAACCCTCCCCGTGCAAAGTCGCCCAGGTAACGAGCCATATCTTGCGGCCCTAGATCGAAGCCGGTTTCCGACAGCGGATTTGGCAGACCGGCATTCGGGTAACACGAGATCGCCACGTCCGCCTTTTCCGAGAGCTCCTCGAGGAACGGATACATCAGATCGGGACCGAGAGAGCAGTTGAGGCCGACCGACAACGGTTTCACGTGCCGCACCGCATTCCAGAACGCCTCGGTTGTCTGCGCTGAGATCATCGTCTCGCCACCGCGCCCAACTGCCGCCGAGATCATCACGGGGCGCTCGTTGCCATCGGCATCGAACACCTCACGGATCGCGACGAGGGCGGCCTTGGCGTTCAGCGAGTCGAAAATCGTCTCGACCAGCAGCAGATCTACGCCGCCAGCTAGGAGAGCGCGCACCTGCTGGGCGTAAGCCCCTTTGACCTGGTCGAAGGTGATCACGCGGAAGCCAGGATCATCGGCATCGGGCGAGTTCGAAAGTGATACAGTCAACGGCCCAATCGCCCCCGCCACGAACCTTTGACGCGAGGTCGCCGTCCCGACGCGCTCGGCCCACTCACGGCACTGTCTCGCCGATTGTTCATTGATGTCCCAAGCCAGGCTGCCGAGGAAGGGATCGTCGATGACCTTTTGGTAGAACGCAGGATCCTTGCGTCCGCCGTGCTCCCGAGGATCGTCCACGAAGAACTCGCTCTGTGTAATGCTCGTCGCCCCAAAGGTGTTTGTCTCGATGATGTCCGCTCCGGCTTCGAGAAACCGTCGGTGTATGTCGCCGATCATCTCTGGCTTGGTCAGCGAGAACAAGTCACCGTTATTCAGGAGGCCCTTGGTCGAATTCTTGAAGCGCTCTCCGCGGATGTCCGCCTCCGTCATGCCGTAGGTGCGGATGGTCGTGCCCATGGCTCCATCGATGATGGCAATTCGACTCTCCAGGATCTTTTCCAGAGGATGTTGGTGGGCTCTCGTCATATCCCTTTTGATGATCTTCGGCAGCCTTCGATTCGGCCTGAACCTTGCGGCATTTCCACTAAGTATGCCCTCTTTACAGCGTACCATTCGAACACGCTGCTTCATGCGGCCAGCGTGAGGATTGGCCGTATCCAGGGATCGATGGAATGTGCGAAATTGCACCCATCGAAACTACTGCCAATGCCCCCGCGAACTACAGAATGCATTCGATTCCTCGTCAGTGTACCCTCCTCTATGCTTTTCGCTAGGCGGGTCGACCAATGGTACGGGAGAACCTACATCAGGTTCGAATGAAACGGTATCAAGCGTTGGTTGGCCAACGTATCTTGGGGCATGCAGGTGCGATTTCCATTCTAACGGTTGCAGGCTTTCTGATTTTCTGCATTACAGCCTTTCCGCAAAGTGCCTATCGTGGTAACTCATCGTCAGCCGACAGTTTTTTGCGCAGCTCCATGGAAGAAGAGTTGAAGGCTGAAGCCGACGATCATACCCACTGGATGTATCAGGAAAGAACCGGCGTTGCCGGGAAAGAACAACTGAAGTTGGTGGTTGAGACCCGGCAAGGGGATATCGATCGCTTAAGTTCAGTCAACGGACAGCCGATCTCGGCGGAACAACAAAAACAAGAAGACCGGCGCATCGACCGCCTGCTGCACAAAGAGAACGAACAAGAAAAATCGAAGCACGCGCAGGAAGAAGATGCGCGCCAAACCGAACATTTTTTTAAGGTATTGCCAGATGCTGTCACGGGGAGTTATGGAGACAACAAGGGCGATCTTATAGAAATACTTTTTAAACCAAATCCCAATTTTCGTCCCGCATCCCATGAGGACGCTGTGTTCCACGCGATGGCTGGCCGGATCTGGATTAATCGGAAAGAAGGCAGGTTGGCCGAAATTGAAGGTCATTTGATTCAGGATGTGAGGTTTGCCGACGGTTTGCTCGGACATCTAGACGAAGGCGGCGAATTCCATGTCAGACAATCTGAGGTGGCCCCCGGTCATTGGGTCCTCACGCTTCTGCATGTCAACATGCACGGCAAGGCGTTGTTCTTTAAGACGATCGCAGTACAACAAGACGAGATTCGAAGCAACTTTCAACGCGTGCCAGACGACATGACGCTGGCGCAAGCGGTTGAGCAACTGGAAAAGCAATCAACCGAGAAATCGATAGCAGTCCGAACGCGGCCATTCCCGCTGAGTAATGAGACTGCATGGAAAACCAACCCGAAATAACACAGGCGATGCTTTATAAAAACCTGGCGGGTGAGCTCGCATCCGTGGTGCTTGTATTGTTGTTGACAAGATTGAGTATTGCCTAACAACAAAATCCAAAAGCCGCGGCTTGGACGCCAGGCGACGGAACATCAATTTTCCCATCGGCTGTGGTGTCAAAGGAGCAAGTTCCTTCGGCTCGCCCGGAACTGCCGTCGGACGTTTTGACGCCTCCCGAGGTTCGCCGTTTGAGTCACGATAACCTCGATTCGCAATCGGCGCTCGAGAATGTGGTCCGAATCGCGAAGTTTCATGCTGGCACTCGCCAACTCGTCGCCAACTCGTCGACAAGACCCAGATCAAAACATAGAGACTGCGCTGCTTACAGTGAATTGCCTATTGCCAAGGCCGATTCTCCAGCGCACAGTGAAGCTCTTAGACGGTAGCCGGGGAGGATGAAATCAAATGCCGGAGCGAAAGACCCTAGAACGAGCCCAAGAAGACGCGCGAGAGGGCAAGTCGCCTTCAACCCAAGCCGGAGAATTTGTTCGGGAAGAGATACACCACATCCGCGAAGGAAAACATGGTGCACGTTCGGCACAACAAGCCATTGCCATTGGATTATCCAAAGCGCGGCGAGCCGGCGTTCCCTTGAGTGCGCCGAAGGGGCCCCCCGCGATTCGCAAGAAAGCGGCACAAGATATAAAAGCTGGAAAGAAGAAATCGGTCATCAAGACCTCTGCGACGCGGTCGCACGCAGTAGAACGCGCACTCGAGCGAGAACCTCGAAGTGCGGGGAGTCACGCAGCACTTTCTCGTCAGGCCAAACAGTCCGCCGCGAAGCGCGGAACAAAGAGCCGCCAGCGGGCTGCTATTAAGGCTGCGCGAACACGTAAAGCGGCTTAGGACGTTCCTTGAACCAACCCGGTCTCCTGATGCGACGGAGCCAGGCAGGCGTGCTCTCTGAAAGATCCGTATCTTGTCCGAGCAATGAGAGATCGATTGTTTAAGCCGTGCCTCTCCGTCCCGTTAGTAAGTTAACCACCAGGATGATGATGGCCACTACCAGCAAGATATGGATATAGCCACCGAGCGTGTAAGCGCTGATGAGCCCTAGGAACCACAAAATCAGCAGCATGATAAAGATTGTCCAAAGCATTCGACCCTCCCTTTGAACGGGCGAAGTTTCTACCCGAGGTTCCAACGAATGGTTCCGCGAAGGAGCTGCCCTAGTTTCCTAGGAAGCGTAGCGCATGGGCACCCGCCTCGCGTGTACGGTGAATGCTGTAGATATGAAACAAATTGTTCGGTAGTCCCATCTCGTCGTCGGGTTCATTTTCGTCTAAACGAAAGCAAGAATGAGGAAGTCGTATGCGAAGAGTCGAACTACTCAAGAGAGACGAACTAATGAAAGCTGATCTGCTGAGCGAAATTGTACTGTTGGGCAGCGGCGTCGCGGTTGTCGTCGCCTTCCTGATAGTCGTGTTGGCAGCCCTCACAAGTGCTGCATCGATGCAATAAAACCACGAATGACAGCATGAACGACGGACCGATCATGCCGTCCTTTTTAGATTCCTGAGAGCACAAGCCGGGCCCTACAGCGATCCTGCGGTTGAGGTACGGCTTCAACTGGATTTCACCGCATGTCGCGAGCATTTACGGTGAGCGAGATACAGGCTCACGCTCGTTACGAAGTCATGAAAACGCGCACTGCAAGTCCGGTCAACGTGCTTAGGAGTGATTCCATGAACCCACGAAAAACTATCTGGCTCTTTCTACTCGCGGTCACCGTTTCTTTGGCGGGGAGCGGAAGACTGCTTTCTGCGCAGCAGACGGCCGACCAAAATGCTTCGGCCCCATCTGACAATACCCCGGCTGACAATACCAAAGTGAATCGGCAAGATCAGAACCCAGCCGAGCCCACCGCGGATCAACAAAAAAACAACCGTTCCGACCGCGAGATCACAAAGCAAATTCGGCGAGCGATTGTGAACGATAAATCTCTCTCCACTTACGCGCACAACGTGAAGATCATCACGCAAGACGGTCAAGTGACTCTAAAAGGGCCAGTGCGCTCGGATGAAGAGAAGCAAGCCATCGAAGCGAAAGCGACGGCGGTTGCGGGCGAAAACAAAGTCACCAGTGAATTGGCCGTTAAACCGAGAAGTTAACAAATCACATCTCAGCGCCAAACTTAAGGAGGATCCAAATGTCGGGAAAGAACACAGCAGTCTTCGGGATTTATCCGAGCTACGCGAACGTGGAAAGCGGCGTCGATGGATTGAAGGCGGCGGGTTTCAGTAACAGGGATATTTCGGTTCTTTTTCCCGCGGGTGCGGGATCGAGAGACTTCGCGCACGAAAAAGGTACCAAGGCACCCGAAGGTGCCTCGGCCGGAGCCGGAACCGGGGTGGTCCTGGGCGGAGTCATGGGATGGCTGCTGGGCGTCGGCGCTCTCGCGATTCCGGGACTGGGCCCGTTCATCGCAGCCGGCCCGATCATGGCTGCTCTGGCGGGAGCGGGCGTCGGAGGAACAGTGGGAGGCGTCGCCGGTGCCCTGATCGGAATGGGAATTCCGGAGTATGAGGCCAAGCGCTATGAGGGTCGAGTTAAAGATGGCGGCATCCTGCTCTCGGTCCACTCCAACACTTCCGATGAGACGAAACGGGCGAAGTTAATTTTGGAGGCGACCGGAGCTCAGGATATTTCTTCGACAAGTGAGGCGAGCTCCGACCATGCCAAGGCTGACCTCCCCCGAGCCAGCTAATCCGCGAGAGGAGAACGGTTCTCTCGCTATGACGGACAGCGTCTCACTTGTTTATGTAGGCGTGTAGCTGGAACTCAATCATGGAAATGAGCACATAAGGAGATTACAAAATGAACTCGGACCAACTGAAAGGCAAATGGAAACAGGTGAAGGGATCGGTAAAAGAGCGTTGGGGCAAACTGACCGATGATGATATTGATGTCATCGACGGCCAGAGCGAGCAGCTGATCGGAACGATCCAGGAAAGATACGGCATTGCCCGCGAAGCGGCTCAGAAACAGGTTGATGAATGGAACGCGGCTAACGCGCGCGAAGCCGATGCGGCAGACAAACGTAACCTGGAGGAGAGACGCCGGGCTAGCTGACCGGTTTCAGGTACCTGTCAATCTCTTCGAGGGGAAGCCGTTTACTGGCCTCCCCTCTTTTTTGGTGTGCCGAGGATGGTAACAGCTTGGAGATGAAAGTCGGATGGAGGCGAAAATGCAAGTCTGAAATCGGGCTGGAAGCGAACGGTTACCGGAGGAAGTCTCCGAGCTCGAAAAACTACAAGCGCTGAATCCGCCGGACCGCCGAATGCGGATGCGCGATGTCCGGTGGTGCGGCAGGGAGAGTGGGTGAGCACTCCCCCTATACCGATTTTGGCCGCGCTAGGCAGCAGAATTTTCCGTTGAAGTCGGGGTCGCTGGCGAGGAAACTTGGACCTGGATAATATCGTTTTTAACCGCATACACCACCAGATCACGGATCGAGTGAATGTCGAGTTTACGCATGATATTGCTTCGATGCGTTTCCGCAGTCTTGGTGCTCAGGTTTAGAAGAGACGCGACCTCTTTCGAGCTTTTCCCCTCAGCCAGAAGCTGAATCACTTCTCGCTCCCGCGCCGTCAAGGTCGGCAACCTCGGTGCTTCACCATTCGAAGGTTTGTAGCCCTTGTCAAGAAAGCCGGCTAGCACCATATCGTTCACGCGAGGAGTAAAGAACATGCGATTTCGCTGCAATGCTTCTACGGCTGACACCAAATCTCGCGCCGCGTCCGATTTCAGCACGAAGCCGCGAGCCCCCGCATCCAGCGCCTCCCGGATCACCTGGTCCGAATCCGTGATCGTAAGAACGATCACCTTCTGCTGAGGATTCTGTTGCAGCAGTTGCCGGGTTGCAGCCAATCCATTGAGATTGGGCATCCCGACATCCAATATCACGACGTCCGGTTTCAGCTGCTTCGCCTTTTCGACAGCTTCGCGCCCGTCTTTGGCATCTCCGCAGATCTCCCAACCCTCGTGCGATTGCAGAAGCGCGGATAGTCCGCGACGTACCACTTCATGGTCATCAGCTATAAGGATCCGCAGCTTCATTTCTCACCTCCGTGAGCGAACATCCCAAGGGCTACTTTAATGAATCCGGTAAAATTGTGTGTTGACGAGCCGTTTGTTTCAACAAACTAAGTCGATCAAAAAAGATAAAGCCGGACCAATGAACCGCGCCTGCGTTTCCAAAACGAATCTTGCGCCCAGCTTTGTTAGTCAGAAGCGCTAGCCTGTCCATGGTTATGGGCGAAAAAAAATTTATGCTGGCTTACCGCTTCCAGCGCCGCCAGTAAGTCTCTGGCCGCGTCGGACTTGACGATGTATCCCTTGGCGCCCGCACTCATCGCTTCCCGCATCATTTGCGGAGAATCATGTTGCGTAACGAAAAGCACTTCAGACTTCGGCGCATTTCGTCGTATCCGTCGGCACGCTTCCAAACCGTCCATTTTAGGCATGCTGACATCAAGGACAACGACATCTGGCTGCAGTCGATCGGCCCGCTCCACGGCTTGAATTCCATCTTCGGCTTCGTCGATGATTTCCCACTCCGAGCGACTAGCAATTAAAGCCCTCAAGCCCTGCCTTACGACAGGATGGTCGTCTACCACCAAAATGCGAACTGTCATACCGTCTCGTCCAGGTCCGGGGGAGGTCTGAATCTCGACGGTCCTCTCGGGTTTTAATCGTGACCTTATCTCCCTACTTGAATGTTAATTGCCCTTCATTGTGAACCATCTTGCGCCATCGAAGCGATCGGTACGGCGACCCGCACCAGCGTGCCACTGCTATCCGATTCAAGCGTCAATTTCCCACTCAACTCTCTTACTCGCTCTCGAATACCGGCGATCCCTACGCCCGTCCCCGCTCCCGTTACACGGAAATGACGAAGCACTTCTGCCGGTATTCCACGCCCATTATCCTTGATTTCTAAGACTACCTCTTCGGCATCTTGACGAACCAGGACCTCGGCCGCCGATGCCCCTGAGTGCCGATGTACATTGGTCAAAGCTTCCTGGAGAACGCGGAACAAGGCGAGTTCGATGGCGTCCGGCAAGCGGCCCAAATCGGTCGGTGCATCCAAAGTTACGTCGAGTCCGCTGCGCTCGCCGTAGCCTTCGACGTACCAACGAGCAGCGGAAGCGAACCCCGCCGCGTCCATTGTGGGCGGATGAAGCAGGTAAGAAAGCGTCCGTACCTCAGACATGCACTGCTCCATTAAATTGTCTGCTTCAGACCATAAATCCTGGCGCTCGGGCGATTGTCGAAGCATGTGCGCGTTGAGTTTCAAACCAACCAAATACTGTCCCAGGCTGTCATGCAGTTCGCGCGCAATTCGGCGACGCTCAGAATCTTGCAAGCTGAGCAATCGAGCGGAGAGCTGTCTCAGTGCGGCCGTGCGCTGCTCCACCTGAAATTCAAGATCAGCCTTCGTGCGGCGCAATTCCTCTTCGACCTGTTTGCGCTGCGCCATTTCGGCCTCGAGCGCCTGCGCCTTCTGCTGCAGGTGGGTGATGCTGCGAAAGCGTTCCTCTTCGCTGAGCAACGCCCGATAGCTTTCGACCGGAATGACCTGGGAATGCTCGGCGCAGATTTTCAGGAATGAGTCGCTATGATCTTCGCGGCTAAAATCGGTCATCGGGTACGCACAGCGAAGAGACAAAGGGTAGGTGCGGGCCAGATTATTCCAGAGTTGCTCGAGGCGGACTGCGGCCGCAGCATCTCCCCTCGCCCACAGCAGCGCGACCATCTCTCCGAATGCAGCAATGCGTGGAGGCTTCCCGCGGGTGGCCGCAGTCGCCTGGTCCAAGACGCCGCCGATGATCGCGCTAAACAGATCAGCATCGGGCATGCCGTCTCGCATCAACATTGCCAAGGTAGCTTCCGCATCGAGTGCAATGTATCGACCCTCTTCCATGGCCAGCGCAGTACTAAAACCCCGGGACTGCAGTCGCTGTATCAGCCCATCCCGATGTGTCTTGGTTGCGATGACGACGGCAGCGTCGCCAGACAATAACTCTGTGCCAATGAAACTGCTCAATTCGTCGAGCAGAGACGAATCCTCGCCATAAAACTGTACACAATGCCCCCAATGTGGGGCCGACTCTCGGGCTGTGTCGTTATCACGTGGAACTGCCACGGTTTCCATCTTGCTCGCCTCCGGCATATGCCCAAGTATGAAATGCTACAGTTCCGAGCCGGCCAGTACCCGTACGCCTAGTATTTTAGTTCTTGAGTAGGGAGCAGCGGAATACAGATGATCCTGTAGTTCTTCCCTCTGATGATCGGAGCACAATCCTCAACCTATTTGGTAGATTTCCAAATATAGAAGTTGTCTTCGTCGGACAAAGTCTCAATGTCCAAGCCTCTCGCAGTCGATGCTCGATGAACGGCTGAGCGAAGGTTGGCCAGTGTTGCCCCATCCACTTCGGAGAGCGGAATTCTTATTGCCGATCCTTCGGGCAAGGACTCCAGATCCTGGAAAATGCCGCCTAGCAGATCGTGATGCTTTCCACGTCGAGTTCTTCGAATGTCGGCCAGAATCACGCGGTCGTATTTGGGAGGGTTCTTTTGCGTCCTCTCGCTTCTTTCTTTAGCCATACGCACCTCGTTCTTGGTTACAGCGTTAATAATATCTTATATTATCCTATTTTTTAGTTGTCAAGCGTCATGTTACGAGTGAATATATAATTCGTTAATGATACGTTATAGATACTATATAGATACGTACGGTTTCCATCAGAGTTCCAGCTCCGCCCGTTTTTTTAATTCTTACGAACGCTTTCACATTTGTTTCTTTAATCGCTACGGATGCAATATTTGGTGATATTTCCCAATATTCCCACCCTTTTTTAGTAGGGCAGGTACTCTGGGAAGGAAGGGTTAGGTGGACACATGATGGCAAACTGGCGGGATCTGTATCAAGCGGCGATGCTCGAACTTCGTCCAGAACAATTGACGCTGCGAATCAACGAGGCGGAAAAATCGATCCATCAACGAATCACAGAGCTGAGACGTGACGACGCCAATTCCCTGGTGGAGTTACGGGAGCTTGAGGATGCATTGCGTGGCTTGCGCGTCCTTGCCAGCACGGAATGTGTAGCTCCACCTCCCACACCTCGACGTTTGCCCCAAGGGGAGACCATATCGTGAACGGTCGCTTCATTATTATGAGGATATTATGAGGACCAAAACTGCCAGGGTCGGCGCTTCGAGAACTGGAAATTGTCATAACCTGCTTACGCCGTCGCGAGTCAGAAGGGAAGCGCTCGCCGAGAGCGTGGAAAAGCAGTGGCGCGATCTCCTCCTTCATGCGACCATTGAAAGTGATCCGCAGAAGGTGTTATGGCTTACGACCGAACTCGATTTGCGCAAGAGTCAAGCGGAGGCTGTGAGCAAGCGCGGCGGCAGTTTTTAGATATTTCAAGCGAACCCGATGTCTCCCCGTAAGAAAGCGCAAGCGGCCTTTGCATCTGCTTTGCTGCTGCTTTTTTTGAGCGGACTAGCAAGCTACTTCGCGACCACCCGTCTGTTGCTAAGTGAAGACTGGGTGATTCACACCCATGAAGTTCGCGAAACACTTGGAGACATCGATTCGGCTGTGCTGCGTGCTGGACGCGCGCGAAGTGGCTACGTTATCTCGGGCGACGACGACTACTTGAGCCAGTTCGAGGCCGCAGTTTTCGAAATACCCTTGAGCCTTCAACATTTGCGACAGCTCACCCAGGACAATCCCAAACAACAAGACTTTTGTTCACGTCTCGACGATGCCACGACCCGCAGAATTGCCCTCTTTCGAGAGTCGATTCAACTCCACAAGACAGCGCCGGGAAACGATGCAGGGCAAGCGGACTTGGCGCGCCAAGCGGTGCCTATTTCTTCCGACATCACGTCCATCACGCGGCAGATGCGCGAAGAAGAGCAACATCTTCTGGAGACACGGGAAAAGTCTTCGCATCGCCTGTTTATTGTGACCGTCGTTACTCTCGCGGTCGCGTTTGTCCTGGCTCTTGAGCTGTTCGCCATAAACTATCGCTTATTGTCGGCGGAACTCACGGCGCGAGAACAAGCGGAACACATTGTCCGGGAGAGCGAGGAATCGCTGCGTCGCCTCACGGCCCGGCTGTTGCAGTTACAAGATGAGGAGCGCCGGAAATTTTCACGAGAACTCCACGACAGTCTGGGTCAGTATCTGGCGGGCGCCAAGATGAATCTGGAAATTTTCGCCGCGCAGCGCACGGAAAGTTCTCTCGCGGAGGCCGTCCAGCTTCTGCATCATTCGATAGCTGAAACGCGGACGATCTCGCATTTGCTGCATCCGCCGCTCTTGGATGAAGCCGGACTTTCCTCTGCGGCGAGATGGTACCTGGAAGGATTTTCGCAACGCAGCGGCATCGAAATCAAAATCAACCTTCCTGAGGAAGTGACTCGCTTGCCGAAGCCAGTCGCCCTCGGACTTTTCCGGGTTCTCCAGGAGAGTTTGACGAATATCCACCGCCACTCTGGCAGCAGTAAAGCGGAGGTTACACTTGAACTGTTCTCCGACCGCGTCCTTCTTAAGGTAAGAGACTTCGGAAAAGGAATCGCGCCGGACAACGGAACCAATTCCGGCGTGGGGCTGGCGGGAATGCGGGAACGCATGCGCGATCTTGGCGGCCAGCTTGCCATTCGAGCTTGTGAGCCCGGTGTCCTGGTCTCTGCCACCATACCTCTTGCGAAAAGCACACAGGATACCGTCGCCACGGCTGCCGATTGACGCTCAGGCAGGGAAGTAAGTCTCTTGGCGCAGTAAGGCCCCCACCGCATCGACCACAGAATGGAGATCTGTTTTGGCGCAGGTGCCTCGCACGCCAACTTTCTGTGCCTCTTCCGACAGTTGTTTGGTGAGGTAAAGCGTGACCATCAGGATCGGGGTGTTGGGAGATAATCGACAAATGATGCGAGCCGCATCAAGACCGTTCATGTAGGGCATCTGAAAATCAAGCACAACAACATCCGGCTGAATTTGGTGAAACCTGTCTACCGCGTCTTGGCCATCGCGGGCTTCGTCACAGACCCGCCATCCCTGGTGTTGCTCCAACACGCCGCGAAGATAACGTCGCATGGCGGGGCTGTCATCCACCACGAGAATGCGTGTCACACGATCTTCATCCGCCTCACGTAGACGCCCCATGAGAAAAAAGTACGCGCTACCGGGAGGCGAGGCAATACATCAAACTCCTTAGCCTCGAAGCCTTTAGCCCTTAACGTTGCGCCACATGTGCCGGCCTCGGACCAGCGCTGATTTACACACTTTTTTGTTCCTGGGGCGAATGATGAAGTTATAGGCTGACCTCAATTTACACCTATCCATCAACAACTTAACGTGATGGCATGGCACTTGCTCTCTGTAATTGCGGTAGGCGATCCCCGGCACGGAGAGTAAAGAATGGATTCGAACAAGGGAAAACATTGGCGCGAGCTTTGCGCTGAAGCAGCTGAAGAACCCGATTCCGAAAAAGTAGCCTCTCTCGTCAATCAGATTCTCCAGGCATTCGATGAGTGCGACCAAAAGGTTAGGTCCCCCGAGCGCCAAGCGGGTGAGTCTGGCGAACGTTAATAAGCTCAATTCATTGATTGACCCGCTAGACGCGCCCGATCAAAACCAGCACCAGTACAATGATGAGTACCAGGCCCAAGCCTCCACTCGGGTAATATCCCCAGCCAGTGCTATAGGGCCACGTGGGGAGTGCGCCAATGAGCAACAGAACCAGGATGATCAGCAGAATGGTGTACATGTATGAGCTCCAGTTCAGCAGAAGTCACCGGACGCGCAGAGCCGGTGCCGTTTTGAATTTCATCCCGGTCAGATAAAAAATCGTGCGCACCTGAGCCTGGGTTATGTGCCAGCCGACAGCAAACGATCTGGATCACGAATACTAAGTTACCGGCATTCGACAGACTCCAACATCGGTTCCAGCCTGTAGGTAGGCCCATTTCGTTCTGTAATTCCGGCTAATGATTCCGAAGTGATCGCAAAAGAAATTCGGGCCAAGCCGGTTATGGCTTGGCCCTGATCTCGCTACTTTTGATACGAATCGAATCTAGTGAGTGTTTGCGGCTTGGTCTTTGGACTGCATGGAATACCGGCGAACCGCTATGAGGAAGGGTTCGCTTCCAGGAGGCGGAGCGACTCTTCCGTGCAAAATATCCTGGAAGGGTACCATTCTGCCAAAGAGGATCCGCGTCTCATCTTTATCCTGTGATATTCCCGCTCCCGACAAATCAATGCCGGCGAAGAGCCCACGCGTGCGCGAATAAGTCAAAACTTCTGCTCTCATCTTTACATCGGTTCCGGCCGTGGCGTCGCGTCCAACCGGACCCGCCGCGGCAGAAGCATCCGCTCCCAGTTTGAAATGGCTGGAGAGCAAGTGTTCCATACCTTGGTCGGTCATAATGATCATCACCAGATCCACGGCTTGGCCGCCCAACTGGAGCCCCCAGCTGCCGCCAGTGATGGTAATCGGAGCCGGAGCGCTCCACCCGTGTTCTGTCCTGCAGGTCGCTACTCCCTTGCCGTGGTTCCCGCCGAAACCGACGGCGATCTTGACCATCGAGGGCACAACCGCGATGCACTTCGCATCGTGCATGATGCTATCGGGAATTGCTTTGTCGGGAGTTTGCATGATTTCAGTGAGAACATGAGCGGAGTTGTCGATTCGCTTGGCGATATCGGATTCATCCTTGTCTTCCGCCCAAGTCAGGCTGGTGAAGATCAGAGCCATAGCGGTCAGCGCCAAGAAAAGTTTGGTTACGGAGGTGATTCTTAAGTTCATGTCAAACCTCTTCTGTGCCCTGTCTGAGCACCAGGATTATGTCGTCGATAGCAACGATAATTTCAAGGATCGATTCAATCCATCCCCTCGAAACCCTAGAACGTCCACAGTCTTGCCGTAGGGACCTAGCGAAGGTCGTCGAATCGCTCATGCGGCTGCAGAAAAGCTGGGCATCTTGACATTGGCGTCGACGCTGTCCGGCAATCCCCACTTCGCGGCCGTCCCTATGCCCCGTGATTTGTGACCCACCCGGGTTCGGGTTTCAGATCGAGACGTATAAGTCAGAAAATCCCTGATTTTCAATTTCGCCTTGTGGAGTTGCGATTTTGAAGTCCCCACAGAACACCCGAGCAACTCTGCAATCTCCCGGTGCTGATAGCCCTCCACCTCGTGGAGCAGGAAGATCGCTCGATAACCTTGCGGAAGTTCGCTGATGGCTTGCGTCAAGGCCAGTCGGCTCAGAGAACTCTCCAGACGACCATCTTTGCTTCCATATTCCCGACGAACCGTGTCGGCATTCTCATGGTTGCGGTACGGTTCGTCGAGCGACACTCGCTGCAGCGATTTCCGCCGAAAGTGCATCAACACCGTGTTCACCGTGATCCGGTACAGCCACGTCGAGAATGCCGAATCTCCCCGGAAAGTGGCAAGTTTTCGGAATACCTGCATGAAGGCCTCTTGAGCCAGATCCTCGGCTTCCGCGGTGTTGTTGGTCATACGAAAACAGAGAGAGTACACGCGCGTTTTGTGCGCATCAAAAATGACGGCAAAAGCTTCCGCATCACCTTTTTGAGCGCGTGCAATCACATCCGAGCCCAAGGCCGGCATCGTAGGGCTAGAATCGCTTTTCACTTGTGTCTCCTTTAAAGAAAGTGGCAAGGGAACGTGTCTTTCGGTAGAACGTTTATGAAACGACTTCCCGAAAACAAAATCGTTGCGTCATCTCTGTTTGGCAGACTAGAAGTGTGGTCGCGAATGATCTATCCATTGCAGACCGTAGGGGTTGCGAAACATTGCTGTATTGATGCGGCGGTATTTGAGGATGGACGGTTCATTGGGCTGACGCTTGCCAGAAGCGGAATACTTTTTCGGAAGTTTCAGACAGATTGAAGCGATCCGGTTCCGATCTCTACAGGGAATACTCGAAACAAGTACACAATCACCGGGATTTTTCCACTGGCAGTCAAAAGGCTATTGTTGAGGTCATGAAATGTATTCCTCAAGTGTGCCCACCTTCCGAGCAGGGGTCGGTCTAAAAAACTGGCTCCTGCTCCTCGCCTTTCGAGCTGAAAAAGGATCTTGCTGCAAAAGACGATGGCAATCACGGCCACGGACGAGGGAGTAGTCAACTAGTTAACCCTACTCAACATGGACTCTACATGCGATCAGTCGAATAAAACTAATTTTATCGAAGGAGGCTTACCATGAAAGCGAAATTGGAATCGCTGCACGACCTGTACCTCGAGCAACTCAGCGACCTGTACAACGCCGAACAACAATTGATCAAGGCGCTGCCGAAGATGGCAAAAGCGGCGTCCTCGGAAGAGTTGAAAGCCGCTTTTGAAGATCACTTCGGGAAAACCAGGCAACATGCCCAACGTATCGAGACCATCTTTGAGCTGATGGGCGCGAAAGTTCAGGGAAAGAAGTGTAAGGCGATGGAAGGTTTGGTGGAAGAAGGTGGGGACGTCATAAAAGAAGACATGGCGGATAATATCAAAGATTCGGCCCTCATTGCTGCGGCTCAACGCGTCGAACACTACGAAATTGCGGGATACGGTTGTGTACGGGCATACGCGACGAAACTTGGAGATACGAACGCCGCGAATCTTCTTGCCGAAACCCTCCAAGAAGAAAAAGAAGCCGATCAGACGCTGAATCGCATAGCAGAAGAACTCAACCAGCAAGTACCGCTCGAAGAAGATCGATCCCGTAAACCAATCGTTGGGAACATCAAAGCGTTCCATCGCAAAACAAAGTCCGCTGCATAATTACCGACAGATCATTCGCGACCGTCGAATGTCGCCGCGGTGAACCGAGGGGCGATCTGACAAGGGTCAGATCACCCCTCGTATTTTTTGAGCTTGCCTGGTTCCTGAAGCTTTTGATGTATCCACCGAGACATCTGCATCATCCGCTTCAATCCCAGTACCAGTCGCGCATGGTTCCGATCAATGATTGACTGTATTGCGATAGATATCGCGTCTCTCTAACATGCGGTTTGAGAGGCAGACCCAATCATGACGAATGCAGTGGCAGGAAACGAAAAACCAATATCCGCAAATCATTTGAAGAACATTTTTGACGAGTCGCTTGCCATACTCTGCGAAGGTAGGGATTCCGTACGAGTACGCCGAAGTTCTCTGCCTCTGCATATTGACGCGGCCAATCTCCAGAAACGGGCATTGAGCGACGCCGCCAATGCGCTGGCGGCATTATGGAAGATCTCTGAAAACAAGTCCCCCAAGCTCCATGGTGGTACGATTCAATACAGCAGGTAGGCTTCTTGATCCCACCCAACGATGCCACGGCGTCCTCAAGATTGTTGACGCTGATCGCGATCGTGGTCGTGATTGTCGGTTTGTATTTTGGTCGCCAGGTTCTCATCCCCCTCGCGTTGGCAGTGGTCCTGGCTTTTTTGCTTACCCCGACTGTTGCTTGGCTTGAGAAATGTCGCTTAGGTCGTGTGCCTGCGGTTTTGCTGGTATTGGCACTCGCATTCGCGCTAGCGACTTCTTTGGGCTGGATCGTCACCGGTCAACTCATGGACATCGTTGACCAGTTCCCGAATTACAAATCAAACATACACGACAAGATTCAGTCGCTTCGGGTCCCCGAGGGCAGTCGCTTGAAGAACGCAACCAACACGGTGGCTGAGCTCAGTAATGAATTGTCCGCGGCATCGGCGTCGGCTGAGGATAAGGGAGCTGACAAGAGGAACAGTAAAGCTTCAAGCGGCCGTCCCATCTCCGTGCAAGTGACTCAGGCTCCTTCGAATGCACCCGAATACCTGCGGGCGATCGTCGGACCCCTCACCGGTGTGTTTGAGACTTCGGCGATGGTCATCGTCTTCACGCTGTTCATGATGATTAAGCGCGAGGATCTGCGTAATCGTGTGATCCGGCTCGCGGGCCAGGGCCAGTTGAGTGTCGTCACTCAAGCTTTGGACGATGGCTCGCGTCGTCTAAGCCGCTACCTCCTGTTGCAATTCGTGGTGAATACGACATACGGAATCGTCTTCGGAAGTGGAGCGTATTGGATCGGAATCCCCCACGCGCTACTCTGGGGCGTTTTGGCTGCCCTGCTGCGCTTCGTCCCCTATGTCGGTACACCGATTGCCGCCGCGTTCCCTATGTGCATGGCGTTGGCTGTTTTTCCCGGTTGGCAGCAGGCGGGTCTGATGGTCGGTCTGTTTGTCATCCTGGAACTGATCGTCGCGAATATTGTGGAGCCCTGGCTGTATGGTAGCCACACCGGCATTTCTTCGCTCGCGATTCTCGTGGCCGCCGTGTTCTGGACGATCCTGTGGGGCCCCGTGGGCTTGATCTTATCGACCCCGCTTACGGTTTGCCTGATTTTAATCGGACGATATGTACCTCAATTGAGCTTTCTCGAAGTGTTGCTCGGCGATGAGCCCGTTCTTCCCGTGGAGGCTAAATTCTACCAGCGGCTTCTGGCGCTCGATCAGGAAGAAGCGAGAGACATTGCGGAAAGCTATCTTAAAGAGAAATCGGTTGGCGTGTTCTACGATTCCGTTCTCATCCCGGCACTGATACTAGCCGAACAAGACCGGCACCTGAATTTGCTGGAAGCAAGCACAACCAGCTTTGTCAGCCAAAATACCCGTGATTTGATTGAAGAACTGGGCGAGCGGCCCTTTGGCGATCCTTCGGTCCTGTTCAAAATTGAAGATCATGACGACAAGGCCGAGGAAAATGATCGAGTGAACGGGAGCGACCTCGGTCCCACTTCGTTGTCAGGTCTGCGGATTGTTTGTATTCCTGCATCCGATGAAGCTGATGAACTTGTCGGCATGATGCTCGCGCAACTTCTTGAGCATTTGGGGTGCGATGTTCATTATCTACCGGTCGATTCTCGCGCCCAACTCTTGAGTGCACTGGTGACTTATGCTCCTCAGGTAGCTATCGTTTCGGCGCTTCCTCCTTTTGCTGTAGGACAAGCCCGCTCGCTTTGCAAGTGGTTGCGAGTGCAGCAGCTGGGCTTGAAAATAGGCGTCGGATTGTGGAATTTCGAGGGGGGCGTCGCCAAAGCGCAAGATCGAGTTGGACCGGGCGTGGCAGATATGGTCGCGACCAGTTTGCACCAAGCCATCTCGCTACTCGTAGCCAACAGAGATCGTTCGGGCAACGAGATCCCGCCCACGGACGCCTTGCCTCAAGAGATTGTCACGACGGAGCCATAACGTGCAGGGCGAAGTTCGGACTGGGAGTTTGCCGCTAACATTCTTTTTGCGTACGAGCTACCCGATAAAGTTCCAACGCAACTTTGCCTGCGGTAAAAATCCCCAGTAAAAATGCGGGTATGACGAATACAGGATTTTATTGGGAACTTTTTGTACAGTTGCTTCACGTCGGGCGGGGCCTCCAAAGTGGCTCTTTCAGCAGGTGGACAGCGCGGTGCATTGCCGGGTGCTGAACGTCGTATTAGGCCCCCGATTTCACTTGGCTAAGTCAGAGTCAGAGGGGACGGAGGGGTGTCTGACAAGAACGAATGGAAAGGCTGCGGTCAGCAGTTTCGAGACTCGCGTCGGTGCCGCCGGGACGTTGTGCCGCGCCTCTGGACCCGGCGAAGAAAAAAGTGCATTCCGATCCCTCAGTGGTTGTATAGTGTTGGGCTGTTGGGAACTGAAATGGAAATTCCGAATCATCAGCCCAGGTCGAGTATGCATCGGCGCGAATTCCTGAAGCTCGGAGCAATTGCAGGCGGGACGGTCTTGCTGGGCGGCACAGGCCGGTTTGGGAGCCTATTGGCTGCTCCCAAAGAAGTTCCTACCGTAAACCAGCTAATCGTGACCAACCTGGTAGACAACATTTATGACATCTTCGCCAAGGGTGGGAAGATTGGCAACGTCACCGTCACACGAAATACCTTGCCCTTCCCCTACGGCTCGGACGTGATGCTGCTATCAGAGCATGGGCTAGCCTTTCATCTGCAATCGTTCCGAGGGGCGGAGCAAAAACAGATACTGCTGGACTTTGCGCTCACGCCACGCACCCTTACAAACAACTACCAAGGGTTGAAAGTCGATCCCGCCGAGGCCGATGCACTGATCATCAGCCATGGTCACGTGGACCATTACGGAGGGTTGCTCAACATGGCGTCGAGCCTCCAAGGACGCGGCAGACCAGGGCTCGCCCTCTATGCTGGGGGGCATGATACGTTCTGCCATCGCTGGGTCCTTACACCGGAAGGGAAGAAGCTCGATTATGGTGAGCTCAAGCGTGATGAGCTGGAAGCGCGAGGGTTGAAGGTCATGCTCGCGGAGGAGCCGACCACGGTGGTGGGCCATGCGATCACCTCAGGTCATATTTCGCGGATCACCGATTTCGAGACGTCTCCGCCGGCAGCTCGACTCGAAGCGGGTGCAACCGGCTCCGGCTGCGAGGCTACCATGCATTTCCCTCCCGGTGCGGTTCAGATTGAAGCCAAGCCAGGGGACTTGGTAAAAGACATGTTTTGGGGAGAACACGCAACCGCTTACAACGTGAAGGACCGAGGCCTGGTCGTCATCTCATCGTGTGGCCATGCGGGTATTATCAACTCTGTTCGCCAGCTCCAGAAGTCCACCGGGATCGAGAAAGTGCACGCCGTAGTTGGCGGGTGGCACTTGGCCCCATATCCTGATGAGATCATCAGCAAGACCGTGGAAGCCCTGAAAGAAATCGATCCCGACTATCTGATTCCCATGCACTGTACCGGCTTTCGTACCATGATGGCGGTCCAGCGTGAGATGCCGCAAAAGCTCATCATGCCGTCCACGGGGACGCGCGTGGTTTTTGGCGGGTAGTCTCAATTCGGCGTCTGGTCTCCTCCCGGCTAATGGCCCGAGGCGGAGACAATCGTGCCACTGGAGATAGCTCGCATCGCGGGGTTTCTCGCGTCGTCCCGTACCGGTGAATCCGGATGAATCCGCAGTCCCCGAAATCACGGTGCTGATCCATACTAAGATGTTGTACTTGAGTTATCGATGACCTGGAGAAGGTCGGTCGAGCGAACCAATAATCTCCCATAAGACTCCCCGCCGTTGTCCTTACTTACCTGGCAGCTGGATCTCATTCTTCACAATTGATGATGGTCTCGCGCCGTCACGGACGAGACTGCGATGTTGCAGTCGCGTCGCAGACAGAAGCGGACTGAAAGCGGCCTGAGCGAGAGGAAATTCGAGCTTAGACCTCAAGTGAACTTCTCAATTTCCTGCGGAAATGAAAACATCCGCACTCAGTTTGAATCGGGCACTGAGTTTCCGTATTTGCTCCAGCGAAAGGTTCCGTTGTCCGCTTAAGAACATTGAAACCGCGCTCTCCGCACCGAACTCCGGAATCAAATCCCGCTGCGTGAGGTTTCCATGTTCCATGAGAAATCGCACCACGGCAACTGGGCTGGCTTTGGGGATGGGCCAATGCTCTTTCTCATATTGCTGCACCAGCATGGTCAAGAGCTCGATGGCTTCCTCCTGAGAGTCCGAGCGATTTTCCAAGGCTGTGAGGTTGAAAAGGGCTTCGGTGTAGACCTCCAGTTCCTTGTCATTGTGGATGACACGGGGGGCACCTTTTTCAATCATCTTTGCCGGGTTTGCGAGCATTACTGTTCCTGTTGCTGCGTTCATTTCTTCTTCTTCCTCCCGTACTTTTTGTCCCAGTTGTCGGGATTGTCATACTGCTTATGTGTCAAGAAAGACCGAATATGAACATGCCCCATGGTTTGTTTCTTCTTCGTCGTCTCTGCCCAGTGCATCACGGTGATGAGCCTATACCGATTGTGCCGAATATCAAAGATTACATAACCATCCACATTATCGGCATCGGGGATCACTGCCTGTACCTCTTGAAAATGGTGCCAACGAGCGCCTTCCGCGATAGTTGTCCACGCTTCGATTTCGTCCTTTGCATCGGGATACTTGGCCGTTATTTCCGCCAGATGCTTTGGGCTGACGATAAGCACGTACGATAGTACTTCACATATCGTTAAGTGTCACGGGCGTCATTTGGCATCCCGATTTCGTCACACTTTTCGGGTACTTGTGTTGTCGTTTGGGTGCATTTCTGTCAAATGGGGCAAATCACGGCAGTGTAATCAGCAAGTTATGCCCTCTCAATGCCTTGTAGCAACCCAGCCTGCGTACTAACGCAACTAATGCAGGAAGGAGGCTGTATGAACAAAACAATTGCAACTATCGCGAAGGTGGCTGCCGCGACGACATTGCTTCTGGCTGGATATGCGTTGTTCTGCTCGCTTCCGGACCTGCGGCGCTATATCAGAATGAGCTCAATGTGATTTCCTGTTTTTCGCTCCTACCATTCGCGCCCATGTGCCACCCGTCGTGAGTACAGGGTTTTCGGCGGTTCCCTACAAATCGTGCACGATTGGTGATTGGATTCCTGAACGGGTAAAGTCCGAGAGCTGATTTCTGTGCCTACTTCATCGAGGGGGCTGGCAATGCGTTTGGCTTGGGCGGTCTAATTGTCCTCGGGCTTCGGGGAATCGGCTTCCACGTCGCTGAAAGCTTGTTTTATTTGCTGCCGCTGATCGCGCCCATTGTAGAGCTGGTAAGCGTAGGTCTGTTGAGTGGTCGGCGAACCGCGGTCTGAGCGATTGATGTCTTGATGGATGTCTCACGATTTGGAGGGACTATGAGCACTGAAACCGCGACCAAGTGTGCGCATCCGGCTTGCGGATGCCTAACCGGCAACAGCAACACGTATTGCAGCCAGTTCTGCAAAGAGAGCGCGAATCTGACCGAGATCGCTTGCCAATGCGGACATACGGGCTGCGCGAATGCGATTAACCCGAGTCGCTAACTGATAGCTGATCTTGCAGACACGTATTCTTTGATGGGAATACGAATTTGCCGAGGCGAAGAACGAAGTAATTTGTTTTCAACTGACAGCATGATTAGCTCTACGTCTTGACGCTCAATCCACGCAACCCGCTGTAGGAGAGCAGTATCGGGAAAAACGAGGGATGCTGAGCAGAGGAAATACAATGCAGATCCGTTTCATTCGTACGCTGTTGTTTGCATTTGTCATGCTGTGCATGTCGGCTGCAGCGTTTGCGCGAATCGGGGTTGCAATCACAGTCGCTCCGCCTCCGCTGCCGATTTACGAACAACCAATTTGTCCTGGCGATGATTATCTCTGGACGCCCGGTTACTGGGCTTGGGGCGACGATTTCGATGACTACTATTGGGTGCCGGGGACTTGGGTGCTGGCCCCCGAGGTCGGGTATCTCTGGACGCCTGGGTATTGGGGTTGGGGTGGTGACAGCTTTATCTTCTATGACGGCTATTGGGGGCCGACGATTGGTTTCTATGGCGGAATCGATTATGGTTTCGGCTATTTCGGAGTTGGATTCGAGGGCGGTCGTTGGGACAACGGGCACTTCTTCTACAATCGCGCTGTGTTCAACGTGAATGTCACCGATATTCATAACGTCTACAACACACCCGTCAGTCATACAACCGTCAATCACGTGAGCTACAACGGCGGTAATGGTGGAATTAGTGCGCGTCCGACACCAGCCGAGGAGGCTGCGGCGCATGAGAGACACGTTGGTCCGGTGGCCGCTCAGACCCAACATATGCAGGAGGCCCACTCCAACCCAGATCAACGGGCGTCGAGGAACGGAGGAAAGCCGCCGGTTGCGGCGACGGCGAGGCCCGGGGAGCTCCGTGGCAACGGCGTGGTAAAAGCGAGCGATGCTGGTGGGCACTATGCGCCTCCGGCTAGGGAAAATGGTCAGGCCAGTACGGCGGGCCATGTTCGCGAGCTTCCACCAGCGGAACATCTAACCGCCCCAAGTACGGGTAACGCGAAACAGGACAAGCAGAACCAGAAACAATTCGACAAACAATACGCTCAGCAACAGAAGGAGCGGCAGCAGCTGCAGAAGCAACAGGACAAAGAAGACCAAAAGATGACCAAGCAAAATGATGCCGCCAGAAAGCAACAGGTTGAACAGCAACATCAGCAGCAGACACAACAATTGCAGCAAAAGCACCAGCAACAGAATCAACAGTTGCAGCAGAGCATACAGGCGAGACCGCAAGGCGGCGGTCGTCCTCGCTAGTCTGTCTTTTGCTGGACCGTTCGGAAAGAACTGTACTTCGATTCGCGAACCACGCAGGGCGTGCTACTGGGTGACCGGTGGCGCGCCCTGATTTTTTCGCTTGACTCGATTGCCAAGGATGGGGAACAGGTCGGATGGCTAAGAGCGGGAGGAATGCTTGATTCGCCCTGGCGCCGTTCCGCTTCGGACGAATCCGAAACAGGGAAACGGCAAAAACCTGTACCGCATCTCCATCCCGCCGCGCGAAATTAGGTTAGCGCGGCGGAAACGTGCCCATCCATCCGGCGTACGCGTTAGATTTCCCTCGTTCGACTCTGTAACCAGCTCGCATTTTCAATTGGGCATTAATGTGCTGCGATCCGCTACATCAAAAGCGAACCTCAACTACAGCGTTAACCGGATATTCCGTCCCTGACAGAGGGATACACTTTCCATGCAGGTATGAAGTAGCCTTGGCGAACATACTTCGCGGGCGCTCCTATGTGAGCAGAGGAGCGCCTTTTTACTGATCGCCGCGACGCGGCGCCATCGGCGCTTATCGATCCGAATACACGCAACAGTTTGCCCCGCTACACGAATCAACCGATAGTTCTGTCTTCTTTCAGTGAGTACAGTCAAGTTCTAAGGAACGACACACGAAACGAAAGGGGAATCATAATGGGGAACTCCGTTAAAAACTATACGACGAAGGATTGGGTACGACTTGCTGCCAAATTAAGCCTGCTATTCACTGAACCAAAAGTTCGGAGAGCGGTTGGCGAGCGGATCAAGGATGGTGTGGACGATATTACAGAAACCGTGACGGGCAAATATGAAGACGTGAGCGATGCCGTAGCAAGCAAGTACGAAGACGCGGCCGAACGTCTGGAAGCCGCCCGCGCAGCTCTTCAGGGAGAAAACCACTGGCCTTCGCGGGTCACGGGTTTCTTGCTAGGAGTCGGAGTCGGGGCTGGTTTGGGAATTCTGTTAGCCCCTGCATCTGGCAGCGTGACACGCGAAGCCGTCCGCGACAAGGCTGCCGATGTGAGAAATAAAATATTTGAATCTGCCTCGAGCGCAAAGGAGAGGTTTCGTCGATCCGTTAACGACATGTCGTTCACCGGCACCGAGGGGTAATGTGTGCGACGTGTATTGAAGATGTCGATATTGAATCGGCGATGGTGGTGGGCGCCATAATACTGCGAAGAGGAACTGCTCCGCGGACGGGGCTCGGTGAAGGGTGACGGGCTGGGGTTGGGACCAGTATAATGTGGTGTACGGCGGGTATTCGCCCCGCTGAACCCTATACTGCTTCCGCAAAGGTCCTGTATGAGTGAAAAACCGAGCACCACCCTGCCCGCGACTGTCGAAAAAATCATCAAGCCGATTGCGCCTGGCGAGCCTGAAAAAGCGCAGATCGCCATCGAGGGGGCTGATCATCTGTATCGAGAGCTTCGGATCGAAAACACTTTAACCAATCAAAATGGCGAAGAGGTACGCCTGAAACAGGGCGCTGCCGTGGAAGTGACGCTCGAAGCGCCCCCGGAAGCGACTGTTCCCAAGACTGAAACCAAGATCGACAAGAAGAATTGACAGGGAAGACTGAAAAACAAGGGCTGACAAAGAAAGCTTACGGCCCCCCTTCCGGCAAACCCGGCGACAGGCTTTTGCCCCAACCGTGAAGCGCGATCGGGTGTGTTTGCGGATCCTATTGTTGTTTCGGCGCCTCATGTTTCTGCAAGTCGCCAAGCTCCTGCTTCTCACCTCGATTGTCTTCATTTCTGGTTCGCCGTGCCTAGCGGCAACTCGCCATTACTATATTGCGGCCGAAGATGTTACCTGGGATTACGCGCCCAGCGGACGTGATTTGATTCATGGTGGGATCATAAAGTGTTGCCACCCTTGCAAATAGAAATGAACTCCGACTAGCCAGCCCTGTAGTTTCCGTCGCACGCGTGTCGATGCCAAATCACAACCTTCCCGTTCTTTATAACACTATGAACCGGCGAGATTTGTCGGCTTTATCCCCTGGTTCCGTCCCTGCGCCGCTGACCCACGTCGTCGACCTACAGTAAAGACCCTAGAGTCAGCCCACAATTCCTCATGATAAACAGAGCATGCTACACGGTGAATTCTTCTAGGTTCGCATTTGAAAAGACAGTCCAGGCTGCTCAGGTCTTACTGGAAGCCCGCGCGACCCCCGGCGCGGAAATGTCTGTGCATCTTTCATTTCTGGTTATCGAGAGCCGATCCTCAGCCGCGAAGCGAGTCGTTTGTGCTGCCCCTTGTTGGGCAGCTAAAGAGTTGACCGATAAAACTGTTAGAAATCCGGACCTTCCTGAGTCCAGGAGACCACGATGAAGAGAAATAGCCGAGATGCGGCGACTGTGGTTGCCAATGGCGAGCCTCCTGCCCATGGATCAGCGCGTGAAAACGAGAAGAGTAATGGCAATTCTGTGCTCGCAGCCGAATCGGGTTCGCCCGGCTTAGTCGCGATTCTGGCCAGCCTCCAGACCATGCGAGACGGTGATTTTTCTGTCAGGTTGCCGGGCTCCTGGACTGGCTTAGAGGGAAAGATTGCCGATACTTTCAATTCCATCGTCGCTGCCAACCAACAGATGGCTCAGGAATTGAAGCGTGTCGGGCAGGTAGTCGGCAAAGAGGGGAGAACGCGCGAACGGCTCCGCTTTCATGAAGCGCGAGGAGCTTGGGGAGATATTGAAGTTTCTGTAAACACATTGGTTGAGGATCTGCTTCGTCCAACCGCCGAGGTCACGCGTGCGATCGCCGCCGTCGCTCAGGGAAATCTGACCCAAACTGTTCGCTTGGATGTGGACGGACGGCCACTCGAAGGCGAGTTCCTTCGCTCTGCGAATATCGTCAATACCATGATTCAGCAGCTGGGCGTTTTCACCGCCGAAGTGACGCGCGTCGCACGCGAGGTTGGCACGGACGGCAAGCTTGGCGGCCAGGCGTTGGTGCCCGGTGTGGCTGGCACGTGGAAAGATCTGACCGACTCTGTAAACTCGATGGCCAGCAATCTTACCGGTCAAGTACGCAACATCGCTGAAGTTGCGACCGCCGTCGCCAGCGGCGACCTTTCCCGCAAAATTACGGTTGATGTGCGCGGCGAAATTCTCCAACTCAAAGAAGCGATCAACACCATGGTGGACCAACTGCGCTCGTTTGCCTCCGAAGTAACCCGCGTAGCTCGCGAAGTTGGTACTGACGGAAAACTCGGCGGACAAGCCGTCGTCGTTGGCGTAGCCGGCACGTGGAAGGATCTGACCGATTCGGTGAACGCGATGGCCGGTAACTTAACGGCGCAGGTTCGGAATATCGCCGAGGTAACCACTGCCGTGGCTCGCGGCGACCTATCGCGCAAGATCACGGTCGATGTCAAAGGTGAAATTCTCGAACTGAAAGACACCATTAACACCATGGTGGACCAGCTCAATGCGTTCGCTGGCGAAGTAACGCGCGTGGCGCGTGAAGTCGGCACCGAAGGCAAACTTGGCGGCCAAGCGCAGGTGCCCGGCGTGGGCGGTACCTGGAAGGACTTGACCGACAACGTCAACTTTATGGCCAGCAACCTAACCGGCCAAGTCCGGAACATTGCTGAGGTCGCGACCGCCATTGCAAACGGCGATCTCTCGCGCAAGATCACGGTGGACGTGCGCGGTGAAATTTTGCAGCTTAAAGAAACGCTGAACACGATGGTCGATCAGCTCAACCGATTTGCCGGTGAAGTAACGCGTGTGGCGCGTGAAGTCGGTACCGAAGGTCGCTTGGGCGGCCAGGCTAACGTGCCCGGCGTTGCCGGCACCTGGAAAGATCTCACCGATTCCGTCAACTCGATGGCCGGTAACCTCACCGGCCAGGTGCGCAATATTGCCGAGGTGACCACAGCCGTGGCCCGGGGCGACTTGTCGCGCAAAATCACCGTCGATGTGAAGGGAGAAATTCTC